>ENA-USYV01003193-USYV01003193.1-human-gut-metagenome-genome-assembly--contig:-NODE-3193-length-11840-cov-19.162459_pt1 | contig 11840 bp, 10 predicted proteins | sample MGYA00250066_ERZ773514 | MGnify/ENA primary metagenome ERZ773514 (study PRJEB29103, sample SAMN06112049) | human gut metagenome | biome: human gut; feature: ankylosing spondylitis patient; material... | reverse complement strand
GTCACTTTCGTTTGTCCTGTGGGCAATGAGCAGCTTTCAGGGGCAGAACTTCGCCATGTGCGGTAAGACAATCGGTTCTTTCAGACGAAACGTTTTGTTCTGGTTGAAATTAATGTTGAAATCAAGAGGTTATCGTGTTTCGGATCACCGAGCAGATAATCTTGTTGTCATCTCGAAAGGTGACGTCGAGAACTATTTCTACATATTCGGTGGAAAAGACGAACGATCACAGGATCTTATCCAGGGAATTACTCTGGCAGGTGTGTTTTTTGACGAGGTTGCACTAATGCCGGAGTCCTTCGTCAACCAGGCGACCGGACGATGTTCCGTGGATGGTTCAAAATTCTGGTTCAACTGTAATCCGGATGGCCCGTATCACTGGTTCAAGCAAAACTGGATTGACCAGAAAGAAAAGAAAAACCTGATCTATCTGCATTTCACGATGGATGATAACTTAAGCTTGTCAGAAAAAGTGAAAATCAGATACCGGGGAATGTATTCCGGCGTATTCTATCAGCGGTATATTCTTGGATTGTGGTGCATGGCTGAGGGTATCATCTATGATATGTTCGACAAGACGAAACATATCAAAAACATTCTATCGTTCTGTGACCGCCTGCTGCCGTCAGGCCGCTATGTATCGTGCGACTACGGTACGCAGAATGCAACGGTATTTCTGTTGTGGAACAAGGGTGCAGACGGTGTCTGGTACTGCATCCGGGAATATTATTATTCCGGCAGAACAGAGGGGAAGCAGAAAACAGACAGTGAGTATGCAGACGATTTGGAAAGCTGGTTGGAAGAAACGAAAATCAAGGGAATTATCGTGGATCCATCTGCAGCATCATTCATTGCAGAGCTGAGAAAACGAGGATACAAAGTGGTCAAAGCGAAGAACAACGTAGAAGATGGCATTCGTGTTGTAGGAACGAAGCTGAACCAGGAAGCAATCATATTTGCAGATTCCTGTGTAAATACCATTCAGGAATTTGGCTCGTATATCTGGGATGAAGCGGCAGCAGCACATGGAGAAGACAGACCGGTAAAAGAACATGATCACGCAATGGATGCATTACGCTATTTTGTATACACAATTTTGAATAATCAAACAGCAATCATCCGGAGTAAGCGAAAAGCGGGATTCCATTAAGAGAGGACGGTGAGAAAATATGCATGTTTTTACAATACCTGCGGATAAGTGGGATGAAACAAATCCGGACAAGCAGGCAATCAGGCATCTGATCATGAAACATAGAAGGGGCTATGATCGTCTGAAAAGCCTGAAAAATTATTATGAAGGAAAGCATAAGATTCTGGACGAAGACCGGGAAAACAGGCTGGTATGCAATCATGCGAAAGATATCGCAGATACAGCCAGCAGCTATTTCATCAGCAATCCGGTCAGTTACAAAAGCCCGGATGATATCGCAGCACTTACAGATGCCCTGGAACACGCCGGGGCGGATGAAGTGGACGGTGACAACGGCCTTGACCTGTCTGTATATGGCAGGGCGTACGAGTACATATACACCAAGCAGGGCGAAACAGAGCTGACAATCAAGAATCTGCCGCCTGAAAATACATTCATGGTATACGATGACACCATAGAGCAGAATGAGCTTTTTGGTGTCTATTATTATGCCAGAATTGACTCCACAGAAAAAACGAACATTACTTACATCGCAACGGTACTGACACAGAATTACAAATACGTGCTGGACATTCAGGATATCGAAGAACCACAAGCACTGATCGAGCAGCCAGAGGCACATTTCAAGGGAGAAGTGCCGCTGATCGAATACCAGAACAATAAGCTGGCGTTGGGTGACTATGAATTACAGATCCCGCTGATTGATGCTTACAATGTGCTGATGAGCGACCGTGTGACCGACAAGGAGCAGTTCGTGGACGCAATCCTTGCATTGTACGGCACGTTACTTTCCGATGAGGAAATGGACCAGGACGGAGACCAGAGCATTGGAGAGAAAGCCATGCAGCACTTGCGAAAGGAAAAGCTTCTGGAACTTCCTTCGGATGCGAGAGCAGAATATCTCACACGCACGTTCGATGAAAATGGCGTAGAAATCCTGAAAAGGGCAATCGAGCAGGATATCCACAAATTTTCCCACATTCCGTGCATGACAGACGAAAGCTTTGGCGGCAATGTAAGTGGTGTGGCGATGGAATTCAAACTGCTTGGTATGGAAAATATCACAAAAATCAAAACCCGGTATTACAAGAAGGGACTGAGAAAGAGGCTGAGGATTTTCACAAACTTCCTGAATACACGTTCAGGGATCCACATTGATACAGCTGGAATTGTACCGGTATTCACGCGTGCGATGCCGAAAAATCTGCTGGAAATCTCACAGATTGTTTCTAACCTGTGGGGAAAAGTCAGCCGCAAAACACTGCTTTCACAGGTGCCATTCGTGGATGATGTAGAAAGTGAGTTGGAAGCAGTCGAAGAGGAAGAACAGGAAGCGGTCAAACGGCAGCAGGAAATGTTCGGAAATCAGCCCAATACGCCATTTTCTCCCGAAGATGATACAGATGGTCAAAAGGATGTAGAAAACGGAAATGACAAAGAATGAGAAGTACTGGCAGGTAAGGACAGCACAGCGGATGTGGGAACATATGCAGAGTGCAGAAGAAACGGCTGACCAGGTAGCCAAAGTCTATGCCAAAGCTAGAAGCACATGCGAATCTGCTGATCCGGGATCAAAAGAATAAGGGCAGGCTGGAAAAAATTATCGAAAGACCTGAAAAACTGTACATTTATAGCCGGATCGGGAAAATAGTCAGAGGGTTGTCCTTTGAAGCATGGGCAGTTCTTGTAGTATTAACAACAGCTGGAGCGTATCTTGGAACGGTGATTATTACGAAGAACACTATGACCGGCTTGTTGGCAGCAATCGGATATTATTTACTCATTAAAATAGCGGAAATGATTCTTGCACGTAGAAATTTCAAGGCTGTAGATAAATCTCTTTTGGAGTTTTTAAATCAGTTGGGAAACTTTTCTGCTATCCAGGGGGAAATTACGAATGTCCTGCATCAAACGGCACAGTATACTCCGCCCATATTAGCAGAAGCCCTGGAAGAATGTTATATCGAAGCACAGACCACAGGTAATGTTTCGGCGGCATTGATGGGGCTGGCAGACCAGTTCGAGCACGAAAAATTTAAAGAAATAATTATTAACCTCGAAGTGTGTTCGCGCTATACAGCTAATCTGAAGGTCATAGTAGACAGCCTCCGCCGGAATCTGATGGATGCAAAAAGAGCCAGCCAGGAACGCAGAGCGATAGCGGATAGCGCCATTATAGAGATGGTTATCTTGTCAGTAATGCTGCTGATCGTACTTGCAGTTGTGAATACTATGATAAAGGCATCTATTTGGGATGTGCTGTTTCACAGTGTTGTTGGCTATGTTGCCCTGGGAGTAACAGGTATCTGTTACTTAATATTCGGATTTGCCGTTATGAAAGAAAGGTAAAAAATGACACCATTAGAAATTAGTTTAAAAATGCTGCCGGCGATTATAGCTATTTTATCACTTATGTTGGTATTTTACGTGGGAAAGACCTACCATCCTATGACAGCGTTACATAGGACATATATAAGGATCGATGGCATTTTACATGAAAAAAAGTTCTTGTTTGATTACGAAGAAACACGAAGATTTTTACAATCTCATGGCGCAGCAGAACATTTTGGACCATGGGTCGATCCGGTAAAATATCTGGCAATACGTATCTGTCTGGCAGCAATCGGATTCACTGTTGGAATATACGTAAATGCTTTTTTGGGACTTGTTGGTATGGGACTTGGGTTCTTTTTGCCGCCATTATTACTGCTGTACATGAACAATAAAGATAATGATGCAATGACTCCACAGATCCAGACACTGTACAGTCTTTTACAGGTACAGATCCACGCGGGAGTACCTATGATCGATGCCCTGGCAGAGAGTTATCAGTCTTTTCCGGCAGGACGCCTGCGAAATGCGCTGAGTGAATTTGCAACTTCCATTTATTTTAATGGATCCTTTGATAAATCATTGGAAGATCTTAATGGCAAATTTGACAATGGCTTTATTGATTCGCTGTGCATCATTTTGTTACAGGCACGGGAATCTGGACAGGCAATGAAATTACTGCGGGATATTTCCCAACAGATCACGGATATGCAGGCAGGTCTGCAGCTGAAGAGAAAAGAAAAGCTCAATCGCATAACTACATTTTGTTTAATGGGCATTATGGGCGCAATGATCGGTGTTGCTCTATATGCGGCTATCATACAGATGTATGCATCGGTTGGGTCTTTCTGATACATGTAACTACAAATATCTTAACAAAAAATAGGAGGAACGAAAATGAAGATGAAAATGGCAAAAATGCAGCTGAAAGCAATGGAACTGGCCCAGAAGGTATTTTATCACAAGAGCCGGGGACTCGATGGAATCTTGGTTACGGTGGGCCTGTGCATTATCGCACTGTTATTATGCGTAGTCATGAAGGATAGTCTGACAAGTTTTATTCAGGCAATCGTAATCGCCATGCAGAATAAGGCAATCGGTATTTTGGGATGATGAAAAAGAGAAAAGGAAGCGTAGTAGACATATTGCCCTCAATGATCATGGTGATTGCTGCGGTGATTCTGATTACAGTCTTTTTTGGCTTATATCAGATACTCAGCCTAAATGAAGATGTAAAGCAGATATCCCGTAAATACATGCTTACCATGGAGACTATGGGATATCTGGATGCAGCAAGCCGGACAAGCCTTATGCAAGATTTATCAGATCTACAGGTCACAGATATTGACCTGACAGGATCCACCATGACGGATGCAGGTTATGGCAACGCGGTATATCTACAGATAACCTGTAAGCTGCCGATAGAACAGCTTAATATGGACGGAAATGATATGCTGCGGTTCTTTTTTGAGGACGGAACTATACCGATCAGAGTCCGCAGAATGTCTACGGCCAAAAATTAATCATGATAAGATGGATAACCAAAAAACGACAAGGGGAGTTGGCAACTTTTACGATGGTATACGTCCTGCTGTTCCTCGTAGCAACGGTAGCATTTGCCTTACAGATACGGGAATACATATCACTTAAAACTCATACGGAAGATACCCTTGCAGCGTCAAATCTTGCATCTGCCGTGATCGATATCCAGGAATATGGCATTAATCATAACCTGGTTATAAAGGATCCAGAGCAGGCGTATAGCATCTACCAGGAAGCTTTAAAGATAAATATGGGTCTTAACGACCAATGGGAAGACCCTACAGGACTGATATCAAGCCCGGTTCGGGTAGAGCAGTATATCGTATACAACGTGCGGGGATCAGAGGTAGAAGTGACCTCATTTGGAGAGGGTCTTAATTATTCGGCAACCGAGACGCTAGGGAGTGCAACGTCACCCAATGGACAAGTCATTGAATCTACCAGTGTATACAGCCGGATCAGCTATCAGGTCGATGGCTATTTTGGTGTCACCGTCCCAGCTGAAAAAGATAAGCTCGTAGACATTGTAAAAAATAATTAAAGGATGGACAGAATGAAAAAGGAAAAGAAAGAAAAAAGAAGTATCTTGCCGGGAGTGATTATCGTATCGCTGCTGGTGGCAGCTGTAGTATATGCAGTTTTACTTAACGCTGAAAAAACGGCATTGTCTGACTATGAAAAAGGGTCGGTTTATGTAACCACAAAGCCGGTACCCAAAGGCACTTTGATCACGGCAGACTATATCACTCAAAAAGAGGTAGATAAATCTTTGATCCCGTCCGGCGCAGTAAGTAATCCAGAAGATCTAACGGATTTGATCAGCGTATATGCAGTAGATCAGGGATCCATTATTACCACTGGGATGTTTACTGCTGTTAATGACATCACAAAGGATATGACGCAGCCGGTAGTGGCCGGATTCAAGGCCGATGATCTGTATCAGGTGGTAGGAGGCGTCCTGCGATCCGGAGACCGAATCAACATCTATCAGGTAAATGAAAATGCCAATAAAGGGGATACCTCACAGTCCTTGGCAAACACAGATGATAATTGGACAGACGCATCTTCAGATACGGCAGCATCCCTTGTATGGGGAAATGTGTTTGTCCAGGAAGTATTTGACTCTGCCGGTGCGGTGATCAGTACATCTGACTCTACGACTCCGGCACAAAGAGTAAATATCTACATGGATAACGATAATGTAGCAGCTTTTTATGCTGCACTGGCACAGGGTTCTCTGCGTGTTGTAAAAATCTGCGAATAGATAGTCAGTGGGTGTGACAAAGAAATCGGGTCTGATGACCGGCAGGTTCGAGCCCTGCCCCCACTTTACAGCGATATTTGCTGTGATGATCTTTGACAACTGCATATGGAAATCGGACGAAAAACTCGGAAGGTGGACTGTAAGATTTTGACGAGAATTGTCATGTAATATATAGAGGTCTTTGTACTTCTTTGTTTTATCGGCATTTTTGTCCAAAATATCGAAACAGAAAATTCCGTAAAATGTATACAAATATTCTGCAAAATGATATAATAATTATATCAAAAAAAGATAAAACAAAGAATTGAGTCCGTACTATTGGACACAAAAAAGAAGACTATATTTATACAATAAATATAGAAAAAGGTGAAATGTCTGGGAGGACGAAGAATGAAAAAAAAGATTATTTGTGCTATATTAGTGACGGCACTGGCAGTCACATCTTTTACAGGATGTGGGAAGGCACAGGATAAGGATGCTGCAGAAGTGATAATGGCTGAGACGGAAACAAGGGATCCTGATATCACTGCAGAGGCACAGGCGGCTGTGGACACTTTATTGCCGACGGAGACGGGGAAGCCGGTAGTGACTGAGACGGCAACACCGACTCCTAAGCCCGTAGCGACAAAGGAGCCGGAGACCACAGCAACGCCGAAAGCAGCAGCAACTGCGAAACCTAAGGCAACGGCAACTCCGAAGCCGGCAACAACCGCGGGATCAGGAACGACAGTTGCAGCCAATACTACCAGCACCGGTAAGACTGGTACAACCGCAACAGAAGCGTCGAAAGAGACACCCGCAGCAACAGCAAAGCCGGTACCAACCACGGCACCGACAGCAGCGCCCGCAGCTTCCACACCGGCACCTTGTAATCATAATTATGTCAAGGAATATTGGCCGTCTGCACCTACTTGTAACGGCGGTGGAGATTGGACTATGGTCTGCTCTATCTGTGGGGATGTAGGAGCAACAGGAACGGATCCGGCATTACCACACACTCCAGAAACTAGAGTAGAAGTTGATGCAACATACTGTGATGAACACGGTGTCAGAGTTACTTATTGTACGAGTTGTGGAAACGAATTGGGACGAGAAGGATTTGACGGTACGGAGCATGAGTGGGTTACAGGTACTAGCGATCCTATATGGGACTGGGATAAACAGGATTTTGTGACAGAAGAAGTGACTTATTGTAGCCGATGTCATGCACAGCGTTAATGGGAAAGGAGACGAGAAAAATGGAGAATACAAAGGATCAGTATATTGGGGCCGAAATACATTCGGCACGGTCAGTGAATCCAGATGGGGAGACGGTAACACTGGACGGAGATACGGTGGTATGGACAGGGGAGGAAGATGTCCTGACACCGGAGGAACTGGAAGAGTTCCATCGAGATGCAATCAAACTGATGGAAGAAAGAGAACAGCAGAAAGAGGTTGCCATTCAGGGATAAGGGTGCAATTATATATAAAAGGAACAACCGCCCCACAAGGTGGGTTGACCAAAATAAGTTGAGTAGCAAAGACCACCCTTCTACTGGCCAAAGTTTTGGGGTGGTTTTGCTGTGTAAAATTACTTGAAATGATCCGAGAGTGATGGTATAGTAAAGATAAAGGGAAAGCCAAAGAGGCGGCTACCCCAAATAGCAAAATAACTGTTTAGTACTAAAAACAGCCGTCACTATTGCAGTAGTGGCGGCTATTTCTTTTTGTTATCCTTAAAGATCTGATAGCACAGACCAATAAGAGCAACAATAAACATACAAAATTGGAATAAATCCGCATATGTAACATTCATCTTATCGCCCTCCTTTCATAACGCTGGAGGGTGAACCCTCCGGAGAGGGGCAGCCGCCTTGGCTCTTTGACTTTCCCAGAACTATATCATACCATATATTTGCGTTGTTATAAAGGTTTTGCTATGTGAAACTACTTGAAAAAGTGTAGTGAAAATGCTATAGTAGCTATGAGAAGCTAGTATGTATTTAAAGATGTACAAAGCAAAACCCCAGTAGGTGCAACTACTGGGGTTTTTGCTCAATTTACGGTAGAGCATCCGTTTTGGGCTGGTGCTGTCTATACATCCCTATCCAACCACTTGCAGATATAGTAAGAAACGATACCTGCCAATACAGAGATAAAGAATGCTAATATGTATTCATAGATCAAGGTGTACACCTCCTTCCTGCTGGAAAGAGTCGACAGCGTGATTATCATATCATATAAATTAAATATCGACAATATTCGTCCGAGTAGAGCAGTATGCTCCACTCGGATTTTTTATTCTCCGGTTTCCATATGCAGTTGAAATTGATAAATGAAAAAGGAGGATACAGATGATAAGAAAAAAGCGCTATTTAGCTGCAAAGATGGGATTGCTGGCGCTGGGATTGATGCTGCTGTTTCCGGGACAGGCAGAAGCAGCTGATAAGAAGACGATTTATAACAGCCCTTACGTATCGTTCAGCCCAGACGGAAAGGCATTTACAACCTGTGCCGGGGACCAGAATTATACATGGTATGCGGAGGATGACAGTACCACTGTATATACCGGCATAAAATCATCTTTGCGGAGTTTACGAACCGGGGAGCATTATTACAAAGTAGCCAGATGGGGAGAAGTACCTGTTGGATCTTGGAAGGTTGTACATCGTCCGGGACAGTGTATTCATGATGGTTATACCAGTGATGAAAATTGGCATGGTATTCAATTCGGTACACAAAAATGTATGCAGTATTATTATTCTGGCTGGAAGGCATTCTGTGCCGATTGTGGGGAGCCTTTGGAAGACTCAAATATATATATGAGCAGGGAGGCAGCCTCATCCATACAGTACTTAGATCTTGGAAGCGAAAAAAATCCTGTTTTTTATTATTACCTTTGTCCTTTTTGCCGGAACTTAGAGCAGGGAGTGGGATTATCTGCGCACTGGTGTAAAAAGATTTCTTGGAACCAGTATAGAATATTTTATGACCCGAACATAAAAAAATATAATGGTTATATGGATTATAGTTATCACATGTACAACAACGAAACAATATATGAAGGTGAGACAGTAACTCCTGTTACACATTTGACGGAGAATAATTATACCAGAGTTGGATATGTATTTACTGGATGGAATACCAAGCAAGATGGATCAGGAGTCTCTTTTACCGATAAGGAAGAGATATACAATCTTAGTAGTTCAGATTGGAATGATCAAAGTACATGGACAGATACGGATAGAGGAACTATTACTTTATACGCACAGTGGAGAAAAAGTGAAAGTACCCTTGTAATCGATGCTAATGGGGGAAGATATAACGGAGTAGATAAATATTCGCTGACAGAACCCTATTCTTCTAAGTATTTACTGCAAAAAAATCTAATAGTGTCACCAAATGGTTATACCGTTGCTTTTGAGACCAATGGTGGAACAAATGTAGATACCATCACGGGAACCATGCATTTCGTAGAATGGATGCAGATACAGCCATTTAATGGATTTGTGACTAACGATACTTATATGTTTATGGCGCCAGATAGAAACATAGATACGTTGAAGGCTGTGTATCAGTCGGATCCGATCACATTACCGGTTACGACCAAGGATGGCTGGTCATTCGGCGGATGGTATTATGATCCGGATTTTAGCCTGCCTGCTGGCGGAGCCGGAGATCAAATTATACCATCCAAAGATATGACGCTGTATGCGCAATGGGTAGATCTTAGGCTACAGGCGGTAGATAACTACGAGGTAAACGACGGAAAAGGTGCGGTAGATTTATCCTGGTCACAGTCTGATCAGAATAATAAGACCTATCTTGTATACCAAAAAAAAGAGGATGGAGCGTGGATCAGGGTCAACAGTGCAAATGACATCAGCAGCACGACAGTCATTGATCAGACATATACGTTTGACGGACAAGCAAAGCAATATACTGTACCGTATACAGGTCTCTATTCTATAAATGCTATGGGAGCACAGGGGCAAAGCTATGGTTCCTATACCGGAGGCTATGGTGGTAGTGTTACCGGAACATTTTGGCTGCGAAAAGGTGAGATCTTAACATACGTAGTTGGTGGTCAAAATGGCTACAATGGTGGCGGTAACGCATCTTCTTTTGGTAATGGTGGGGGCATGACTTCTGTTGTGTCCAATCAAAAAGGAACTCTTCTGATTGCTGGTGGAGGCGGCGGAGCATTTTCACATGGCAACGGAAATGCTGGTGGAAGCGCGGCCAGTGTAATTGATGGCAATGCAGGGCAAGCAGGTATGGCTGGTGGGGGAGCCGGTTATCAAGGAGGTACAGCAGGGGAAAGACTTGTACATCATCATACCTCAGCTTGCGATACGTCAAGATCTATTATTGGATCCTTTAGGAATAATAATTACTCCTATGAGGATGATGACGATGATCGGTATTATGTCAAGCAAAGAATTGCCAATGTATCGGCAGATGGCTTCAAGTATTTACATTTTAGTGGTTTGATAAATCAGCAGAGAGGCCATAGAATTAGTGCTGGTTCTGGAACGTTAAAGGTTTATAACCAGAACGGTTTGATTTTTCAGAAAAGTATTTATGATATTGAGTCATTTATTAGGACAGAATATCAAAGAGCTATAGCGGGAAATTACGGCGGTGAGAATAATTATTCCAGTTATTCTCATGCTAACTATGATTTTGATGATAACGATCAAGCTGTATATGAAGACACAGATTATGTGTGGCTACATTATAACGGAGATGGTTCTGTAACAAAGTGGAGAAAAGATGGTGCTGATGATGACTATATTCCTAATCCATCGGCAAATGCAACATCGTATTTTATACCAAGTGCAACTCGGGGTGGTTCGAGTTGGTTTTATGGAATTAACTGGTACTTTAAATATGACATACCAATTCCTGCAGGAAGCACAAATATACGAATAGAATTTGAAAGTGAGCACGAGACAGAAAGTTATCTTTCAGTGAGCGTTCAGGAAGCTGTTTTAACGGGGAGAATAGGATGTGGAATGACAGAAGGACAGGTTATTTCATCGAAACCGGCATATGGTGGCAGTAATTATGTCAATTCTTCATATGCACTGATGTATGAAATGAATAGCGGAGAGCGTAGCGGATCCGGGATCGGTGAGTTGCACTCCAAGGCTATTGGATATCAGGAGAGTCTGGATCTTGCCGGGGTTACGGCTACTGACTTTGCAGCTCCAGATAAGATATCGGATCAAGTCACAAAAGAGCCCTTGGATGGTAAATCAATTCGCGTCACATGGCAGGTGCCGAGCGATAATGGTACGGATTATTACCATAAAGTGGAATCTTACCTAACGGGAAGCACATCAATGCTATGCGAATCTAATGTTACGAAAAATACGCTGGTTAGTGGCGTGAAGGGATATTACTATCTCGTAGACCAAAATGGGGATACGGTTGTTACCGGCAATGCAAATTATGTACAGGTTCCTCATGTAAATGTGGTAACGGCAGAATACAATCAGTATTTGCATATTGCAGCGGTCGATGTGGCTGGAAATATCAGTGAGACAACGCATATCCTCATTGACG
>ENA-USYV01003187-USYV01003187.1-human-gut-metagenome-genome-assembly--contig:-NODE-3187-length-11874-cov-11.253030_pt1 | contig 11874 bp, 19 predicted proteins | sample MGYA00250066_ERZ773514 | MGnify/ENA primary metagenome ERZ773514 (study PRJEB29103, sample SAMN06112049) | human gut metagenome | biome: human gut; feature: ankylosing spondylitis patient; material... | reverse complement strand
ATCTAACTTTCATGTTAAACCCTCCTTTCAAAAAAGACCGTCTTACATTATAGCATGACGGTCTTTCCTTTGCAAGCGTATTATTGCGCTTTTTTTAATATTTTTTGACTTTTTTGTTGTTTTTTTGCCTGCTTTACATTCAAAACGATAAAAGTGATAGCCGCAGCCGCTGCAACACTTAAAATTCGGAAGGTAAATCTCGCATGCAATGCTGAATGATGTTGTACTGCAATGATCCAGACGAAGGGAATTGCAGCTGTGAGTACTACGGGAACCAGCTGTGCAAATATTTCCTTCCATTTGCCCGTGACGATTATCATCACAAGCATTCCTATCGCTATCGCTGCCAGCACTCCTGCAGCAATTCCAATATAGGCCGGATATTCCTGAAGATTCAGTCCGATGACATAGACCCCCCCCGTTCATCCGGGGTCTGCCGCCAATAGCTTCGGTACGGCCGATAATGGACCAGATAGCATCCTTGATCGTACCGGTATGTAATGTCAGATCTGCAATGACCCATTTTGCTGCCCACATTCCGGCATAACCGATTGCCCAGCTTACACTGAAGCCGGTCAGTCTTTTGATATTATTCCACAGGCGATCCCTCTCTAATAAGAAGTAACAGCACAGAGGAATTCCCAAAGTAACGATGGGATACGTCAGAAAATCAAAATAAGACGTCAGAATTCCCACGATCAGGAAGAATTCCGGATATTGTCCTTTTTCGTGCAGTCTGTCATGATGTAACAGCATGTATTCCACCGCCAGAAGCGTCAAGATCCAGCACACTGACATGGTCAGTGATACAAGAACCAGCACCGGCTTCATAAACAGGAAACTTCCCAGAGTCACGACTGCAACACCTGCATTTTGCTTTTGGATTGCCGTAACCAGCACCCAGATCATAAGCGCGATCTGCACCGCCAGCTCCAGCCATACCACGTGCTGCCAGGAAAATAACAGTAACAGCGGCTTTAAATATAAAAGATAGCCGTGCCAGTATCTCGCATAAATGTGGAGATACATGTTATTGACGTTCTCATGGGATTCACAGAAGGATTTGAGAGAATCCTCCGGTGTCCATACATCCTCTTCCAGATCATAGTGGTACATCCACATAGCGTGTTCGTAGGCATTTTTGTCCGACAATCTCTCTATGGCATTCTGCACCATAATAGCATCGGTGTAGGTCTCTCTGTTTTTCCACAGGTACTGCGAAAATGCATCCTCCGGTATCTCGTCTCCGGTCTTCAGCATATCCCCGACACTTTTCTCCACATTCTTTCTCATAGGTCCTACCGGAAGCAAGAATACCAGTACTAACAGTATCGTTCCCACTACCGCACTGACCGCCAGAATGGCAGCAAAGTTACGTATTTTTTTAGCCATAGCTATTTTCTCTCCAGATGGTATTTACTTATCTCTCCAGATAATACGTCCCTTGCTCAGATCGTAGGGAGACAGTTCCAGTGTTACCTTATCTCCGGGAAGGATACGGATGAAGTTCTGACGAAGCTTACCACTGATGGTAGCCAGTACTCTGTGTCCGTTTTCCAGTTCTACACGGAACATGGTATTGGGAAGCTTCTCCACAACGGTTCCTTCGATTTCGATTACATCACTTTTAGACATAAATTTCCTCCATAGCTTTCTACTCTTTACTACTTTTACTGCTTTATATTACTTATTACACAGATACGCTTCCAGGGTCTTACAGATTCGTCTGTTGATCTCGTCTTTCTCCCCCGGAAGGTTCTGTTGCATGCTTTGTATCAACGCATCCTCTGCCGAAGAATGTATGATCTGGATATGTTTTTTCTTTTTCTTCTTCGGATGTTCCACACCGCGCAGCCTTCCGTCGCACAGATAGACCCATTCTTCCTCTTCACCGACGATCATGTACAGTCTGTCCTTATCGTGTCCGGCCTTTGAAGTTGCAAATTCTCCTAACATATCAAAATCTTACCTTTCTTCTCCGGGTCTGCCGTTACCCGTTCCTTAATACATGGTCAGGATCTCCGGCTCACCGTCTGTGATCAGGATGGTATTCTCATAATGTGCAGACAGGGATCCATCCTCGGTAACTACAGTCCAATCATCGTCCAGCCATGCCACATCCGGTCTTCCGATATTGATCATGGGCTCGATTGCCAGCGTCATACCGGCCTGAAGCTTCAGTCCACGTCTATGCTGTGCGAAGTTGGGGATCTGGGGATCCTCATGTAAGCTGGTACCAATGCCGTGGCCTACCAGATCTCTTACGATTCCGTAGCCAAAAGGCCTGATATAGGCATCAATGGCATTGGAGATATCATACAGATGATTGCCTGCCTTTGCCATCTCTATTCCTGCAAAAAAGCTTCCTTTGGTCCTCTCCATCAGAAGTCTTGCTTCCTCACTTACCTGCCCTACCGGGAAAGTACGTGCCATATCGGAATGGTATCCTTTATAAATCAGTCCTGCATCCAGACTTACAATATCACCTTCGTGAAGAATATGATCCTTGTGAGGTATACCATGTACGACTTCATCATTCACGGATACACAGATAGATGCCGGATATCCGTTGTAATTTAAGAAGTTGGGAATGCAGCCATGGGCACGGATCAGTTTTTCTCCCAGGTTATTGATATCCAGAGTGGATACCCCGGGGTGTACTGCCTTCTCCATCTCGCTGAATACATCCGCCAGAATCTTACAAGATTCTCTCATCAACTCAATTTCACGCTGTGATTTGATAGTTACTGCCATTTTATTCACCTTTCTGTTCCGGACCTTACTGCTGCTGATCAGTGATCCGGACTTTTCCTAGCCAAGAATTGCTACGATATCTGCGAATACTTCCTTCATATCCTTGGTGCCGTCTACGGTCTTTAATACATTTTTCTTGGTATAGAATTCGATCAGAGGCTGGGTCTGGTCATGATAAACTTTCAGACGGTTCAGTACGGTCTCAGGCTTATCATCGTCACGCAGTACCAGTTCCTGTCCGCACTTGTCACAGATGCCTTCCTTCTTGGGAGGAATATGCTCAATGTGATAGGTTGCGCCGCAGGACAGGCATGCACGTCTGCCGGACATTCTCTTCACGATATTCTCATCGGGAACATTTACATCGATTGCAAAATCAATGGCATCTCCCAGCTCAGTCAGTGCCTTGTCCAGTACTTCTGCCTGAGGAATGGTTCTGGGGAATCCATCCAGTACATAACCGTTCTTGCAATCATCCTGTGCTACTCTGTCTAAGAGGATCTTAACAGTCAGTTCATCGGGAACCAGCTGTCCCTGATCCATGTATTTCTTTGCTTCCATACCAAGTTCGGTTCCGTTCTTGATATTTGCACGGAAAATATCGCCTGTGGATACATGAGGGATTCCGTACTTTTCAGCGATCATCTTTGCCTGGGTACCTTTACCTGCGCCGGGTGCGCCTAACATGATAATTTTCATCTTTGCTCCTATCTGCCTGTTGCTACAGGCTCTGCTCTTTCTATAGATAAGCTACAAATACAGTCCAACATTTACATTTTAACTTTTATGCGGCTTTTTTGCAATACATTTTCCTATAATACAATAATGCAAAAATAACCGGATGATTACAAACCATCCGGTTACTGTTATGCTACTAATCTTCCAGGAATCCCTTGTAGTTGCGAACGAGCATCTGAGATTCTACCTGCTTCATGGTCTCCAGTACTACGCTTACGATAATAATCAGGCTGGTACCGCCGAAGGATACACTTGCGCCGAACACACCGTTAAAGAAATACGGGATCACAGATACAATGATCAGGCCAATCGCACCGATGAATACGATATAATTCAGAATCTTGTTCAGATAATCACTGGTAGGCTTACCAGGTCTGATACCGGGAATGAAACCACCCTGCTTCTTCATGTTATCGGCAATCATCAAAGGATTAAATGTAATGGATGTATAGAAGTATGCAAAAAATACAATCAATACAATGTACAGCAAAAGTCCCAGGGAATAAATCGGCTGACTGGGTTTGCACCAGTAACCGGAATTCAAACCTTTCAGGATCTCTGCCCATACGCCGGTTCCGTTATATCCGATAAAGGAACAGATAATAATGGGGAACTGCATAATGGACTGTGCAAAAATGATGGGAATAACGCCGGAAGTATTTACCTTCAACGGAATATTGGAGGTCTGTCCGCCGACCATCTTTCTGCCCTGCATTTTCTTGGCATACTGTACCGGAATCTTGCGCACACCATCATTTAAGATGATAACCAGTACCACCATGGCAATAATAATTGCGAAGATGATAACTACTGCAAGGATTGCGGTTGCCGGAGCTTTTCCGAATACGAACTGCTCAAACAGGTTGCTCAGGTCTTGAGGCAGTCGGGAAATGATGTTGATCACCAGTACGATGGAAATACCATTTCCGATACCTTTTTCTGTGATTCGTTCACCCACCCACATCAGGAAAGCACTACCAGCGGTAAGTGCTGTGATCGTGGTAATTACATTCAGAGCGTTGAACTCGATCAAGTAGCCCTGTCTGCCAAAACCGATTGCCATTGCTGTGGACTGGATCAGTGCAAGCGCTACGGTAACGTATCTGGTGATGGCAACCATTTTTTTACGGCCGTCTTCACCGTCACGCTGCATTTCTTCCAGCTTTGGAATAGCAATTGTAAGCAGCTGCATGATAATGGAAGATGTAATATAAGGGTTGATGTTCAATGCCAGAATAGACATGTTCAGGAAAGAACCGCCCGTAATGGCATCAAAGAAACTGAACGCACCGCCTGTCTGCTGGGCAAACCATTGAGAAAAGAACTTCGTGTCCACTCCGGGTACGGGAAGCTGTGATCCGATACGGATCACAACTAACATTCCCAGTGTAAAAAGAATCTTCTGTCTGATTTCTTTGATTTTAAATGCGTTTTTCAGTGTTGTAAGCATTACATCACCTCAGCAGTTCCACCAAGAGCCTCGATCTTTTCTTTTGCGGATGCGCTGAAAGCATCTACCTTTACATCAAGCTTTTTGGTAAGTTCTCCGTTTCCAAGGATCTTAACTCCATCTCTGGGGTTCTTAATGATTCCTGCTTCAACCAATGCGTTTACATCAACGGTAGCACCGTTGTCAAAGCACTCCAGAGCACTTACATTGATAGCAACGATTTCCTTAGTGTTTCTGTTCGTGAAACCTCTCTTAGGAATACGTCTGTATAAAGGCATCTGACCACCTTCGAAACCAGGTCTGGGAGCTCCGGAACGAGCCTTCTGTCCCTTATGACCCTTACCTGCGGTCTTGCCATTTCCTGAACCGTGTCCACGGCCTCTTCTAAAATTATCACTGTGTTTGGAACCTTCTGCAGGTCTTAAATTGGATAATTCCATTCCTAACACCTCCTTATCTGATTATGCTTCTTCTACCTTGATCAAATGATTCACCTGACGGATCTGTCCTCTTGTTGCATCATTATCAGGCAGTACTACGGACTTACCGATCTTACGCAGTCCCATAGACTCCACGATTGCTTTATTCTTCGGCACAGCGCCGATGGTGGACTTTACCAGAGTGATCTTTAACTTCTTGTCTGCCATACTCTACTCCTTTCTGTTGGCCCTGTCAACTTAACGGGAAGATCCGGCTTACGCCAGAACTTCCTCAACAGACTTTCCACGATTCTTTGCTACTTCTTCGGGAGCCTTGATCTGGCTTAAACCGGAGATGGTTGCAAGAACAACGTTCTGCTTATTGTTGGAGCCAAGAGACTTGGTACGGATATTCTTGATACCTGCAAGCTCACAAACGACACGAGCGGGACCACCAGCGATGATACCGGTACCGTCGGGAGCCTTCTTCAGTAAAACGTTAGCAGAACCATACTTACCGATGAAATCATGGGTGATGGAATTGTTCTCATCCAGATTGATCTCGACAATATGCTTTACAGCGTCTTCCTTACCCTTACGGATAGCTTCGGGAATTTCTACAGCCTTTCCCAGACCAGCGCCTACATGACCGTTACCGTCACCAACAACTACCAGCGCGGTAAATCTCATGTTACGACCACCCTTAACGGTCTTGGTTACACGCTTGATGGTAACAACTTTATCATTTAACTCTAACTGGCTTGCATCTATGATTGTGTGTTTCATGGTGTATTCCTCTTTCCTTTCCTAGAATTCCAGGCCAGCTTCTCTGGCTGCATCGGCTAAAGCTGCTACTTTACCCTGATAAATGAAACCGCCACGGTCGAAAACAACTTCTTTGATACCTTTTTCGATTGCTCTCTTTGCGATAACAGTTCCAAGATATGCTGCTGCATCAACGTTATTGGTCTTCTCCAGCTCTGCCTTGATCTCTTTCTCAAGAGTGGATGCAGATACTAAAGTGTTACCAACTGTATCGTCGATAATTTGAGCATACATATGATTATTGCTTCTGAACACTGCAAGACGAGGTCTTTCAGCAGTGCCGCTGAAGCGGTTACGAATTTTCATGTGCTTTTTTGCACGTACTAACTGTCTGGACTCTTTACTAACCATCTTCATACTCTCCTTATCTATTATTTCTTACCAGTCTTACCAACTTTACGTCTGATGGTCTCATCGGCATACTTGATACCCTTGCCCTTATAAGGCTCAGGTCTTCTCTTGTCGCGGATCTCAGCAGCGTACTGGCCAACTTTTTCTTTGTCGATACCCTTAACGATGATCACGTTCTGGCCTTCAACTACAGCTTCAATGCCTTCGGGATCGATCATCTCTACGGGATGAGAGTAACCAAGGTTCAGGGTCAGCTTCTTGCCGGACTTAGCAGCTCTGTAACCAACACCATTTACTTCCAGCTTCTTCTCGAAACCTTCGGTAACACCTACTACCATGTTGTGGATCAGAGTTCTTGTCAGGCCGTGAAGAGACTTCATCTTCTTCAGATCGTTGGGTCTGCTTACGAGAACTTCTGCACCTTCCACTTTAATTTCCATCTCAGAGGGTAATACTCTTACCAGAGTACCCTTGGGACCTTTTACAGTCACTTTATTATTTTCTGCAACCTCTACAGTTACGCCTGCAGGAATTGCGATTGGCATTCTACCTATTCTGGACATGCCCGTACCTCCTAATTTACTAACTTACAACAGTTGCTAACTTAAATCTTTTTGCTCCACGGAGAATTTTACGCTTGCGGAAAATTCTCTTAGAGACGAAACTTAGAAATTCTTTTCGGCTCCGGAGAATTCCGCAGGAATTCTCTTAGGAATGAAATTTAGATTTTGTTAGTCAGCGTACTTTGCTGACTTAGAAAATCTTTTCATTCTTACCAAACGAATGCTAATACTTCGCCGCCAACCTGAAGCTCACGAGCCTTCTTGTCGGTGATAACACCCTGGTTGGTAGAAATGATAGCAATACCCAGACCGCCGAGAACCTTAGGCAGATCTTCCTTGCCGGCATATACACGTAAACCGGGCTTGGAAATTCTCTTGATACCGGAGATGATCTTCTCGTTCTTGTCTGCGCCGTACTTCAGAGTGATGTGGATGGTCTTGAAACCACCGTCTTCAACGATGTCGTACTTCTTAATATATCCCTCATCCAGCAGAATCTGTGCAATAGCCAGCTTCATCTTGGAAGAAGGTACGTCTACGGTGTCGTGCTTTGCAGTATTTGCATTACGGATTCTTGTAAGCATATCTGCGATAGGATCGCTCATTGTCATGATTTAGTTTCCTCCTTATTATTTGACTTGAATCATGCTAAGTACATACACTTTGTATATACCATCTATATTATAAGATAATTCTTATAACCAAAACTTTTAGAAATTCTTACTCGACGCCTTTCGACGCCTTAGAATTTCTTTTCGTCTCGGAGAATTCCGCCAGGAATTCTCTTGGGAGTGAAATATAGATTTTGTTAGCCAGCGTATTTTGCTGGCTTAGAAAATCTTTTCACTCTTACCAAGATGCCTTCTTAACTCCGGGGATCTCGCCCTTGTATGCCAGTTCACGGAAGCAAACACGGCAAATTCCGTATTTTCTCAGTACAGAGTGGGGACGACCACAAATCTTGCAGCGGGTATAAGCCTGAGTAGAGAACTTAGGTTTGCGCTGCTGTTTAATCTTCATTGATGTCTTTGCCATCAGAATTTACCTCCTTGATTACTTTGCGAAAGGCATGTTGAACAGTCTCAGCAGCTCACGTGCCTCTTCGTCGGTCTTAGCAGTTGTTACGAAAATGATATCCATACCTCTGGTCTTGTCAATCTTATCGTACTCGATCTCAGGGAAAATGAACTGCTCTTTGATACCGAGTGCATAGTTACCTCTGCCGTCGAATGCGTTAGGGTTAACGCCTCTGAAGTCACGGACACGAGGAAGAGCGAGGTTAACCAGACGATCCAGGAACTCATACATCTTCTCACCACGCAGAGTGGTCTTACATCCGATGGGCATGCCCTCACGGATCTTGAAGTTTGCTACGGAATTCTTAGCCTTGGTCAGAACTGCCTTCTGTCCGGTGATAGCTTCCATATCAGCAACTGCATTCTCAAGGATCTTAGCGTTTTCTTTTGCTTCACCAACACCCATGTTGATAACGATCTTGTCGAGCTTGGGAACTTCCATTACATTAGCGTAACCGAACTTCTTGGTCATAGCATCGACGATCTCATTGTTATATAAATCTTTCAGTCTGCTCACTTATATTTCCTCCTTCCTATTGATTAGTCAATCACTTCGCCTGTTGACTTTGCGAAACGTACTTTCTTGCCGTCTTCAACCTTGAAGCCAACTCTTGTGGTCTTGCCTTTTACAACAAGCATAACGTTTGAAATATCAATAGGAGCTTCTTTCTCAACAATACCGCCATTGGGGTTTGCCTGAGAAGGCTTTGCATGCTTTGTGATCTTGTTAACGCCCTCAACCAGGACTTTATGATTCTTTACGTCTACAGAGAGAACCTTGCCCTCTGTACCTAAGTCTTTACCAGCGATAACCTTAACGGTGTCGCCCTTCTTAATTTTCATTGTAGACATGTGGCAACCTCCTTATAATACTTCGGGAGCCAGGGAAACAATTTTCATGAACTGTTTCTCACGAAGCTCTCTTGCAACCGGCCCAAAGATACGGGTTCCTCTGGGAGTCTTGTCATCTTTGATGATAACTGCAGCGTTCTCATCAAACTTGATGTAAGAACCGTCTTTACGACGAGCGCCCTTTACGGAACGAACTACAACTGCCTTTACTACATCACCTTTTTTTACAACGCCACCTGGTGTTGCATCTTTAACGGAAGCAACAATCACGTCGCCGATCTGTGCATATCTTCTGGTAGAACCGCCCATAACACGAATGCAAAGTAACTCTTTTGCGCCGGTGTTATCAGCAACTTTCAGTCTACTTTCCTGCTGAACCATGTTATTCCTCCTTCACCGCTTCCGCGGTTTCTTACAAACTTAATATTCGCGTGCTAATTTATTTAGCTCTTTCTACGATCTCAACAAGTCTCCATCTCTTGTCCTTGGACAGGGGTCTTGTCTCCATAACTTTTACGATATCGCCAATGTTGCACTCGTTATTCTCGTCATGCGCCTTCAGCTTGTAGGTGTCCTTTACGATCTTTTTGTAAAGGGGATGCTTAACATGCTCTTCGATTGCAACTACAATAGTTTTATCCATCTTATTACTGATAACCTTACCAGTACGTGTTTTTCTCAAATTTCTTTCCACGGTTTGATCTCCTTTCTACGCACCCACGCGTTACGCTCTAGCCTTCTCGGTGATAACAGTCTGAATACGTGCAATGTTTCTTCTTACTTCTTTAATTCTTGCAGTATTATCTAACTGATTGGTCGCGTTCTGGAATCTCAAATTGAAAAGTTCTTTTTTAGCAGCTACCAGCTCCTGTGCCAGTTCTGCATCGGACTTTGTCTTCAATTCTTCTACAAATTTATTTGATTTCATTCTGTCACACCGCCTTCCACATCTGCCTTAGCAATGATCTTACACTTACAAGGGAGCTTGTGCATAGCAAGACGTAATGCTTCACGAGCGTCCTCTTCGGGAACACCAGCGATCTCGAACATTACACGTCCGGGCTTAACAACTGCTACCCAGCAATCTACAGCGCCTTTACCGGAACCCATACGAGTACCGAGAGGCTTTACAGTTACGGGCTTATCGGGGAAAATCTTAATCCATACTTTACCGGTACGCTTGGTATAACGGGTAAGCGCAATACGGGCTGCCTCAATCTGATTAGACTTGATCCAGCAGGGTTCTGTAGCAACCAGACCAAATTCGCCATACGCCAGGGTGTTACCTCTGGAAGCTTTTCCGGCCATGGATCCACGGAACTGTTTACGACGTTTTACTCTCTTCGGCATTAACATTATTTATCGCTCCCTTCCTTGTTTCCTTTCGTCGGAAGTACCTCGCCCTTGTAGATCCACACTTTTACGCCAATCTTGCCGTAAGTGGTATCTGCCTCGGCGAATCCGTAGTCAATATCTGCTCTCAGTGTCTGCAGCGGAATGGTTCCCTCGCTGTAGAACTCAGTACGAGCCATATCGGCTCCGCCAACACGGCCTGCTACAGCCGTCTTGATTCCCTTTGCGCCAGCCTTCATGGTTCTGGACATGGTGGACTTCATGGCGCGGCGGAAGGACACACGGTTTTCCAGCTGAAGCGCGATGTTCTCTGCTACAAGCTGCGCGTCGCGGTCCGAAGATAAGAGTAAAAGCTCATGAAGTTATAGAAACGCTCCTGGTCGTTACGGTGGCTCCTCTCGACCTTTCCGTTATGCCTGGGGATACGGGGGCGGATCCGCTTGTGTTCGACGCCCAGCGCATTGCAGAGGACGTCCAGCGGATGAATACGGTCCGTCTTCTTAAAGTGACAGAACTCGGCTCCATTATCTGTCTGGAGGACCTGAGGCCTGTATTTGAAGTAAGCAATAGCACGCTTGAGGAAATCGCAGCTAGAGTAGCTGCTCTGTTCCATGTAAGGATAAATGAAGCGCTCTCGGGAAGCCTCGTCGATGACGGTGTACTGGTAGAACTTCTGAGGTATTTGCCCGTGATAGCAGGGAGCAGGAACATATTTAACGTCCATCTGCCACTTGATGCCGATCTGCGTGGGCGTATTGTACGGCTTGGGTTTGTAGGGCTTTTTAGTCGAAGGAGCGCTGCTGGAATACCCCAGACGCTTAAATACGCGGTACAGAGAACCGGGATGGCGATCGTACCCGTGTTCCATTCGGAGCTTGCCATAGAGCTCGCAGAGCGAGATGTTCGGATTCCTGCGGTGAAGGTTACGGATCCAGGTCAGTTCCTCCTCCGTATGAGCTTTGGGATGCGGCGTGATCGGCCTGTGGGACTTGTTTTGAAGAGATTCTTGAGAGCCGTCGAAGACCTTGATCCACCGAAACAGAGAAGCCCTGGAAATGTGATAACGCCTGCAGACAAAGCTGACATCTTTTGTGGAGCGGTAGAGTTGACAGGCATGATATTTAGTGTGGAGTTCGTGTGGAAGATATCGCCGGGGTTGTGTTATAGTATTCATGGCGGTTGGGCCCTCCTTAGTATGCTTGGTTGTGGTGACTTACATTCTAAAGGAACCAACCGCTTTTGTATATCTGCTGAGTCTCACTTCATTTGTAACACTACAAATGGAATTTCCTGCGCTCTGTTCAATGATCAATCTACCGCCTCGGCTTCCAAAAATCTTGTACTTTTTCTTGATTGAAACGCTGGACAGCGGGAGCGTCTCGATCGAGATCCGTACAGTGAGCTGCGCCGCAGGCGAGATCGTCCTGAGCGCCAGAGCTCTCTTGGGGGAGCCCAGCGGGATAGGTTAAGCTTTTTATCAAGAGTTTAGTATC
>ENA-USYV01003179-USYV01003179.1-human-gut-metagenome-genome-assembly--contig:-NODE-3179-length-11891-cov-17.593364_pt1 | contig 11891 bp, 8 predicted proteins | sample MGYA00250066_ERZ773514 | MGnify/ENA primary metagenome ERZ773514 (study PRJEB29103, sample SAMN06112049) | human gut metagenome | biome: human gut; feature: ankylosing spondylitis patient; material... | reverse complement strand
ATCCGGGCTATCAGTTGGCCTATTTGCCTAATGCGAACCTTAGATGGGAAAAAGTGTACAAAAGCTGATCCCGTGGAAAAAGTTACAGTTGCTGATCTTCTTCCGGCTTTGGTGAAAACAGATTTTAAACTTGATGAACAGCCTTATGCTTCTCTCTTTCAGATTTATCAGAAAGAATTTCTCGATGTTTCCGTTTCCCAAGGACTTATCCATGCCGATTCCCTGGCATTAGCAGGTGATGGCACTCCTGTTGTTACTTCTCACAGAGAACGCAAAAAGCGTATCTGTAACTGCAAAGAAAATGGTATCTCTAACTGCAGATGTGACCGCTACTTTTCCCAACCCGATTGTGATATCGGATGGGATTCCTCACGGAACTGTTTTTATCACGGATACGACCTGTATATGCTTGTTGATTCACAAAGCGACCTGCCTGTATTCCCTCATTTTTCCTGTGCTTCAAAACATGATTCCCACGGATTCCTGCACACTTTTTTCAGAATGAGATCTTTTCTTCCGGATTATACAGTCTCCAAAGTGCTTTTAGATTCTGCCCATGATGCCATGCCCTATTATCAATACTTTCAACGTGAAAATATAACACCTTTTATCGATCTGAATGGAAAAGGTGGAAGACCACCCGTTTATAAAAATGACTTTACGATCGATGAAGACGGTGTTCCTGTCTGTCCTTCCGGACATCGTATGTGTCGGGATGGTGTTGAAGTTGCGAAAGGCAGGATGAAATTCAGATGTCCAAAGATCAGTCGCAAAAACGGCCGCATTTCCTGTACTTGTGAAACTCCATGTTCTGATGCCAAGTACGGACGTACGGTTCATTTGGTCATGAAAGATAATCTAAGATTATTTAATAATCCGCCAAGAAGCAGTAAAGAATGGAAACTGGAATATAATGTAAGAACTTCTGCTGAACGTTCTAATAAACGTGAGAAATTAGATTTTAAATTAGAAGACGGCAGACACCGCTCAACTAAGATGTGGTACTGCCGCCTCTATCACATCCTGATGTTACAGCATCTGGATGCACGGGATCTGCCTTTGGAACCCACACTGAAAAAAATGATTCTACAAACAGCATGATCCTGTAGATTATTATATCTCATTTTTTGAAACATAGCGACAGTTATGTTTATTTCTTATGCTTATTTTTACGTTCACGAATAATATTTATTTTTCAAAGTACAGTACCAGTATTTTTCTGGTGTGATCACTCAAAATTCCGAGAGATCATAAACCAGTATAACGGGCAATTTTAAAGAATTTCTTAAATCGTAATGAGAAAAGTTAAAAAAATAATAAAGCTAAGGAACGTTTAATCCTTAGCTCAGACTGTAGACAAAGTCCCGGTATTTGCCGGAACTTTTACTATGAGCACTGTTTTTCTGGTATAATAGAATTATCAGAAAGGCGGTGTTTTTTATGATGACGAAAAATGCAGACAAGAAACGAGAACAGATGATGATGTTCTCAATGGATTCCATGGTTCCGCAGGATCATATGCTAAGATTGATTGATAAAGCAATCAACTGGAACTTTATTTACGATCTTGTAGAAGATAAATATTGTCAAAACAATGGTCGTCCAAGTATGGATCCTGTTATGCTCATTAAAATTCCATTTATTCAATATCTTTATGGAATCAAAAGTATGCGTCAGACGATCCGAGAGATTGAAGTAAATGTTGCCTACCGTTGGTTTCTTGGTCTGGATATGCTGGATCCTGTACCGCATTTTTCAACGTTTGGAAAGAACTATTCCCGCCGATTTAAAGACACGGATCTTTTTGAACAGATATTTTCAAAGATTCTGGAAGAATGTATGAAGTATAAGTTGATCAATACGGACGAGATCTTTGTTGATGCAACTCATGTAAAAGCATGTGCCAACAGTAAAAAAATGCGAAAAAGAGTTGCTCATGAACAGGCACTCTGGTATGAAGATGAATTACAAAAAGAGATCAATGAAGACCGACAGGCACATGGGAAAAAACCTCTAAAAGATAAAAATAAGAAGAATCCGCCAACACCTCCCACATCTGGGAATGATCAACATAATGAGTTTGAACAGATACCAGACGATATAAAAACCAAAAAGAGCAGTATTACAGATCCAGAAAGCGGATGGTTTCGCAAAGGAGAACATAAACATGTTTTTGCATATGCAGTAGAAACGGCATGTGATGAACACGGATGGGGCCTTGGATATAGTGTTCATCCTGGAAATGAACATGACAGCCAAACATTTCAAACAATCTATGAAAAGGTGAAAAGTTTTGAACCAGAAATGATCGTGGCAGATGCAGGATACAAGACACCAGCGATTGCCAGACAACTTCTGAAAGATAGGATTGAACCATTGTTTCCATATAAACGTCCTATGACAAAAGAGGGATTTTTTAAGAAATATGAATATGTTTATGATGAATACTATGATTGTTACATCTGTCCAGAAAATCAGATTCTAAGATACAGTACAACAAACAGGGATGGATACAGAGAATATAAAAGCTGTGGATATCAATGTGAAAAATGTCCACAGATATCCAAATGTACAGAAAGCAAGAATCATGTAAAAGTGATAACACGTCATGTTTGGGAAAAATATATAGAAAAAGCAGAAGATATCCGACATGTAAGAGGGAATAAAGCAATCTATCAGAAACGAAAAGAAACGATAGAAAGAATCTTTGGAACAGCAAAAGAACACCATGGATTTCGATATACACAATACATAGGAAAAGCACGGATGGAAATGAAAGCCGGGCTTACTTTTGCATGTATGAATCTAAAAAAACTGGCAAGATTTCTTGGTAAGAACGGATTGCTAAATGGACAAAAGCGAAGATTTCTAAGAAATTTTTGGATACAATTTAACTTTAAAGGAAAAATGGTGCTGGGATGATCCCAGCACCTAGTTTGTCTACAGTCTGAGCTAAGGAACGTTTAATCCTTAGCTTTATGTAGGCGGTAGCCAATGCCCAAAACAGTATCAATAAATTCTGTATCAGAGCATATCGCTTTTAATTTATTGCGTAAATTACTGATATGAACATTAAGTGTATTATCTTCAACAATATATTCTGTATCCCAAACACTTTGAAAAAGATTCGATTTTGAAAATACTTTATCTGGATATTTCATCAAAAATTCTAAAATGCCAAATTCTTTAGCGGTTAAGGATAATTCTATTCCATTCAAAAATGCTGTATTTTTCTCTAGGTCTAAAGTCAGATTGTTATGTTGCAAACATTCTGTCTGGCTATTGTGCCATTAAGAATTACATTGTTCCACAGATTGGAAAGATGTATATGTCTACACTAAATCAGGGGTATATCAGAAAATTATATAATGCAGTTGCAGAGAAGTATGAATCAGTTGCGAAAAATGTCAGGACGATCATGAAAACATCATTGGAGTATGCATTTAACAAAAATGTACTGGCAACAAACCCAGCGAAGGGAATCAATTTATCGAAGAAAATAAAAAAGACAGAGTATCGTGTCCTGAAAATTGACGAGAAGAAAACATTGACACTTCCGCAGGTGCTTCGGTTGATTGAGGCAAGCAAGGAGACACCGATTCATATGCAGATTTTATTTGCTGTATTGATGGGACTCAGAAGAAGTGAAATAAATGGCCTGAAATACAGTGATGTCGATTACATTCACAGGACGTTGAGAGTAGAGCGTCAGTTGGGAAAGAAGCCAAACAGTAAAGCAGAAGACTGTGCACCTAAGATGCTGACAAAGCAGGAAATTAAAACAAAAACACCTGCTGGTGTGCGTGAACTTCCAATACCGGATTATGTATTTGAAGCAATTCTGGAAGAACGGAAAACTTATGAGAAGAACCGCAGACGCAGACCAAAAGAGTTCCGGGACTGGAATTATATTTGTTGTTCTACATATGGGAATCCAAGGAGTAAAGGTTTTCATCAGAAATACTATAAAGACTTGTTGAAATCCTTGGATTTGCCTGATATTCATTTTATTCCAAAAGAGCGGAAAGATCAGTATTATGATTATTCAGAAGTGATTGAAATAGACTTAATCCTGGAGGAATATTTCCACGCAGCATGATAAAAAATAGAATAGTAGTGATAGAAAAAAGTACAAATAAGAATCGAACATTTGTACTTTTTTCTTGCGTTAATCTATATACTTTCAAAAATTTATTTGATATAATAGGGACTGTTACAAGAACAAACAGTAAAAATATGACAGGATCGGAGGTTAGTATTTTCAGGTATTTCCGAGTGCTGTTTTATCCGCAAATATTAGTTTTGTGACTTTTATTCGTAACGAGGTGAGAAACACATCTATTCACTATAAAAATGAGCTTTTCGTTACGAATCTGGATACGAATTCTTGGCTGATAATGATCATAGTAAAAGTCACAAATGGAGGGATTTACCATGAATGAGTTCACATTAAAAGCCCCATATAAGCCAACCGGTGACCAGCCGCAGGCAATTGAAAAATTAGTCAAAGGATTCAAAGAAGGCAACCAGTTTGAAACACTGCTGGGTGTGACCGGTTCGGGAAAGACCTTTACGATGGCAAATGTCATTCAGGCGCTGAATAAGCCGACGCTGATTATTTCCCACAACAAGACACTAGCGGGGCAGCTGTACGGAGAAATGAAAGAATTTTTCCCGGAGAATGCCGTCGAGTATTTTGTCTCATACTATGATTATTATCAGCCGGAAGCGTATGTGCCGCAGTCGGACACTTATATAGCGAAGGATTCCGCGGTAAATGATGAGATTGATAAGCTGCGCCTTTCTGCCACGGCAGCGCTGGCGGAGCGAAAAGATGTCATTATCGTAGCATCCGTATCCTGTATCTATGGCATTGGTAGTCCGGATGACTATATGAACATGATGGTTTCCCTGCGTCCCGGAATGGAGATTGACCGCGATGATGTGATCAAGGGACTCATTGACATGCAGTACACGCGCAACGAGATGGATTTTAAGCGTGGTACGTTCCGGGTGCATGGCGATGTACTGGAGATTTTTCCGGCGAATAATACCGACACGGCGATCCGTGTGGAGTTTTTCGGAGATGAGATCGACCGGATTACGGAGGTGGATGTGCTTACCGGAGAGATCAAATGTATATTAAAGCATGCGGCTGTGTTTCCGGCGTCCCATTATGTGGTGCCACAGGAAAAAATGAACGCAGCGTGTGACCGTATCGAGGCAGAACTGGAAGAGAGGGTCAGGTATTTTAAGGGTGAAGATAAGCTGCTGGAAGCGCAGCGTATCGCGGAGCGCACGAATTTTGATATTGAAATGATGAAGGAAACCGGATTTTGTAGCGGCATCGAAAACTATTCCCGCCATCTGGCAGGACGTGCCGAGGGAGAAATGCCGGAGACACTGATGGATTATTTTCCGGACGACTTTCTGATTATTGTGGATGAGTCCCACATTACGATTCCACAGGTGCGTGGAATGTATGCAGGGGATCGCTCACGGAAGCAGACACTGGTGGACTATGGATTCCGTCTGCCGTCCGCACTCGATAACCGCCCGCTTAATTTTGAAGAGTTTGAGAGCAAGATTGATCAGATGCTGTTTGTATCAGCTACGCCGAATGTCTATGAGAACGAGCATGAATTGCTGCGTGTGGAGCAGATTATCCGTCCGACCGGACTTCTGGACCCGGAGATTTCCGTTCGTCCTGTGGAGGGGCAGATCGATGATCTGATCGGGGAAGTTAACAAAGAGACGAAAAATCACCATAAAGTGCTGATCACGACACTGACCAAGCGTATGGCGGAGGATCTGACACAGTATATGAGCGAACTTGGCATCCGTGTAAAATATCTGCACTCGGATATTGATACCTTAGAGCGTGCAGAGATTATCCGTGACCTGCGTCTGGACGTGTTTGATGTACTTGTCGGTATCAACCTGCTGCGGGAGGGATTGGATATTCCGGAGATTACGCTTGTGGCGATTCTGGATGCGGATAAGGAAGGATTCCTTCGTTCCGAGACTTCACTGATCCAGACCATCGGACGTGCGGCAAGAAACAGTGAGGGACATGTAATCATGTATGCGGATAAGATCACGGATTCCATGCGTGTGGCCATTGATGAGACGGAGCGCCGCCGCAAGCTTCAGCAGGCATACAATGAGGAACATGGAATCACACCGAAGACCATCCAGAAATCTGTGCGTGATCTGATTGCAATCTCCAAAAAAGTGGCAGCAGAGGAGATGGAATTTGATAAAGATCCGGAATCCATGAGCCGCAGGGAATTAGAAAAACTGATCGGGGACATCCAGAAGAAGATGAAGAAAGCTGCCGCAGAACTCAATTTTGAGGCGGCGGCAGAGTATCGTGACAAGATGGTAAAACTGAAAAATATGCTTCGGGATATTGAGGAATAGATAAAAGAGAGGAAACAAAATGCCGAAAAAACAGAGAAAATATATTAAAATACGAGGCGCCAACGAACACAACTTAAAATGCATCGATGTGGACATTCCGAGAGATGAGTTTGTTGTTCTGACCGGACTGTCAGGTTCCGGCAAGTCTTCGCTTGCGTTCGATACGATCTATGCGGAGGGACAGCGGCGCTATATGGAGTCTTTGTCTTCCTATGCAAGACAGTTCTTAGGACAGATGGAAAAACCGGATGTAGAGTCAATTGAGGGACTTCCGCCGGCAATCTCCATTGACCAGAAATCGACGAACCGAAATCCGCGTTCCACCGTCGGAACCGTGACGGAAATTTATGATTATTTTCGACTGCTGTATGCCCGCATAGGAATTCCACATTGTCCGAAGTGTGGACGTGCCATCGAGAAACAGACGATCGATCAGATGGTAGATGCCGTGATGAAACTGCCGGAACGCACACGCATCCAGATCCTTGCGCCGGTTGTGCGCGGGCGTAAGGGCGAACATCAGAAATTATTCGAGAAAGCAAAAAAAAGCGGCTATGTGCGTGTGATTGTGGACGGAAATATGTATGAACTTTCGGAAGAAATTCCGATGGATAAAAACATCAAACACAATATTGATATTGTGGTAGACCGTCTGGTGGTAAAACCAGGAATTGAAAAGCGTCTGACCGATTCCTTGGAAAATGTTTTTGAGCTGACCGAGGGAAATGCGATTGTAGATGTGGTGGATGGGGAACCAATGAATTTTTCCCAGAATTTTGCGTGCCCGGATTGCGGAATCAGTGTGGATGAGGTGGAACCGCGAAGCTTTTCGTTTAATAATCCGTTTGGTGCCTGTCCGGTCTGCTACGGACTCGGTTACAAGATGGAGTTTGATGAAAATCTCATGATTCCGGATAAGACACTGTCTATTTCCGAGGGGGCAATTCAGGTAATGGGCTGGCAGTCCTGCACCGATCCGTCCAGCTATACCTATGCCACCCTAAAAGCGTTGTCGGAAGGATATGGATTTTCTCTCGATACACCATATAAAGATCTGCCAAAAGAAATCCGGCATATGCTCATTCATGGCGGAGATGGCCGGATATTAAAGGTGCATTATAAAGGACAGCGTGGAGAAGGCGTCTATGATCTGAACTGGGAAGGCCTTATTAAAAATGTCGAGCGCCGTTACCGGGAGACGGGATCGGACACGATGAAGCAGGAATATGAGCAGTTTATGCGTATTACACCGTGTGCTGCCTGCCATGGACAGCGTCTGAAGCAGAGTTCTCTTGCGGTTACGGTTGCAGACAAAAATATATATGAGATGACCGATATGTCGGTAAAGGATCTCGTGAAATATCTGGAGGAAATGCAGCTGACGGAACAGCAGCAGTTCATCGGCAATCAGATTTTAAAGGAAATCCGTGCCCGTGTGGGCTTTTTGCAGGAGGTAGGTCTGGATTATCTGACATTGACACGTGCGACCGGAACCTTGTCCGGAGGAGAGGCGCAGCGCATCCGCCTGGCTACCCAGATCGGTTCAGGACTGGTCGGCGTGGCATATATTCTGGATGAGCCGAGTATCGGACTGCATCAGCGGGACAATGACAAGCTGCTGCATGCACTGATGAATCTTAAGAATCTGGGAAATACGCTGATTGTCGTGGAACATGATGAGGATACCATGCGTGCGGCCGACTACATTGTGGATATTGGTCCGGCAGCCGGCGTACATGGTGGAGAAGTCGTTGCGGCCGGTACTGCGGCGGATATCATGAAATGCAAAAAATCCATTACCGGCGCTTATCTGAGCGGCCGGATGAAGATTCCGGTACCATCGGAACGGCGCAGGCCGACCGGATTCCTTACCATCAAAGGAGCGCGGGAAAATAATCTGAAAAATATTGATGTGCAGGTTCCGCTTGGTATTATGACCTGTATCACCGGAGTATCGGGATCGGGAAAGAGTTCCCTGACCAATGAAATTCTGTATAAGCATCTGGCGCGAACTTTAAACCGGGCACGCTGCATCCCCGGAGATCACGATGATATTCTGGGTGTGGAACAACTGGATAAGATTATCGATATTGATCAGTCACCGATCGGACGCACACCGCGTTCGAATCCGGCAACCTATACCGGTGTGTTTGACATGATCCGTGATCTGTTTGCGGCAACTCCGGATGCAAAGGCACGCGGATATAAGAAGGGACGTTTCAGTTTCAACGTCAAAGGCGGACGCTGTGAGGCCTGCAGCGGAGATGGTATCATAAAGATCGAGATGCATTTCCTGCCGGATGTGTATGTGCCGTGTGAAGTCTGCGGTGGCAGGCGCTATAACCGTGAGACACTCGAAGTGCGCTATAAAGGAAAGACGATCTATGACGTGCTGGATATGACGGTGGAAGAGGCATTGGAATTTTTCAAAAATGTACCAACGATCCACCGAAAGATTCAGACACTGTACGATGTCGGACTTTCCTATGTAAAACTGGGACAGCCTTCCACAGAATTATCCGGAGGAGAAGCGCAGCGTATCAAACTTGCCACAGAACTGAGCAAACGCGGAACGGGAAAAACCATTTATGTACTGGATGAGCCAACCACCGGACTGCATTTTGCGGACGTACACAAGCTGGTGGAGATTCTTAGAAAGCTTTCGGACGGCGGAAATACCGTTGTCGTCATCGAGCATAATCTGGATGTTATCAAGACGGCTGATTATATCATTGATATGGGACCGGAAGGCGGTGACGGTGGCGGAACCGTGATTGCACAGGGGACTCCGGAGGAAATCTGCAAAGTTCCGGAATCGTATACCGGTCAGTTTTTAAAACCGTATCTGGAATCGAAGAACGTATAAAATAGCGAAAATGCACAGATTTTTGTCCCGGGAACAGAGAGATTCCTTAAAATTTAATTAAAATGCTTTAACCTATAAAAAAATGTTTGAAAAATGGGATGAATTGTATATAATGTTACTGTATGCATAAAAATATGATTAACTGCAGATTTGCGCCATGAACGCAGATCGAATTTTGATAAAGAAAGATAAAAAGAAAATAGGAAGGGGCATTCGGGATGATCGGATCAGATATCGGAATTGATTTAGGTACTGCGAGTATTTTAGTATATATTAAAGGAAAAGGTGTTGTATTAAAAGAGCCTTCCGTTGTTGCATTTGACAGAGATACCAATAAAATTAAAGCAATCGGTGAGGAAGCAAGACTGATGCTTGGAAGAACACCGGGAAACATTGTGGCAGTCCGTCCTCTTCGCCAGGGTGTGATTTCAGATTATACCGTCACAGAGAAGATGATCAAGTATTTCATCCAGAAAGCACTTGGAAAGAAGAGCTTTCGTAAGCCGCGCATCAGCGTCTGTGTACCGAGTGGTGTTACAGAGGTTGAAAAGAAAGCCGTAGAGGATGCAACTTATCAGGCAGGAGCCCGTGAAGTAGAGATTATTGAGGAACCAATTGCAGCAGCAATCGGTGCCGGTATTGATATTTCCAGACCATGCGGAAACATGATCGTAGATATCGGAGGAGGTACTTCGGATATCGCAGTCATTTCTCTGGGTGGTTCTGTTGTGAGCACTTCCGTGAAAATTGCAGGAGATGATTTTGACGAAGCCCTGGTCCGCTATATGAGAAAGAAACATAATCTTTTGATCGGTGAGCGTACCGCAGAAGATATCAAGATCAAAATTGGTACATGCTACCCACTGGCACAGAATGAGACGATGGATGTCCGTGGTCGTAATCTGGTAACTGGTCTGCCAAGAACCATTACGGTAAGCTCTGAGGAGACAGAGGAAGCTCTGCGTGAGGCAACATTACAGATTGTGGAAGCTGTACATTCTGTACTGGAGAAAACTCCACCGGAACTGGCGGCAGACGTTGCAGACAGGGGAATTGTCCTGACAGGTGGCGGCTCCTTGCTTCGCGGTCTGGAGGAACTGATTGAAGAACGTACCGGAATCAACACGATGACGGCAGAGCATCCTATGAAGCCTTGACATTTCTCCAAAGTCACTTATGCCCATCTCAACGATGGCAAGTTCATGTTCTTCACTGAGCCTGAACAATGTAAGCGGCACGCCTACTTCGTTATTAAAGTTACCCTGTGTCTTTAAAGTATTAAATTTCTCGGACATAACTGCCGCAAGCATCTCTTTTGTTGAAGTCTTCCCCACGCTTCCCGTGATGCCAACTATCTTTGTGTTCATTACCTCACGGTAATACTCCGCTATATCTTTCAATGCCTGAAAACATGACTTAACCACTATATATCCGTTTTTTTCCGAAATGCTTATGCCATTTTTATCAGGTTTATCCTCAGACAGACAAACAATGGCACCGTCCTCATATGCCCCGTTTATAAATTTATTGCCGTCAACTCTCTCGCCTTTTATTGCAACAAACATACAATCCTTTTCAACTTTTCTGCTGTCAGTAGTAATCGAAGATATTTCTATATTTTCTATGCTTTTATCTGCATAAAGTTTTCCATTGCAGATTTCGGATATTTTTTTTAATTTAAGATTTTTCATTATAACTAAAATTCCCTTCTAACAGTTCAGATCACAGTGACTTCAAATCGTCTTTTCCATAATGACTGTTCGTACCTGTTGCCGGAAGTTCTTCTGTCTCACCATTATATGTGGCAAGTGCCTGTGCGATAACCTGCTCACACAAAACTCCATACTCTATTCCAAGAACTTTTGCTTCCTGTGGTAAAAGACTTGTCGCTGTCATTCCCGGAAGTGTATTTGCCTCAAGACAATACATATTGTCATCTGCATCAAGAAGAAAATCTATTCTCGCATAAGAACCAAGCTTAAGTTCTCTATACACATCAATGGCATATGTCTGCATTTTGTCCGTTATCTCATCTGAGAGCGGAGCAGGACAAACATCCTCTGCCATTCCCGGCTGGTATTTTGTCTCATAGTCATAAACACCTGACTTTGGAATTATCTCAATAATAGGAAGACTCTTTCCTCCAATAACACCAACTGAAAACTCTCTTCCCTTTATGTATTCCTCGACTACTACCTCATCTTCATATTTAAATGCAAGTTCCAATGCCTTATTATATTCTTCCTCATTTTTTGCAATGCTCATGCCGACACTTGAACCTCCGCAGCATGGCTTTACAATACAAGGATAACCAATCTCATCAGGAAGTTTTGTCACATGAGATTTTTTCATACTGAAACCGTTTGGTGTTGGGATGCCACTCTGTAAAAATACTTTCTTTGCCATTCCTTTATCCATAGCAAGTGCACTTCCAAGATAGTCGGAACCAGTATATCTTATTCCAAGAATATCAAATGCAGCCTGAACCTTTCCGTTCTCGCCATCTGCACCGTGAAGCCCCATATCCAAGAGCGATTCAAATTTAACATGATGGTATAACTGGCTTCGTATGCGTCCGATATGTCCGTCATAAACGCCGGAT
>ENA-USYV01003176-USYV01003176.1-human-gut-metagenome-genome-assembly--contig:-NODE-3176-length-11893-cov-28.370176_pt1 | contig 11893 bp, 9 predicted proteins | sample MGYA00250066_ERZ773514 | MGnify/ENA primary metagenome ERZ773514 (study PRJEB29103, sample SAMN06112049) | human gut metagenome | biome: human gut; feature: ankylosing spondylitis patient; material... | reverse complement strand
TTGTGGATGTAACCCACGATTCGATGGTGATCGAATTGACAGGCCATCAGGACAAGCTGGATGCATTTTTAGATCTTCTGTCCGGATATGAGATTTTAGAACTTGCGCGAACCGGACTGACCGGATTGTCGAGAGGCATTTCCGATGTCGTTATGTTAGACGAAGACGGCAAAAGAGTATCATTATAACAAAATAAGCAGATAAGAATATGCAAATACATATTTTTTATTAAGAAACCAAAACTGGAGGAAATTAATTATGGCAGCAAAAATATTTTATCAGGAAGACTGTAACCTTTCACTGTTAGACGGAAAGACGATCGCAATCATCGGCTACGGCAGTCAGGGACATGCACATGCATTAAACTTAAAAGATTCAGGATGCCATGTTATCATTGGTCTTTATGAGGGAAGCAAATCCTGGGCAAAAGCTGAGAAACAGGGATTTGAAGTATATACAACAGCAGAGGCAGCAAAGAAAGCCGACATCATCATGATCTTAATCAACGATGAGAAACAGGCAGATATGTACAAAAAAGATATCGAGCCAAACCTTGAGGCAGGCAACATGTTAATGTTCGCACATGGTTTCAATATTCATTTCGGATGTATCGTACCTCCAAAGGATGTAGATGTTACCATGATCGCTCCAAAAGCTCCGGGACATACCGTACGTTCTGAGTATCAGGTTGGAAAAGGAACACCTTGTCTGATCGCTGTTGAGCAGGATGCAACAGGAAAAGCACAGGATCTTGCATTAGCATATGCACTTGGTATCGGCGGAGCAAGAGCTGGTGTTCTTGAGACAACATTCCGTACCGAGACAGAGACAGACCTTTTCGGTGAGCAGGCAGTTCTCTGCGGTGGTGTTTGTGCATTAATGCAGGCTGGTTTTGAGACATTATGCGAAGCTGGTTATGACCCAAGAAATGCATACTTCGAGTGTATCCATGAGATGAAACTGATTGTAGACTTAATCTACCAGTCAGGTTTCGAGGGAATGAGATATTCTATCTCCAACACAGCAGAGTATGGTGATTACATCACAGGACCGAAGATCATCACAGAGGATACAAAGAAAGCGATGAAACAGATCCTTTCCGATATCCAGGATGGTACATTTGCAAAAGATTTCTTACTTGATATGTCTCCTGCAGGACGTCAGGTTCACTTCAAGGCTATGAGAAAGAAAGCTGCAGAGCATCCATCAGAGCAGGTTGGTAAAGAGATCCGTAAACTGTACAGCTGGAACAACGAAGAGGACAAACTGATCAACAACTAATTTTTAGCTGAGTAATGAGACAATGGATATTATACTTTAGAGTATAGATTTATTGTTGGAAAGATAAAAGAAAGAATCATCATGTGGTACATTTCATATGATGGTTCTTTTTTTACCTTAAGAACTTGTGAACCGGTATCAGAAAAACTTTTATGACAGCTGGAGGAAACGTTTCTGGCAGGGCGGTTGGTACTTGACAAAACCATGGTATATGATAAAATAAATCATGTTGTGAATAAAATACATCAGACTTTGATAAGGAATAGTAAGAATTTTTTGTTTTTCAGAGAGCTGCCGGATGCTGCGAGACAGTAAAGAAAAATTCCCAACTCGCCTTTGAGTCCTTTTGCCCAAGCTATCAGTTAGGTTTATAGTGTGTAAGCAAAAGCGTGTTGTCCGCGTTAAGGATCATAAGAGCGTATTGTCTTGTTTTCATGTTAAAATTGATCTGACAGATGAGCAGATGGATTTTAAATATTGACAGATGGGAAATGAAATCAAAAGAATACGAATTAGAGTGGTACCACGGAGTAAGATAGACTTCGTCTCTAAGAGGATGTGCAATTTTAAAAGCATATCTTCGGAGACGGAGTTTTTTTTCGCAAAAACAAGGAGGAAAATCCTCTCCTCGCCATAGGGCTCGGATTTTGCTCCGCAAAACAAGGAGGGAAATCCTCTGCTCCTGCAAGGGCAGTCGCATTTTTCTTCGCAAAACAAGGAGGAAAATCCTCTCCTCGTCAAAGGACTCGGATTTTGCTCCGCAAAACAAGGAGGAAAATCCTCTCCTCGTCAAAGGACTCGGATTTTGCTCCGCAAAACAAGGAGGATTATATGTCAGAACTTTACAATCACAAAGTCGTTGAGAAAAAATGGCAGAAAGTCTGGGATGACAATAAGGCTTTTGCTGCGACAGACGACTACAGCAAACCAAAATATTATGCACTGGTAGAATTCCCATATCCGTCAGGACAGGGACTTCATGTAGGTCATCCGAGACCTTATACAGCACTTGATATCGTAGCAAGAAAGCGCAGAATGCAGGGCTATAACGTACTGTATCCGATGGGATGGGATGCATTCGGACTTCCGACTGAGAACTATGCGATCAAAAATAAGATCCATCCGAAGATTGTAACCGAGAATAACGTAAAGCGTTTCAAAGAGCAGCTTCATTCTTTGGGCTATTCTTTCGACTGGGACAGAGAGATCAACACTACAGATCCGAGTTATTACAAATGGACACAGTGGATTTTCTTAAAACTGTTTAAAGCAGGACTTGCTTACAAAAAAGAGATGCCGATCAACTGGTGTACTTCCTGTAAAGTAGGCCTGGCAAACGAGGAAGTTGTAAACGGTGTCTGCGAGCGCTGTGGTGCTCCGGTTGTCCGCAAGGTAAAGAGCGAGTGGATGTTAAAGATCACCGATTATGCTGAGAAGCTGTTAGAGGGATTAAATGATGTAGATTATATCGAGCGTGTCAAGGTTTCCCAGAAAAACTGGATCGGTAAATCACAGGGTGCAGAGGTAGATTTTGCGATCGCCGGAAAAGAGGACAAACTCCGTGTTTATACGACACGTTGTGATACATTATTTGGTGCTACTTACATGGTTGTATCTCCGGAGCATCCGATCATTGATAAATATAAAGACGAGTTAAAGAACTGGGATGCGATTGCTGCATACCGTGAGGAAGCTGCAAAGAAATCCGATTTTGAACGTTCAGAACTTGCAAAAGATAAGACGGGTGTGGAGATTGACGGTCTTATGGCAGTCAATCCGGTAACCGGAAAAGAAATCCCGATCTGGATTTCCGATTATGTATTAATGTCTTACGGAACAGGCGCGATCATGGCAGTACCGGCACATGATGAGAGGGACTGGGAATTTGCCAAAAAGTTCAATATTCCAATGGTACAGGTTGTTGCAAAAAATGGTGAGGAAGTTGACATCAACGAAGCGGCATTTACAGATGTTGCAACCGGTGTTCTGATCAATTCTGAGTTCTTAAACGGACTGGAAGTAAAAGATGCAAAGGCAAAAATGATTGCATTTTTAGAGGAAAAAGGCATTGGTACAGCAAAGACTAACTATAAATTAAGAGACTGGGTATTCTCCCGTCAGCGTTACTGGGGTGAGCCGATCCCGATCGTTCACTGCGATAAATGCGGCTATGTGCCGATTGATGAGAGCGAGCTGCCACTGATGCTTCCTGAGGTAGAGAGCTACATGCCGACTGACAATGGAGAGTCACCGCTTGCTGCCATGACAGACTGGGTAAATACGACCTGTCCTTGTTGTGGAGGTCCTGCAAAGAGAGAGACAGATACAATGCCGCAGTGGGCTGGATCTTCCTGGTATTTCTTAAGATATACCGATCCGCACAATGATGAGGCACTTGCAAGTCCGGAGGCATTAAAATACTGGATGCCGGTAGACTGGTACAACGGCGGTATGGAGCATACAACACTCCATCTGTTATATTCCAGATTCTGGCATAAATTCCTCTATGACGAGAAAGTAGTTCCATGTCCGGAGCCTTACCAGAAACGTACTTCCCACGGAATGATCCTTGGTGAGAACGGAGAGAAGATGTCAAAATCCAGAGGAAATGTCGTAAATCCGGATGATATCGTAAGAGAGTATGGTGCAGATACCTTAAGAACTTATGAGATGTTCATTGGAGCATTTGATTTAAGTGCATCCTGGTCTGAGGATGGCGTCAAGGGCTGCCGTCGTTTCTTAGAGCGTGTATGGAAGTTACAGGACATCATGACAGAAGAAACCGGATATTCCAAAGAACTTGAGACAAAGATGCATCAGACCATCAAGAAAGTCAGCAGCGATTATGAAAATCTGAAATACAATACCGCGATCGCTGCAATGATGGCTTTGATTAACGAGTTCTATAAGAAAAATGCTGTGACTAAGGGCGAGTATGAGACACTCTTAATTCTGTTAAACCCTGTTGCTCCGCATATCACAGAGGAACTCTGGCAGATCATTGGCGGAACAGGTTATGTATACCAGCAGAAATGGCCGGAATTTGACGAGGCAAAAACAGTTGAAAATACGGTTGAGATCGCAGTACAGATCAATGGAAAAACGAAAGGAACATTGGCAATCGGCAGAAATGACGCAAAAGATGATGTTATTGCAAAAGCAAAAGAATCAATTGCAGATAAGCTGACTGGAAACATTGTAAAAGAGATTTACGTTCCGGGAAGAATTGTCAATATTGTAATGAAATAAGATGAAAAAAGGAACAAACTTATTAGAGGGTTCCATCTGGAAGGGGATTGTGTCATTTGCAATCCCCCTCTTTTTAGGGAACCTGTTTCAGCAGTTATATAATACCGCCGATTCTCTGATCGTCGGTAATTTTCTTGGCAGTGATGCTCTTGCAGCTGTCAGTTCTTCCGGCAGTCTGATATTTCTGATGGTCGGCTTTTTTAATGGAATTGCAGTTGGTGCCGGCGTTGTCATTTCGAAATATTTTGGAGCAGCGGATTATGAAGGATTGAAAAAAGCAGTACATACCAATATTGCATTTGGTCTGGTGTCCGGCTGTATCCTGACAGCGGTCGGAATGATATTGGCACCCCAGATTCTTGTATTGATGGGAACGCCGGAGTCGGTGCTGCCAAACTCCATTGTATATTTCAGGGTATATTTTGCGGGATCGGTCGCATTTGTCATGTATAATATCGTGATGGGAATCTTGCAGGCGGTCGGGGACAGCAGACATCCGCTTTATTATCTGATCTTCTCATCGATTGTAAATATTGTACTGGATTTATTGTTTGTAGGTTTACTGGGATTTGGCGTTGGTGCTGCGGCACTTGCGACGATCATCTCGCAGTTTTCCAGCGCATTTTTATGTATGCTCCGTCTGATGCGCACCAAAGATGTCTATCAGGTACAGATCTCACAGATCCGTTTTCATAGGGGAATGTTGGGACAGATCATCGGAATCGGACTGCCGTCCGGTATGCAGAACTCCATCATTTCATTTGCCAATATCATCGTGCAGACGAATATCAACAAATTTGGTGTGATGGCAGTTGCGGGATGTGGTGTTTATTCGAAAATAGAAGGATTTGCATTTTTGCCGATCACCTGTTTTGCAATGTCGCTCACAACGTTCATCGGGCAGAATCTCGGAGCAAAACAGTATGACAGGGCCAAAAAAGGTGCGTATTTTGGCATTACCTGTTCGACACTGCTTGCAGAAGTTGTCGGTGTGATCGTATTTTTTACAATTCCGCAGCTTGCAGCGGCATTTAACAATGAAGCGCAGGTTGTTGAATTTGCAACCAGACAGGCTCACATAGAAGCATTTTTCTATTGCTTCCTGGCATTTTCGCACTGTATCGCCGGTATCATGCGCGGTGCGGGAAAATCTACCGTGCCGATGTTTGTCATGCTTGCATCCTGGTGCATCATAAGAATTACATACATCACGGTTACCGTGCATTTTATCCCGAAAATCCAGGTCATCTTCTGGGCGTACCCGCTGACCTGGTCAATCAGTTCGGTGATCTTTTTGATTTACTTCTTAAAAGCTAACTGGCTGTATAGTTTTGAGAAAAAGTAAAGTTTTATTTAGCAGTTGGCTTTGCCAACCTGGCTGTATAGTTCATGATAATAGAATGTTCGCGGAGCGTGCATTCTATTATATTGTATCTGTTAAAAGTTTTTATAAAACCGGATAAATTCCCCAAGTGTTTTGGAAGGTTTTGTCGTTGTTTTATAGGCAAAACCGACCTCACGCTTATGGATTGGGATGCCAAGCGGAATCTCCACTAAGGCGCCGGAGGCGAGATCCTCTTTTACAAAACTTTTGATGACGCAGGCAACGCCGACACCGATACGGGCAAAGTCGATCAGAAGATCCATGCTGGAGATGTCGATGGATTCCTTGACCTGAATCTGGTTGTCAGAAAGATAGTCGTCGATATACTGGCGTGTCATATTGTTTTTATCGAGCAGCATCAGTGTTGAGTTTGTAAGGATCTGATCCTTGTGGACGCCGCGCGCGCGCAAATTCCGCAGATAGTCTTTGGTGCAGACAAAGATATCTTCGATCTCTTCGAGAAAATCAAAATGGATATTTTTTAAATTATCCGGTTTTCCTACCAGACCGATATCGATCTTATTGTCCTCGAGCAGTTCAAGTGTCTCGTTGGTCGACTGGCAGGTGATGGAGATAGAGACATGCGGGTTCTGTCTTATAAATTCCTGCAAATAAGGAAGCAGCAGATATTTACAGAGGGTTGCGCTGACACCGATCTTTAAGTGTCCGACACCGAGCTCAATGGAACGTTTTAATTTTTCCTCACCGAGGGTTAAAGTCTCAAAGGCACTGCTCACATGGTCGTAGAGCAGTTTTCCCTCATCGGTTAAGACAACGCCGCGCGAACTTCGGGAAAACAGCTTGCAGCCGACACTTTCCTCTAATTTCTGGATGGATTTACTGATGGCAGGCTGGCTGATGTAGAGTTCTTTGGCAGCCTTTGAAATGTTGCCGGTATTTGCAACGGTATAAAAAATCCGATAAGATGATAAATTCTGGTTCATGATAAAATTCCTTTCTGATACTGGATACATCGATAATTTTTCTCATTATACCATGAAGTTTAGTTATGGTAAATATATTTAATATGTATTTTTATTATAGTAACACCTGTGTTAGAATAACATACAGATAGGACAGCGAATGTTGTTCTACACACACATCACACAAAAAACGGGAACGGGCACACACCATTCCTGACACAGATTTTAATTTTTTAGGAGGATATACCCATGGGGATGACGATGACACAGAAAATCCTTGCAGCTCATGCAGGACTTCCATCAGTCAGTGCCGGACAGCTTATTGAGGCAGATTTGGATCTGGTTTTAGGCAACGACATTACTTCACCGGTAGCGATTCATGAAATGGATAAAATGAAGGTGGACGGTGTCTTTGATAAGGATAAGATCGCACTTGTATTAGATCACTTCGTGCCGAATAAGGATATCAAATCTGCACAGCATTGTAAATGCGTCAGAGAGTTTGCATGCCGGCATGATATTACAAATTATTTTGATGTAGGAGAGATGGGAATAGAGCATGCACTGCTGCCGGAGAAAGGTCTTACCGTGGCAGGCGATGTCATTATCGGTGCGGATTCCCACACCTGTACCTACGGTGCGCTGGGTGCATTTTCCACCGGAGTCGGCAGTACGGATATGGCGGCTGGTATGGCAACCGGAAAAGCATGGTTTAAAGTCCCGGCAGCGATCAAATTTGTCCTGACCGGCAAACCGGCAAAATGGATCAGCGGAAAAGACATCATTTTACATATCATCGGAATGATTGGTGTGGACGGTGCGCTCTACAAATCAATGGAATTTGTTGGGGACGGCATTTCCTGCCTTTCTATGGATGACCGTTTTACAATCGCAAACATGGCAATCGAAGCAGGCGGAAAAAATGGTATTTTTCCGGTAGATAATCTTGCAAAGGAATATATGGAAGCACATTCCAAACGTCCATATGTTGTCTACGAGGCAGATGAGGATGCAGAGTACGAGGAGACTTATACGATCGACCTTAGTACTTTAAAGCCAACCGTTGCATTCCCACACCTTCCGGAGAACACAAAGACGATCGACGAGGTCGGTGACATCAAGATCGACCAGGTAGTGATCGGCTCCTGTACAAATGGAAGAATGGATGACCTGCGTGTGGCAGCATCTATTTTAAAAGGCAAAAAAGTAGCAAAAGGATTGCGTGTGATCGTGATCCCGGCAACACAGAAGATTTACCTTGATGCAATGGAAGAAGGACTGCTTAAGACCTTTATCGAGGCTGGTGCAGTCGTGAGCACACCGACCTGTGGACCTTGCCTTGGCGGTTATATGGGAATTCTTGCAGAGCATGAGCGCTGCGTTTCCACCACAAACCGTAACTTCGTAGGAAGAATGGGACATGTGGAGTCTGAGATTTATCTTGCCAGCCCGGCAGTAGCGGCAGCAAGTGCGATTACCGGAAAACTTTCCGGACCGGATGAAGTAGCATAGGTTTAAGAAAAAGGAGAGTAAACATGAAAGCAGCAAAAGGTCATGTATTCAAATACGGAGACAACGTAGATACCGATGTCATCATTCCGGCAAGATACTTAAATTCTTCTGATCCGAAGGAACTGGCATTGCATTGTATGGAGGATATCGATAAAGATTTCGTGAAAAATGTCAAAGCTGGAGATATCATGGTGGCAAATAAAAACTTTGGATGCGGTTCATCCAGAGAGCATGCTCCGATTTCTATAAAGGCAGCCGGAGTAAGCTGTGTTATTGCAGAGACATTTGCACGTATTTTTTACCGTAATGCGATCAATATCGGACTTCCGATCATTGAATGTCCGCAGGCGGCAAAAGAGATCGAAGCCGGGGACGAAGTGGAAGTCAACTTTGACACAGGAGTGATCACGGATGTGACAAAGGGTACCTCATATCAGGGTCAGGCGTTCCCGCCGTTCATGCAGAAAATTATTGACTGTGAGGGACTGGTCAACTATATTAACCAGAAATAAAATGAAAATCAATGAATAAGAAAATCCGTCAAAGACTGGGACTGCATTTCTATGCAGTGGGGCTTTGGCGGATTTTTTTGTTTTGTCGTAATAAAGAAAATGTGTATCATTTTGTGCATGAAATGATCAATTAAGTCTATATGTTTCTATAAAATTTTCAAATATAATAGGAATCATCCTGCATGGTTTTCGAATCTGTTTGTTTCAGTTTACGGTATTGCAGGGGTGACATACCTGTATTCTTTCGGAAAATCTGCGAAAAATACGACTGTGATGAAAAACCTGTGCTGGATGCAACTTCTGCAATCGAGCGACTGGAGCTGAGCAATAGTTCTTTGCTTGCAGCGAGTCTGGTTTCCATCAGGTAATTGATGGGGGATGTTCCAACATACTCCGTAAAAGAATGTGATAAATAAAATTTGTTGATATGGGTGATTTCAGCGAGCAGATCTAAAGTAATATTTTTTGCATAATTAGCATCAATATATTTTTTCGCAACAAAACATTCCTTTGATATTTGCAAAGTGGTATCAGATATGACAGAAAGATGCTGTTCGCGTGTAATATAAACAAGCAAAACCTGTAGGAGACCATGACAGATTGCTTCAAAACCTGGCTTTCTTGCATTAAACTCTTTTATCATAATCTGGGAAAAATTAATAAAGTGTGTTTTGGCGGAACCATAATTATAGTAGCTGTATCCTTTTGGGGTAGCAGCGTTTTGGGAATTAAAATAGAAAGCGAGCCCTTCTACACCAAATACAATATAGGTCATAGGATCGTTTGACATCGTTTTTTCCGTATGTTCAATATGTGGATTTATGATTATCAGATCGTCTGCACATACAGAAACCGTATCATTTTCAATGTAAAATACACCTTTTCCACTGATAACATAGAAAAGTTCAGAAAACTGATGGGTGTGAGGGTGGCTTTGCCAATCCCCTTCGTATTTAGAAATAGAAATATAACGAAGTTTAAAATCCGGATCGGGTACTCCTTTGTACTCAAAATTAATTAATTCATTACTCATTTGTATTATCTTCCTGTTGTATCAAATTTTATATCTTATAGATTAAAACCGCAATATTACTAAAATAATGTTGTGAAACTGATGAATAAAATAGCAATTAAATAGGGTTTCTTATTGCAAGTATACAGTAATTTATGATAAATGCAAATATTTTATTGAGTATAAAGCAAGATATATAAAAATTAGAGCAACATAAAAATTGAAGCAGTTGATGCAGACAGATATACTTAAAAACATCAGGTGATGAGACAAGAAAGGAGAAGACAGGAATGACAAAACAAACAGGCAGACTGACATTGCCGACCGATGCAGACATTGTCGAGGAAACCATACGATTGAAAAATCTTCTTGGAGCAGATGCATTGCGTGACTGTGACGGAACGGAGATGCCGGATGCGTTATTGAATGAGCCGGTAAAGAAATATGCAACGTATTATACGACCAGAAAGGATAATGCCTGGGCCGAGCAAAATCCGGAAGAGATTCAACAGGAATACCTGATCAGCAATCGTGTAACTGCAAGAAGTGAAAAACTATGTATAAGATTGATGGAAGGATTTCATACACAGCAGTTAAAAGTCAATACGTTGGATGATCCCAAAAGATGGTGGGAAGTAATTGATCGCACAACGGGTGAAGTGGTTTCTGTCGATGACTGGGAATTTAAAAAAGAACGGGAAGAAGTTGAAATAAAAACCATTCCTTATCATGAATATACGGTAAGTTTTCTGGCGTTTTTAATATGGGATCCTGTACATATGTATAACTTTATTACAAATGATTGGAAAGATACACCACATCAACTGACATATGATGTGCGGCAGCCGAAAACCCAGAAGTACGTAAAAGAAAAATTAAAACGCTGGTGTGAAGAAAACCCGCAGATCGACGTGGTAAGATTTACGACTTTTTTTCACCAGTTTACACTTACCTTTGATGATAAAAAACGTGAAAAATTTGTAGAATGGTTTGGATATAGTGCAAGTGTAAGTCCATACATATTAGAGAAATTTGAAAAGTGGGCAGGGTATAAATTCAGACCGGAATTTATTGTGGATCAGGGATATCACAACAGCATGTTCCGTGTGCCAAGTCGTGAGTTTAAGGATTTTATTGAATTCCAGCAGCAGGAAGTTTGTGCGCTTGCCAAGGAACTTGTAGATATTGTTCATTCCTATGGAAAAGAAGCGATGATGTTTTTGGGAGATCATTGGATAGGGACGGAACCATACGGAAAATATTTTGCAGAAATTGGTCTGGATGCAGTAGTTGGTTCTGTTGGCAGTGGTGTGACACTCCGTATGATTTCAGATATAAAAGGGGTTAAATATACAGAAGGAAGGCTTTTGCCATATTTTTTCCCCGACGTGTTTGGAGAAGGCGGAGATCCCATAGGGGAGGCAAAGGACAACTGGATGAAAGCGAGAAGGGCAATTTTACGTTCTCCGCTTGACCGCATCGGATATGGCGGATATTTAAAATTGGCCAGTGAATGGCCGGGATTTATAGAAGAGATTCAAAGTGTTGTCGGGGAATTCAGACAGATACATGAAAATATGAACGGGACGAAATCTTATGTTGCACCATTTAAAGTAGCAGTTTTAAACTGTTGGGGAGGTTTGCGGAAATGGATGTCAAACCAGGTGCATCATGCAATATGGCACAGAGAAACTTATTCTGCAGAGGGAGTGCTGGAATGTCTGAGTGGAATGCCGTTTGATGTGGAATTTATCTCTTTTGATGATGTGAAAAAAGGAATCCCAAAAGATATCAGGGTGATCATCAATGTTGGAGATGCATATACGTCATTCAGTGGAGCTGAAAATTGGATTGATGAAGCAGTTGTAACAACGTTAAGACAGTTTGTGGATGAAGGTGGTGGATTTATCGGAGTAGGAGAACCGACAGCATATCAGCATCAGGGAAGATTTTTCCAGCTGGCGGATGTGCTTGGTGTAGATCGTGAGATGGGTTTTTCACTAAGTACAGATAAATATAA
>ENA-USYV01003174-USYV01003174.1-human-gut-metagenome-genome-assembly--contig:-NODE-3174-length-11896-cov-5.598697_pt1 | contig 11896 bp, 9 predicted proteins | sample MGYA00250066_ERZ773514 | MGnify/ENA primary metagenome ERZ773514 (study PRJEB29103, sample SAMN06112049) | human gut metagenome | biome: human gut; feature: ankylosing spondylitis patient; material... | reverse complement strand
GGGGGATGACCTGCACGGTCTTGCCCAGGTACTCGCCCTTGCGCTCCTTCTCGATGACGCTCTTGTAAATCCGGCCCGTCGTGACGTTGTTGGCCTTCGACGTGGGCTGGTTCGTAAAGCGTTCGTAGTGGCCCAGATCGAGGTCGGTCTCCGCGCCGTCCTCCGTCACATAGCATTCGCCGTGTTCGTAGGGATTCAGCGTTCCGGGATCGACGTTGATGTAGGGGTCGAGTTTCTGAATGGTCACCGAATAGCCGCGCGCCTGCAGAAGTCGGGCTATCGAGGCCGAAATAATACCCTTGCCGAGCGACGACGCAACGCCGCCCGTAACAAATATGTACTTGGGTTTGGAAAGTTTCATTACGTTTATTACTATTTATTTTCGTTGTTTTCGTGATTCTCCTCCTGCGCCTGACGGTCGATCAGCTTCACTTTCTCGATCGCGGCGGCCATATCCTCACGGGCGCGCTCGATCTTGGCCTTCACGTCGGCGATCAGCGACTCGGCGTTCTTCGACTTGGCGAAGAAACCGATATTGTTCTCCAGCAGGCCGATCTCCTGCTCCAACTGGCGCACCTTGCCGTAGAGCCGTTCGCGCTCCGAACGCAGGCGGCTGCCGCCCGCCGACTTGAACGACGACACCTTCTCGCGGAAACGGTTCATCGAACGGTCGCGCTCGGTGCCGCGCAGCGTGTTGAACAGCGCATCGACGGCGGCCTTGTACTTCTTCTGCACGGCGTCCTTCTGCTTGATGGGTACGAACCCGATCTCGCCCCAGCGGCGCTGGAAGTCGCGGATCACGTCGTAACCGCCCGTCTTGACATCGGCCGCGGCCATCTCTTCCAGCAGCGCGAGCTTCTTCTTCAGATTCTCCTCGTGCTCGCCGTCCACGCTGGCGAAATGCGCGCCCTTGCGCTCGAAGAATTTGTCGCACGCCGCGCGGAAACGCCGCCAGATCGCATCCGAATGCCGGCGCGACACGGCGCCGATCTCCTTCCAGCGGGCCTGCAGGGCGATCAGCTCGTCGGTCGCCTTCTTCCACTCCTCGCTGTTCATCAGCGACTCGGCGGCCTCGCATATTTCGGTCTTGAGCTGCAGATTATGCTCCATCTCGGCCTTCACGCCCGAATAGAACTGACGCTTGGCCTCGAAGAACCTGTCGCACGCCGTGCGGAAACGTTCATATATGCGGTTGTTGTCCTTCTTGGGCGCGAAGCCGATGGTCTTCCACGTCTTCTGAATCTCCAGCAGACGGTCGCTGGCCCGGTTCCACTCCTTGCGGGTGGTGAGCGGCTGCGCGGCCAGCTCCTCGGTGGCGGCGCAAAGCTCCGTCTTCAGTTCGAGGTTGCGGACCTGCTCGCCCTTCAGCGCCTCGAAGTGCTCCTGATGCTGTTTGTTGATCCGGCTCGACGCCGCCTTGAAACGCTCCCACAGCACCTCCTTGTATTCGTTGGCCACGGGACCCGTCTCGCGCCATTCGTCGTGCAGTTTCTGCAGTTTGTGGAACGCTTCGACCACCGAAGGCTCCAGCACGAGCGCCTCGGCCTGCTCGCACAGGGTCACCTTCTGCTCGTAATTCTTCTTCAGGTCCAGATCGCGCAGCTCCTTGTTGATCTTGATGAAGCTGTAGAAATTCTCGACGTGCAGGTTATAGGTCTCCCACAAATCCTTGACGTTCTGCAGGGGCACGATGCCGGTCTCCTTCCAGCGCTGCTGCAACTCGCGGAATTTGGTAAAGGTATGGTTGAGCGTCTCGTCCGAATTGACCAGCTCCTTCAGTTCTTCGATAATTCCCAGCTTGACCTGCAGGTTCTTCTCCTTCTCGGCTTCGAGATTGGCGATGAACTCGTCGCGGCGACGGCGGTACTCCTTGAACAGCTCCTTGAGCTGCACTTCGACCCCGTCCACTGCCGGCGCGAAATCCTCTTCGGCGCCGCCCTCCTCGATGAATTTGCGGCGTGCGGCTTCGACCTCGGCACGGCGGATGCGGTAGAAGGCGATCTTCAGCGCCTCCACATCCCGGCGGATCGACTGCACGGGCTGCTCTTCGAGCATGCGCGTGAATAAAGCCACCAGCTCCTCCTTGCCCCGGCCCGTGAATTTGTCTTCGGTATCGGCGGCGCTTCCCGCCATCTGCTCGGCCTCGGCCTCCTCGGCGGTCTCGCCCTCTAGTTCGAGTCCGGCGTCCTGCGCCGCCAGCGCGGCCTCCTCGTCCGCGAAATCCACCTGCACGTCGGACGCCGCAGCCTCCTCTTCCGTCTCAGTTACGACCGCTTCGGCCGCAGGCTTGATCCGGGCGCGCTTCGCACGCGCCGTCTCTTCTGCGGGAGCCGCTTCCGCAGCCGTTTCGGCGGCAGGAGCTTCGGCAACGACCTCTGCGGCGGGGACTTCAGCCGCAGGCATCTCCGCAGGCGCTCCCTCCCCGTCTGCAGGCGCATCTGCGGCAACCTCGCCGGCAGCAGGCGCATCTGCGGCAACCTCGCCGGCAGCAGGAGCTTCCGCAGCCGTTTCGGCGACGGTCTCTTCGGCCAGCGCTTCGCTTACGGGCGCCTCGGCGGCGGACGCTGCGGGTTCGCCCTGCGCGACAGCGGGCGTTTCGGGTTCTGCAATCGCAGCCGTTTCGGAATCAGGGACTTCGGGAGTCACTTCGGAAGTTGCCTTCTGCACATCTTCAGCAGCCTTGCTGACTTGCTCCTCAGGAGCAGGAAGAATCGGATTTTCAGTAGCCATCTCAATACACGTTTTTGAGTTCCATATATACGGAAGTATATAAATCTCGCAAATATAACCATTTTTCCCGTGCCGCCGAACGATTTCGCCGGAAATTTGCTAACTTCGCACAAGATATGCGCGGCACACGGCCAACCGGTCGCCGGTGCGCCGCCGAAAACGCATTGACCGAAATTATGAGCCACCGCATCCTGCTCGTCGACGACGAACCCGACATCCTCGAATTCGTGAAATACACCCTCGTCAAGGAGGGTTACGAGGTATTCACGGCCCAGAACGGAGCCGAAGCGCTGAAAGCCGCGGCGCAGCACCGCCCCCACCTGATCCTGCTGGACATGATGATGCCCGTGATGGACGGGGCGCAGACCTGCCGCGCCATCCGCGAGGACCCGCAGCTGCGCGACACGATGGTCGTCTTCCTCTCGGCCTTGGGCGAAGAGGAGCAGCAGCTGGCCGGCTTCGGCGTGGGGGCCGACGACTACCTGACCAAGCCGATCAAGATGAAACTGCTGGTCAGCCGCGTGCAGGCCATCCTCAAGCGCATCGACGCCGGAAAGGCCCCCGCTCCGGCGGAGGAGGGCGTCGCCATGGACCGCGAGCGCTACACCGTCACGCGCGACGGCCGCGAAATCAGCCTGCCCCGCAAGGAGTTCGCCCTCTTGGACCTGCTCTACTCGTCGCCGGGCAAACTCTTCTCGCGCGAAGAGATATATGCCCGGATCTGGGGTTCGGAGGTGGTCGTGGGCGACCGCACCATCGACGTACACATCCGCAAGCTGCGCCAGAAGATCGGCGACGAAAAGATCGTCACCGTCAAGGGCGTGGGCTACAAATACGAACCGTAACGCCGGGTGACGCCCGGACCGCAAAGACATGGACAGAACCAGCAAATACCGCCGCATCGTCATCAAGGCTGGCAGCAACGTGCTGACCCGCGACGACGGACGCCCCGACACCACGCGCATTTCGTCCCTCGTGGACCAGATCGCCCGGCTGCACCGCGCCGGCATCGAGGTGATCCTCGTCTCGTCGGGCGCCGTGGCTTCGGGCCGCAGCGTCCTCGAACAGCGCACAGGCCGCATCGACACCGTATCGGCCCGCCAGCTCTTCTCGGCCGTAGGTCAGGTGAAGTTGCTGAACCGCTACTACGACCTCTTCAACGAATACGGCATCGTCTGCGGGCAGGTGCTCACCACCAAGGAGAGCCTCTCCACACGGCGGCAGTACCTCAACCAGCGCAACTGCATGGAGGTCATGCTCGCCAACGGCGTGATCCCGATCGTCAACGAGAACGACACCATCTCGGTCACCGAACTGATGTTCACCGACAACGACGAACTTTCGGGACTCGTGGCGGCCATGATGCAGGCCGAAGCGCTGATTATCCTGAGCAACATCGACGGCATCTACGACGGCTCGCCCTCCGACCCCTCGTCGCAGGTGATCCGCCGCGTGAAACCCTCCGAAGACCTCTCGCGGTACATCGACCCGGCGCGCTCGTCGCGGGGCCGGGGCGGCATGGCGACCAAGAGCCGCATTTCGTCGCGCGTGGCCGGCGAGGGCATCGAAGTCATCATCGCCAACGGCCGCCGCGACAACATCCTGACCGCTCTGGCGCTGACCGGCGAGGAGGTGCTCTGCACCCGTTTCGAACCCGCCCCGCACACGGCGTCGGGCGTCAAAATGTGGATCGCCAGCAGCGAAGGCTTCGCCAAAGGCGTCCTGCGCATCGACGAAGGCGCCGCAGCGGCCGTCCGGGCCAGCAAGGCCGCCAGCATCCTCGCCGTGGGCGTCACGGCCGTCGAGGGCGATTTCGAACGCGACGATTTGGTGCGCATCCTCTCGCCCGACGGAACGCAGCTGGCCGTGGGCCGCATCTCGTGCGACAGCGAAACCGCACGCCGCAGCATCGGGCGCAAAGGGCTGAAACCCCTCGTCCACTGCGATTACCTCTACCTCGAATAAGACGACTATGGAATACGAATCCCTGTTCAAAGCCGCCCGTCAGGCCGGAACGCTTCTGGCCGAGACCGAAACCGAACGACTCGGACGCACGCTGATGCACGCCGCACAACTGCTGCGCACGCATACGCCCCGCCTGCTCGAAGCCAACGCCCGCGACCTCGAAGCCATGGCCCCCGACTCGCCGCTGCGCGACCGTCTGCGGCTGACTCCGGAGCGCATCGCCGCCATCGCCGCCGACATGGAAGCCGTCGCGCACCTGCCCTCGCCGCAGGGCGAAGAGCTGGAGCGGCGCACCCGCCCCAACGGAATGACCATCGTCAAACGGCGGGTTCCGTTCGGCGTGGTCGGCATGATCTGCGAAGCGCGGCCCAACGTCACGGCCGACATCTTCTCGCTCTGTATCAAAACGGGCAACGCCTGCGTGCTGAAGGGCGGCAGCGACGCCCGTCACTCCAACGAAGCCATCGCCGCCCTGCTGCACGAAGCCCTGCGCAGCGAAGGCATCGACGAACACGCCTTCACCCTGCTTCCTTCGGACCACGCCTCCGTCGGAGCGCTGCTGAACGCCGTGGGTTACGTCGACGTCGTCATTCCGCGCGGCGGCGCGGGCCTGATCCGCTTCGTGCGCGAAAACGCCCGCGTTCCGGTCATCGAAACCGGCGCCGGCATCGTCCACACCTACTTCGACCGCGACGGCGACCTCGCAAAAGGCCGCGCCGTGGTCTGCAACGCCAAAACCCGGCGCGTCAGCGTCTGCAACGCCCTCGACTGCCTCGTCATCCACCGCGACCGGCTCGCCGACCTGCCGGAGCTTTGCGCCCCGCTGGCCGCCGCCCGCGTCACGGTCTACGCCGACACCGAGGCTTTCGCGGCCCTCGGCGGACACTACCCCGCCGACCTGCTGGAACACGCTTCCGAAGAGCATTTCGGCACGGAATTCCTCGACTACAAACTCGCCGTCAGGACCGTCGCATCGCCCGAAGAGGCCCTCGCGCACATCGCCCGCTACTCGTCGCGCCACAGCGAGGCCATCGTCACCGAAAACAAGCGGACCGCCGCGCAGTTCACGCGCGCCGTGGACGCCGCCTGCGTCTACGTCAACGTCTCGACCGCCTTCACCGACGGCGGGCAGTTCGGCTTCGGCGCCGAGGTGGGAATCTCGACCCAGAAGCTCCACGCCCGCGGTCCGATGGGCCTTCCCGAACTGACGACCTACAAATACGTCGTCACGGGCGACGGGCAGATCCGGGAATCCTGAAGCCTTCCGCATCGGATTCCACCCGAAAAACAACAAAAAATATAACGATTCGTAATCATTTTTTCCGTAAATTTGCACATCCTTAAAATTAGATGTATATTTAACTTATGATTCGTGAACTTATGACCGTGGGATTCGGCGGCGCGGCGGGCAGCATCGTCCGTTACCTGCTTTCGGGCGGGATCTTGGCCGGACAGACGCTGCTGGGATTTCCGGCGGGCACGTTCACGGTCAACGCCGCGGGTTCGCTGCTGATCGGCATCCTGCTGGAAGCCAGCGTCTCCGAGACGCTGGGCTGGCTGCTCATCGTGGGATTCTGCGGAGGCTTCACCACCTTTTCGACCTTTTCGGCCGACACGGTGCGCCTGCTGCGGGCCGGATGTTACAATGCGGCGGCGATTTATGTGGCGCTGAGCGTCGCGGTATGCATCGTTTTTGCAGCGCTCGGCATGTGGATCGGAACGACATTTAGGAATTAACTACATAGAAAGATAATGGTAATTTTGGTATTGAACTGCGGCAGCTCGTCGATCAAGTATCAGGTGATCGACATGGAAGCCGCATCGAGCACACTGCTCGCAAAAGGCATCGTGGAACGTATCGGCCTGCCGGAAGGCGACCTTATCCATAAACCCGTCGGCAAACAGCCTTTCGAGCTGCACCGTCCGATTCCCGACCACACGACGGGCATCAAACTCGTGCTCGACGCCCTCACCAACCCGGAGCACGGCGTCATCCGCTCGCTGGACGAGGTGAAAGCCGTCGGCCACCGCGTAGCCCACGGCGGCGAATTCTTCCCCGAAAGCTGCATCGTCACCGAGGAGGTCAAGAGCAAAATCCGCTCGCTGTTCGAGATCGCGCCGCTGCACAATCCCGCCAACCTCGAAGGCGTGCTTTCGATCGAGAAGGTGCTGCCGGGAACGCCGCAGGTCACGGTCTTCGACACGTCGTTCCACCAGACCATTCCGGCCGTCAATTTCATGTACGCGCTGCCCCACGCCTATTACGACAAATATCGCGTGCGCAAATACGGCTTCCACGGCACCAGCCACAAATACGTGGCGCAGACCGGCGCCAAACTCGCGGGACTGGACTTCGAGAATTCGAAGATCATCACCTGCCACATCGGCAACGGCGCTTCGGTGACGGCCGTGCTGAACGGCAAGTCGTTCGACACGTCGATGGGCTTCTCGCCCGTGGACGGACTGGTCATGGGCACCCGCTGCGGCAACGTCGATCCCAGCGCCGTCACCTTCATCGGCGAAAAGGAGGGCATGTCCTACGCCGAGCTGAACGAAATGATGAACAAGAAATCGGGCGTGCTGGGTCTTACCGACCTTTCGAGCGACATGCGCGACATCGACCTCGCCTACGACGAGGGTAATCCCCGCGCCATTCTGGCCCGCGACATGCACTACGGACGCATCCGCAAATTCGTCGGCGAATACGCAGCCGAAATGGGCGGCGTGGACATGATCGTCTTCACGGGCGGCGTCGGCGAGAATTCGTGCGAGATGCGCGAGAGCGTCTGCACGGGTCTCGAATTCATGGGCGTCGAATTCGACCGCGAGGCCAACAAGGGCGCCCGCGGCGTAAACAAAATCCTCTCTACTCCCGGTTCGCGCGTCAAAGTGGCCGTCATCGCCACCGACGAGGAGCTGGTCATCGCTACCGACACATACAATCTCGTAAAATAATTTTCAAAGCACATTTCCACAACTTATGATCCAACATCTTACTGAAATCGTCGAGGAGGCGAGAAAAAGAGGTAAAAAACGGCTGGCCGTGGCATACGGTCAGGATTCACATACGCTGGAGGCGGTGTACGAAGCCTACAAGGAGGGCCTCGTAGAGCCTACGCTTTACGGCGAAAAAAGCGTTATCGAGCAGGTCTGCGCCGAGAACGACATCGACATCAAGGCATTCAACATCGTCGATGAAACCAGCGACGTCAAGTGCGTGCAGCAGGCCGTCGCGGCCGTCGTTGCCGGCAATGCCGACGTGCTGATGAAGGGACTGGTCTCGACCGACAAATACATGCGCGGCATTCTCAACAAGGAAGCAGGACTGTTTCCCCCGAAAGGCGTGCTGAGCCACGTGTCGATCGTCGAGATGCCCTGCTACCACAAACTGCTCGTCATTTCGGACGTGGCGGTGATTCCGCTGCCCGACTTCAAGCAGAAAACCGTGCAGATCGGCTACCTCGCGCGCACGGCCAACCTGCTGGGCATCAAGACTCCGAAAATCGCCTGCATCGCTCCGTCGGAGCAGCTGCTTCCCAACGTCATCTCTTCGACTGAGGGCGCGCTGCTGGCCAAAATGGGCGACCGCGGACAGCTGGGCGACGTCGTCGTAGACGGTCCCCTGTCTCTCGACGTGGCGCTCTACAAGGACGTTGCGGAACACAAGAAGGTCAAAGGCTCGTCCGTCGCGGGCGATCCCGACTGCCTGCTCTTCCCCAACCTCGAATCGGCCAACGTCTTCTTCAAGTCGGTGACGCACCTCTGCGGCGGCGAACTGGCCGCCATGGTCATGGGAACGAAAGTCCCCTGCGTGCTGACCTCGCGCGGCGACACCAGCAAGACCAAGCTCTACTCGATCGCGCTGGCCTGTCTGGCCGTGAAGCAGTAAGACAGCCTGAACCAACCCACCAACCTAACCCACCAACCTAACCCACCAACCTAATTAACCGGAACCGATTTATGGGCTTCAAAATTCTAGCGATAAATCCCGGCTCTACTTCAACGAAGGTCGCCCTCTACGACGAGGAGCGGCCTTTGTTGGATCTGACCCTGCGTCACTCGGCGGAACAGATCGCACACTACCCCAACATCATCGACCAGCTCGACTGGCGCCGTGACATGATCCTCACGGCATTGAAGGAACACGGCTTCGACATCATGTCCCTCGCTGCCGTAATCGGCCGCGGCGGCCTCATCAAACCCATTCCCGCCGGCGTGTACGAAGTGAACGACGCCATGCGCCGCGACCTGCAGCACGCCACGATGGAGCACGCCTCCAACCTCGGCGGTCTGCTGGCCGACGGAATCGCGGCGACCGCAGGCATCAAAGCCTACATCGCCGACCCCGTGGTCGTGGACGAAATGGACGATATAGCGCGCCTGAGCGGGCATCCCGACTGCCCGCGGCGTTCGATCTTCCACGCACTCAACCAGAAAGCCACGGCCCGCCTGCACTGCGACCGCATCGGCATCGTCTACGAGAAGGCGAACCTCGTAGTCGCCCACCTCGGCGGCGGCATCTCGGTCGCGGCGCACAAGCAGGGCCGCGTCGTCGATGTGAACAACGCCCTCGACGGCGACGGACCGTTCGCACCGGAGCGCGCCGGAACCCTTCCCGCCGGCGAACTGGTCGATCTCTGCTTTTCGGGCCGCTACACGCGGCACGACATCCAGCAGATGCTGGCCGGCAAAGGCGGTCTCGTGGCGCATCTGGGGACCAACTCCATGATACAGGTCATGGAGCGCATCGGTCAGGGCGACGAAAAAGCCCGCGTGGTGAAGGACGCCATGTGCTACGGCATCGTGAAGCAGATCGGCGCCATGGCCGCCGCCCTCGGCGGACAGGTTGACGCCGTCATCCTGACGGGCGGCATCGCCCACAACAAATCCGTCGTGGAGTACATTTCGGAATTCTGCTCGTTCATCGCCCCCATCGCGGTCTACCCCGGCGAGAACGAACTCGAATCGCTCGTCACCAACGCGCTGGTCGTCCTTCGGGGCGTCATCACCCTGAAGGTCTACGCCTGACGGCCGGGGAGGGTCTTCCACCCCGACAAAAAACCGCCGGTTACACCCCAAGGTATAACCGGCGGTTATTTTTACCGACGCTCCGTGAATCGGCCCCCGACGCAAGCAGCGCGAATCAACGGTGCAAAAACTGCTTCCGGACAATAGCCGCCACCTCGCGGAAGGCTTCGAGCCGGAACAGGGCCGACAGCAGGAGATAACAGACCGCACCGGCCGTCACTTCGGCCATCAGCCGCAGCAGGGCATGCTCCGGAATCGCGCGGGCCGTCAGCCGCACCGCGCCGTACATCGCGGCGGCCGCCAGCAGCGGAGGCAGCAGCGTCCGCACGAAACGCCCCGGCGACAGCGACGTAAACTTGGTCGTGGCGAGGAAATTGACGGACATTTCGCAGAATGCGATCACCACGAGTCCCCATACCACGGTCTGTACGCTGATCGGAATCGTCACGGCGAACACCAGCGTCATAATCACCTTCTTGACGATCTCCAGCTTCACGATCAATGCACCGCCGCTCTTGACTTTCAATACGTTGTAGGCGATTATCGACATCGGATAGAAAAGTCCCACCAGACATACCGTCTCGAAATAGGGCACCGTAGGCATCCACTCCTCGCCCAGCAGGACAGCGAACATGTCGTGCGCCACGGCCGACATGCCCAGCATGACCGGGAAAAGAACGTAGGAGACCACCATCACGACCTGCCGGTAGCTCTCGGCGAACTTCGGAGCGTCGTCCTTGATCTTGGCCAGCGCAGGGAAAGTGACGCTCTGCACGGCCTGCATCGCCGAAATCGTCGGCTGATCCTTGAGCTTGATCGCCTGATCGAACGAGCCGAGCGTATCGGCCGGATAGAGCCGTCCGAGGAAAAACTGCGGAATCTTATTGTAGAACGTCGAAATCAGGTCCGTGGCGATCAGGCTGAAACTGAAGGGAGCCATTTCGCGCAGCGGTCCGCGGCTGCACGCCCCGCAGGGCCGCCAGTCGCTCAGCCACCACAGCAGCAGAGTCCGCACCGCCGCCTGCAGCACGCGCTGGGCCACGATACACCAGATCCCGAACCCGGCGAGCGCGAGACCGATCGCCGCCAGTCCGCCCGCGAGCGACGAGGCGAAAGTCACCTTCGACAACAGCGCGAAACGGAACTGCCTGACGCAGATCGTATTCTGAATGGCGCACAGCGCCCCGATGGGCAGCTGCAGGAAAAACACGGGTGCGATCTGCGCGATCTGGGGCATGTCATAGAACCGCGACACCGGAAACGCCAGCGTCGTGAAAAGCGCGTACATCACCAGCGAAACCCCGATATTGAAGGCGAAAACCGATTTGTAATCGTCCGCCGAAGGGGCCGCCTTGCGGATCAGCGCCTGCGAAAAACCGCTGTCCACGAGCACCAGCGCCACGGCCACCACGGCCGTCGGAATCGCCATGACGCCGAGGATGTCGCGGGTCAGCAGGCGCAGGATAATAAGGCTCACGGCCATCTGGAGGAGCATCGTACCGATCTTCTCGGCCATGCTCCACGCCACGCCGCGGGCGACCTTATCCTTCAGCTCCCCTTTCAACGGCTAACACTTTTGCGCCGCAACGATCTCCTCGTTGCGCCGGCGGATGTTGTCCACATTGGCGATCTCGACATACGACGCACCTCCGTCGGGTCCGAAGCTGCCGCCCACGATGGCCAGCAGATCCTCGCCCTTGAGTTTGCGGTACTGATCGAGGAATTCGAGCGCATCGACCAAGAAATGATACTTGTCGTGCAGCTCCTGATTGCGCAGAATCGGCACCACGCCGTACGACAGCGCCAGAATGCGCTGCGCGTGGAGCTGGTAGCAGACGGCCATCACGGTCTTCCGGCCGCGGAACGCAGCGAGATAACGGCCCGTACGGCCGGTCTTGGTGTCGAGGACCACGTATTTGATCGGCAGGTTTGTCGAAGCGCGCACCGCCGAGCGGGCCAGCTGGGCCGTGATCTCGTGGTTCACCGAGACCATGTCCATGTCGATCATCGGCTTGAAATGCGTTTCGTCGCGCTCGATCTCGCGGGCCACGCGGGCCATCGTCTCAACCGACTCCACGGGATAGTCGCCCATGGCGGTCTCGTCGCTCAGCATCACGGCGTCCACGCGCTCGTAAATGGCACTCGCCACGTCGCTCACCTCGGCGCGCGTCGG
>ENA-USYV01003168-USYV01003168.1-human-gut-metagenome-genome-assembly--contig:-NODE-3168-length-11927-cov-12.790127_pt1 | contig 11927 bp, 9 predicted proteins | sample MGYA00250066_ERZ773514 | MGnify/ENA primary metagenome ERZ773514 (study PRJEB29103, sample SAMN06112049) | human gut metagenome | biome: human gut; feature: ankylosing spondylitis patient; material... | reverse complement strand
GGGGCGTCTTTGTGGACACGCCCGCAGTTGTACGAAACCTGCATGAATGTGTAGGTGTTCGTCAGTTGCTAAAAATGGGAGCACGCTCCCATGAAACCGTGCACGTAAGTGCGCGGTAGTTCATTCGTTAAATAACCGGCCTGAGTTAGTAGTCCGACATCGGATAACCCATCCACATCAGAAGAGCCGCTTAAATGGGACAGAGCAATTGATTTCGTCTTTGCGTAATCCTCAGGATTACTCAATATATGTGTCTTCATATATTGAATTAGGACAGACGATTTTCCTCCGCTTTCAAACCAATAATTCTTGAGCCCCCTTTCCGGTTCTGCCATAAATTTAAGGAGAGACCAGGGCGCGAAAACCTTCTGACGAGCTGTCTCCTCAAAACAAAAACCGTCGTATTGTTTAGTTAGGTCATCCAGAAGTCGCGTCTCATCCAAACCAAGGAGTTTGGACGCTCTAAGCAAGTAGTCCGAAAAATACTCTTTAACTTCGGAATGTGTATAACCTAAAAGAGAGCCGTATCTTGGGCTCAAAGAGATGTCGTTAAGGTTGTTTAGTTCAGAAAAAATGCTGAGTTTATTAAACTTTGTAATTCCGGTAAGAAATAAAAATCTAATAACCCTGTCATTAGACCTCAGCAAAGCGAAAAAAGCAGACAAAGCCTCTCGGACCCTAGCGAAACCAAGCTTGTCATTAATGACAGTCGTTAGGGGAGCGTCGTACTCATCTATCAAAACTACTAAGGATGAGTCCGGCAATTTCATTAGAAAAGCCTCTAATTGATTGAGAATCGAACCTCCGGGGCTTTCTGCAAAACCCACGGCTGAGAATCTATGGGACAAATATTCAGCCAAGAGCGAATCAAAATTCTCCGTATCAGTACTTTTTAAGAGAAAAAAATCCAGACGAACAACAGAAAAAGTTTTTACCTCTTTCCAAAGTTTTTCGATCTTGAGACCTTCAAAATTTTTGAGACCGTCTCTAAACAAAGTTTCAAATGTCGAAATTAATAGCGATTTACCAAATCGTCTTGGACGGGCAAGAAAGTATTTTTGTCTCTCAGAGGCCAGTTCGTATACAAACTCCGTCTTGTCTACATAAATTTGACCAGCCGACCTGAGAGCGGAGAAGTCCGATGTCCCAATTGGCAATGGTTGTAAGTTCATAAAAGGCCTCTACAAGTGGAATTGCTCTTTATTGAAGTTTAGCAAAGGCGAATTGTCAGGACACGAGGTTATAAGGCTCCCAATATCGTTAAGTTCCGTCCGCTTAGCCAAGAATCCTCCTAGAATTCGAGCTATGGCTACGAAGGATAAAAGAACGGAAGAGCTGTTTTCTTTGATCAGAAACGGCGCGCAATTAAACGTTTGGGACCAAATCGAACTCGTTTGGCGTTTGAGCCTGCCTGCGATTTTTGCTCAGATTTCTTTCGTGATGGTCCAATACATCGACGCAGCAATGGTCGGTCACCTCGGAGCAAATCCCGCTGCCTCCATCGGTCTGGTTTCTTCGTCCCTCTGGCTCGTATGGGGGCTTATTACCTCCGTTACAGCAGGTTTTACAGTTCAAGTCGCACAAAGAATCGGCGCAAAACAATTCGATGAGGCCCGATCTGTACTCCGGCAATCATTGTTTGTCGGCGGCCTTATCAGCATGGCAATTGCTGTTGTCGGCGTTGCGCTTGCCCCCTATGTTCCGACATGGCTCGGAGGCGCTCCGGAGTTGTATGCCGACGCTAAAACTTATTTCGCCATATTTTGTCTCGGTACCCCTGCCGCCTTCTTAGGCTTCGTTGCTTCAAGCATGCTGAGAAGCACGGGAAATGTGAAACTTCCGAGCATGATCAACATCGGAACGTGCTTCTTGGACGCCATATTTAACTTACTGCTTATCTTCCCGACTGCCACTTACAAGATTCTGGGGCTCAGCATTACGGTTCCCGGAGCCGATCTTGGTGTCGCTGGTGCAGCCTTAGGAACGATTCTGGCAGAATTGGTCAGCACGTGCCTGCTTCTTTGGTTCTTGGTAGTGAAATCCGACAAAATTGCCCTCATCGGCCACCCGGGCTCTTTCCTTCCTGAGATCTTCTGCATGAGAAGAGTCCTCAGAATCGGTTCGCCTATCGCTGTCGAACGAATGGCGATGAGCGGAGCGCAGATTGTGACGACAATGATTGTGGCGCCTCTTGGTCCTCTGTCTTTGGCAGCTCATTCTTTTGCAATTACTGCTGAGAGCTTGTGTTACATGCCGGGTTACGGGGTTGCAGATGCAGCGTCCACCATCGTGGGACAAAGTATCGGAGCAAAACGGCCGGATATGGCCAGAAGATTTGCCAAAATCAACGTCATCATGGTGATGGTCATCATGTCGGCTATGGGCGTCGTGATGTATTTAACCGCGCCTTGGATGATCGGCTTTATGACTACGAATCAGAGCATTATCGAGCTGGGCTCGAGCGCACTGAGAATTGAAGCTTTTGCCGAGCCGATGTTTGCCGCTGCTATTGTGAGCTGCAGTATTTTTGTGAGCGCGGGTTTCACATTGTTCCCGAGCCTTATGAATTTAGGAAGCATGTGGCTGGTCCGCATTCCGATGGCCTATTACCTCGCCTCTCGGATGGGACTTGACGGTGTTTGGGTCGCAATGGCATTTGAATTGTGCTTCAGAGGCGCGATTTTCCTCATCGCTCTTTCAAGGTTTGATTTTTCAAAACGTCGCGGCATAGAGGATTAAGAGACAGCCACCAGGTAGGAAAGCAGAATGCCGGGCGAGCCCGGCATTCTTGAATTCTCAACGCTGGTTGAGTTCGGTTTTAGACTGCTACTTCAAAGTGATCAGAACATTGTGATTCAGAACCTTGAAGCCGTCCTTATCGACAATCAGACCGCGAACGTCATTGAGCGATTCAGGAAGTGCAAAAGCTTTTTCGATTACTTCACTCTGAGGATCGATCTCAAAGATGCAGTTGTAGTTCTTGCTCACGGCATACAGCTTTCCTTCGTAAACAGCCATACCGGTGACATACAGTTCGCCTAAGCTGCGGCCGTCTTTCAAGAGGCTGGTCTTTGGTGTGAATTCACCGGATGTGACCATGTCCTTCATGAGCTGTTTGCTAATAACAAACGTCTTATGGTCGCGGTTGTTCGGGACGGTAGCCATATAGTTGTACGTACCGTCGGAAGTAGAGCTCAAAACATGATTGAACTTAGACCGAACGGTATCAACACGGCCGCGTCCGAATGAGAAGAAGTGGTCTTCACCTTTGACGAAGTCAGAATATCTGCCGACGAGCTGCTTGTCAGGATCATTCGTCACGCTCTTTTCGAACTTCATGAAGCTCTTGTTAGAACCCATGAGGATGTATTTGCCGTTGTTCCAAGGAATAATGCCGACCGTCGGATCAATCGTGGCGGAATACAGCGGATCCATTTCGAACTGATCGACAATCTTGAGCTCAGGATTCAGGAAGTAAACGTTGTTCTTGGAGCTGACGACATATTCTCCGTTGATGTAAGTCAGAGAGTTCAAAGGCAGAGGAATACCGATCTTTTGTTCAGAAACAACCTTCAGTTCTCCGACAGTCTTCAAGGGACCCTCGGAAGCTTTATGGTTAAAGGTGATGCCTAATTTTGCAGCGTTCGGAGCGAAGGCAAAATCCGGCTCCTTAACATCACGCTTTCCAAGGAAACTAATCGTCTTGTAGTTGCTGTCCATAGCAGCTGTCGTATGGATCGTATGCTTCAGATTCCAAGAGAAACGAATCGGGTCACCCTGACCATAGTTAGGAGGAAGACCGGTAGACACCGCGGCCTGAATCATATTTGACACGAGGACGACAGCGGCAAGGAAGAAGCAAGTCTTGCCCCAGCCGCGCAGATTACGCCAGCTGTTGCCGTTTTCCTGTGCCGGGCCCAGTACTTTCGGTGCAAAGAAGAACATTACGCCAAGCAGGATCACAACTGCCCAAAACACGACTTCGGCCCAGAAGTAAGTATGTGCGCCGAAGACCATCAAACCAAAACCTTGGTCAAGATCTCGGCCGGAGTGCGGAGCAATATGGCGGAAGGACTGCCAAAGCCCCACTGCAGTAAAGATAAGAAGCGATGCAATGTATTTAGGCTTGAATCCGTAGCGAACGATGAAGAAGGCGCACAGGGCAATGAAGATCATTGCGATACGCTGACCCCAGCAAAGCGTGCAGGGAGAGTCTCCGAGCATGTAGCCGAAGACCATGTTTGCAACACCGACAGGAATCAGGAAGACGATAACCGCCGCAGTGCAAAGCAGGAAATAAAAGAGGTTGCTGCGCGAGTCGTTCAGAGGCGCATTAGCATTATTTGTCATTATCTACCTCCTATAAGTTCATGTTGCCCAACCAAGCGGCAGAAGTATGACCAATGTACAGGTAGATCATGAGAAGCCAGCCGATCCACATTGCTATAAACGCCCAGTTTTCAGCCTTCGGCCTGAACCATATCAGCAGTAAGGCTATGAGCGCTAATGAAAGTTCCAAAAATTCCATATTCACTCCTAGTACGATTGATATTTATGCAAAAAACCAATCTGTTTATGAACGATTTTTGATAACAACTTCAAAAATCAGATTTAGTTCCGAGGGGAATTTCTTCTTAAAACCCTATCAACTTCTTTGACGGTACTAACTATTTGTCCTGACAAATCGACAAAACTTCTAAAATGAGCAACGGACGAGAAAAAAGGTTTAGGCAAACGCCCAGATCAGGTTTGGATTACAAAATATTGTTGCTTTTATCCAACTTTTTTGATTCTTTTAGTGCCTGGAGGATTTTTTATTTTCGTCGAATAATTCAAAATATGCGTCTCAGCGCTAAAAATCACCTCGCGGATCTATAAGATTTTGTTCTGAATCCGCACATGGTGTGAACATGTTCACACTCGAATCTTAATTTTCTCTGTTGATACTTCCGCTCCCGAAAAAAGCTACCTTTGGCACGCTAATTCTCTGACTCTCTTAGGTAAATTAATAGTTACAAAAACAACTCAAACCTAGGAGACAAAAATGAGCGTTTGGCTGCAAACAAAAAGCTGGGAAGAAGCAAAAGAAGCGATCGCCAAATCCAAAGGCGTTGCTATTGTTCCGATCGGAAGTGTGGAACAACACAGTTACCACCTTCCGTTAGGCACGGATACTTACGTCGCAATGACTATCGCTGAGGAAGCAGCGGAAAAAACCGGTGCTGTTCTCACGCCCCCTGTATGGTTCGGCTGGAGTCCCCATCACATGGTACTTCCGGGAACCGTCACAATTCGTCCCGAAGTGCTTTCCGAATTGACTTATGACATCATCGAGTCTTTGAATGCTCATGGTCTGAATAAGATTATTCTCATTAACGGTCACCGCATCGTTAACGTAGTCTGGATGCAAATTTGTGCACAGAAGGCTCAAAGCAAACTCGGCTGCACCATTAAAATCTTTGATCCGGCCTACATGAGTAAAGATATCGTGAAGGAACTCGGGTTCGGTCCGGTAGGACACGCCGAAGAAGTCGAAACTTCTCATATGATGGCTCGCTATCCGGACATGGTTCACTTAGAAAAAGCGGTAGACAATCCGATCAAAGACACTCCTCTTTATTCCGTCGATCCAACATACGAACATGACACACTTTGTTATGTCCCAAGCACGATCGAACACACGAAAGCCGCAGCGGAAAAATCCGGCGGTTGTACCGGAGAACCTTCTAAATCCGACGCTCGCCGCGGACAAATCTATCACGACCATTTAGTGAAGAACTTGGTCTCTGTCGTTGAGCAGCTTCAAAACGCTTGATCCAAGGTGAATGTTATGAAATCTCTCGGACACAAACTTTTCTACGCAGTTTTGATTGTCAGCGTGCTCATGGTTAATCCGCCGATCGTCTTTTGGTTTAACGACTATTGCGTTGAACATCCGCTTTTATGCGGATGGCCGACTATGTACATCTGGCTTGAATTTTGGTTCCTGGTCATGATTGCCGATTTCATTATCGCAGCCTACAAACTTAAAGCATGGGACTGCCGGCAAGACCGCAAACCTATCGTTCCCGTACAGCGGACGGAAGTGTAGGAGGGCAAAATGAATATCGGATTAGTGATTTTGGCCGTTTACATCGCCGTACTTTTAGGTATTGCGCTTTACGCCTCAAAAAAGGACAAGAAAAACATTAAGGACTTCGCTACAGGCGGCGGATTGGGTATTTTCATTCTGACCCTGACCTTCTCCGCAACCTACCATAGCGCTTATGCCTTTATGGGAGCCGGCGGATTTGCCTACAAAAACGGTATTGGCTGGTGGTGCAACGGACTGTGGACCGTTCTTCCGGGCGTTCTCTTTTGGGTCTGGGGACGCCGTTTCTGGTATTTGGGCAAACGCTACGGCTATCTGTCCGTGTCGGACTACGCTTCTGACGTTTATCAGTCAAAAACGGTAGGTATTCTCGTAACCCTCATCACGATGGTCTTCACCATTCCTTATGTGGCCATTCAGGCTATCGGATGCAGCTATATTTTCCAGACGATTTCGGGAGGAATGCTGAGCTACACCGTCGGCGCTTTAATTTTCTTTGCCATCATGATCGTTCTCGTCTGGTTAGGTGGGATGAAAGGCGTTGCGATCACCGATGCTGCTCAAGGTGTATTCATGTTCGCAGGGCTCCTCGGCGGCTCGCTCTGGGTCATTCTTGCAAACTTTCCGTCTGTTGCAGATGCCTATCAGGCAGCCTTCTCTCATACGCCTGAACTCTTCACAATGCCTGGACCAAACGGTGTCGTCACGGCCCAGGACTGGGTGTCCCGCTGGATCGTCATTACTTTCGGAATGATGATGTTCCCGCAGGTCACACTGCGCTTCTTTGCAGGAAAAAATCTTAACGTCATGAAGTGGTCAGCCGTCTTCTCGTCCATCTATCTGACCATGATTTACGTCTTTACGCCCTGCGTCGGAATGATCGGCCGTCTCTTAATGCCGGATATCGCGGCTCCGGATACGATTTTCCCCGAGCTTCTCCTTAAATACACACCTGCGGTATTTGCCGCACTTATCATCAGCGGAGCGCTTGCTGCCGCAATGTCCACCGGAGATTCTCAGTTACACGCGACATCGACGATGGTTGCGACCGATATCTACAAGAAGTTCGTAAACAAAAAGGCGAACGAAAACACACTCTACAACGTTGCGAAAATCGGTGTTTTGATTATCGGATTGGCTTCTGTTGTCTTTGCACTGACACGTCCGACTGCGCTTGCCGATTTGTTGGTCCTTTCCAACGGCGGTGTTGCTGTCCTTGTTCCGGCCGTCATCGGAGGTTTGTATTGGAAGAAAGCCACACGTGAAGGCGCCATTGCTTCCATCGTTATCGGCGAAATTGTCATGATCTCCATGACGTTCATCTTCAAAGTCGCTCCTCTGGGATTCTCCGGAGCACTTTGGTCGATGCTGGTCTCTTTGGTGATTTTTGTCGGTGTTTCCTTGGCAACCAAACCGCAAACACATACTTCGGAAGTCGTCTCTTCAATCAACAACTTCTTTGCAGAGGAGGACGAAGAAGCACAGCGCGCAAAAACACAAAGCTCTCTGGCAATGGATTAGACCCAACAAAATCCATGCTTTCTTAAAATCGAACCCTCTCCGCCTTCCTTATACGGAGAGGGTTTATTTCTGGCAGAGCTATTAGATATATCGACAAACGTGGTCAACAGCGATGTCTGAGAAACCTAAAGCCTCGGCCTTTGTCACTTTACCGCCGGCAACTTCCAACACTTCCTTGAGAATTCTCTCGCCGGCCTGATTGATCGTTTCTTCGCCTTCCAAGATGGCAGAGACATCAATATCCATATTGACCTTCATCCGCTCGGCGGTTAACGGATTACCGGTGACCTTAATTACAGGCGCCAAAGCATGTCCGGTCGGTGTGCCGCGACCGGTTGTGAAAACAACGATCGTCGCGCCTCCGGCGACCATACTCGTGACAGACGATATGTCATATCCCGGCGTATCCATAATAAGCGCGCCTTTCTTAGTCGGACGTGCAGCCTCCTGAAGCACTTCCGAAACGGGACGAGTTCCGCCCTTATGGATGCATCCGAGACTTTTTTCTTCGATTGTCGACAAACCTCCGACTTTGTTGCCGGGTGTCGGCTGGCCAGTACGGCAATCTTGTCCGGCAAGCGCAAGATGCTTTTCGTAGTCTTCGCAGATACGAATGATCTGATCGTGTATCTCAGGTGTTTCACCTCGTTTGGCAAGAACGTGCTCAGCGCCGATAAATTCCACGGTTTCGCTCATCATCGTGGTTCCGCCAAGATCATAGATTCTGTCGGCCATATTTCCTACGGCCGGATTGGACGCGATTCCGCTGGTGGCATCTGAGCCGCCGCATTCGATCGCCACAAACAGATCAGAGGCATCGCACTCTACCTTTTGCTGCTTGCTTGCCTCTTCAACCATTTTGCGGGCTGCTTCAACGGCAAGAGCGGCTGTTTTGATCGTTCCGCCTTCTTCTTGAATTCCGAAGGAAACTACCGGCTTGTCCGACAATTTTCGAATTTTGTCTGCCAGCTCTTTGTGACCAACCGTCTCACATCCAAGTCCGATGACGACAACGCCGAAAACGTTCGCGTTAAGCGCAAATCCTGTTAGAACGCGCTGGGTTATATCGGTATTTGCTGTGACATCCGAGCAGCCGACATTAATAATGACGTTTTTTGTTCCCAAGACCTGAGAAGCGACTACGCGGCAAGTTTCTGAAGCGCACGAGCAGGAAGGAAGAATGAGAACGTGATTACGCACACCAACAGAGCCGTCTTTGCGCTTGAATCCTAAAAATTTCATTTTTGTTCTCCTTCTAAGACGTACTCATCAGCATAAGAACGCGGCTGACTGGCGATATTGAGATGATTAACCAGCGTTCCTTTAGGAATAAAAACAATCGCTTTACCGATAACTTCACCGTACTTGAAAACCTCTTCGCCCTCTTGGATATCAGTCAAAGCAATCTTGTTGCAGAAGGGAATCGAACTTTCAGCTTTGATGAAACTTCTAGTACCGTCGGAATCAATGATTTCGACTTCTTCTCCGGCCTTAACTTCAGACGTACAGACCGCAGTGTTGTCTTTCGGATGGATATGAAGCGCCTTGGACATTTGAGCCTTTATTTTTTTTAGTAGAAACAATGAAAATGCAAGCTCGATCATTTTAGAACTGACTAGAAAATCTGAGATCTCCGTGTTTTTCTCTAGTTCTAAGAAGAAAGTTAGGGGGATATAAAGAGTTGATTTTGAAAACACACCTCTTTTTTCTTTATTGAAGCAAAACAGAAGGAAATAATGGGGTAATTTCATTGGCAAATGAAACTTAACCTAGTAACTTTTTTAATTATCTATTTTTGTTCAAAAAATGAACACTAAAACTCTTTAGCACGCAAGGGACCTAACCCTAATTGTCTCTTTTGTATGAAGGCGTAGACTGAAATCACCTACTTCTTAGGAGAATAGGATGACACTCAACAGAAGAACATTTCTTGTTGGGGGTGCAGCCTCCGCTGCAGCCTCCATTTCCACATTAGCTCACGCAGCAAATCCGTGCTCGACACCCACCACTTGGGATAAGACTTACGACGTCATTGTCATCGGCTCCGGCGGTGCCGGCCTTTCTGCCGGCATCGTAGCTAAAGAAAAAGGCGCTAATGCTGTCGTTTTGGAAAAGCTATCCATTCCCGGCGGCAATACGATGGTTAGCGGAGGCGGCTTAAATGCAGCTGTAGAAGCAGATTACAAGAAAGCCGGCATTGAGGATTCTCCTCAGCTCCATACTAAACAAACGATGGCTGCGGGCGACTACCGCGCCGATCCTGCTCTTGTCGCCACATTGTGCGAAAACGTTCCTCAGAGCGTCGAATGGCTTAAGAAAGTCGGCGTTCAGTTCAAACCAGGCATCTACCAGATCTATGGCGGTCTGTGGCCACGCTGCCGCAATCCTGTTGGTCAGAGCGGCGGAGACTATATAAAAGCTTGCATGAACTACGCCAACAAGATTGGTCTTCCGGTTTTGACAAATCATAAAGTCGTCGGAATCATTCGTGAAAAACCGGACTCCGGCCGTGTCTTGGGTGTTGAAGTTGAACTCAAAGACGGCAAAAAGGAGTTTTGGAAAGCCAACAAGGCTGTCGTTGCCGCAGCAGGCGGCTTCGCTGCAAACCCGACAATGTGCTCGTACTTTGACCCGCGTCTGACAAAACTCAACACGACGAACCAGCCAGGCTCTACCGGTGAAGTGCTCAAATATATCCAGGGCATCGGCGGTTTAGCCGTCGGTTTGGATTACATCCAGTGCATTCCGTGGACTGCTCCCGGCTACAAACACACAGCCGATATCTTCCAAGCTATCGAATACACCATCTTCCTCAATAAGGAAGGTAAGAGATATGTCGCCGAAGATGCTCGCCGTGACGTAATTCGTGACGCTACGCTAGCCCAAACCGACCAAACGGTCTTCCCGGTATGCGATACAGATGGTTTCGATAAGAACAACGAATATTACAACGAGATGAACCACCGTGCTCTGGAAAACGGCACCTTGTTCAAAGCAGACACGATTGAAGAACTCGCCAAACTCATCAAAGTTCCGCCGGAAGTTATGGTCGCGACGATCAATGAATACAACGCAATGGTTGATTCGAAGAAAGATCCGCTCGGCCGCACTCCGATTATGCTGAGCCACAAGATCGTCAAAGCTCCCTTCTATGCCGGGCCCATCGGCATGTGTCGTCATCACACGATGGGCGGTGCCAAGATCAATACGAAAGCTCAGGTTCTTGACCGCGACGGAAATGTAATTCCGGGTCTTTATGCCGCCGGGGAAGTCACAGGCGGTATCCACGGAAGCAACCGTATCGGCGGAAATGCTATTGCAGATATCTTCACATTCGGAAGAATTGCCGGTGAAGGAGCTGCTCTCACCCACGCTCTTCATGGAGGTGGTCAGTGCGTCCTTGGCTCCGGGGAACTTCTCAAAGGTGAAGCGGGGAATCTTGACCACGCAGTAGTCGATGGTGGGTTCGAAGGACGCGGAGGTTTCGCGGGTAATGTCGTTGCGGAGCTCGTCCAGCGTATAGCCGACGGCCAGCTTGGCCGCGATCTTGGCGATGGGGAAGCCGGTCGCCTTGGAAGCCAGCGCGGAGGAACGGGACACGCGGGGGTTCATCTCGATGATCACGAGTTCGCCGTTAGCGGGATTGACGCCGAACTGCACGTTCGATCCGCCGGTTTCCACACCGATTTCGCGCATGATGGCGAGGGAGGCGTCGCGCATCTTCTGATATTCGCGGTCCGTGAGGGTCTGCGCCGGGGCCACGGTGATGGAGTCGCCGGTGCGCACGCCCATGGCGTCCACGTTTTCGATGGAGCACACGATCACGCAGTTGTCCGCGGTATCACGCATGACTTCCATCTCAAATTCTTTCCAGCCGATGACCGACTGCTCGATCATGACTTCGCTCACCGGGCTGGCGGTCAGGCCGTCACCCGCGATTTCCTCAAGGTCTTCCATATTGTAGGCGATGCCGCCGCCCGTGCCGCCGAGCGTAAAGGCGGGGCGGATGATCATCGGGAAGGGCAGGGAGGAACCGATGCGGCGCACGTCGTCCATATTGTGGGCGATGGCGCTCTGAGGGACCTTGAGGCCGATGTTTTCCATCGCCTGACGGAACAGCTCGCGGCTTTCGGCCTTTTCGATGACTTCGGCCCGCGCGCCGATGAGTTCCGTGCCGCACTCGGCCAGCACGCCGGATTTCGCCAGCGCGAGCGCCGTGTTCAGGCCCGTCTGCCCGCCGAGAGTGGGCAGGATGGCGCATGGGCGTTCCTTGCGCACGATGGCGGCAACCGGTTGCGGTTCGAGAGGTGCGATG
>ENA-USYV01003164-USYV01003164.1-human-gut-metagenome-genome-assembly--contig:-NODE-3164-length-11937-cov-14.545953_pt1 | contig 11937 bp, 10 predicted proteins | sample MGYA00250066_ERZ773514 | MGnify/ENA primary metagenome ERZ773514 (study PRJEB29103, sample SAMN06112049) | human gut metagenome | biome: human gut; feature: ankylosing spondylitis patient; material... | reverse complement strand
CAGTGTATGAGGAAACATTTTGTCAACGTGAGTTAGGTGAACACGATGAGAGGTTCTGATCGCACAGAAAAGCACTTCCTGCACTCCGTCTGAAGCTTGAAAATTGAATATTTATACCGACACACCTTAGCTATACCCCATGAGCATACTGCTAAATTTAATTGTTATAACCGCCTTTGTTGACATTATTCATATAAAATGGTATACTTAAAATAAAATTTATACATAATGAAAAGAGTAAATGTGATGAATAAACATACCACTATCGATAAGTCAACAGGCGAGAAAAAATGTAGCTGCTTTAAACGTTGCGGCGGCTGTCAGTTGGATAAGGTCTACGCCCAACAAATAGAATGGAAGCAGGCAAAAGCCGATAGAATGTTGAGCCGCTTTTGCAGACCTCAGCAGATAATAACTATGGACTACCCCTATAATTATCGCAATAAAGTCCAAACTGTCTATAAGGTCAATAGCTCAAAGCGTATCGTCTCAGGAGTATATCAGTCCTCTACCCATAGCATGGTAATAACTGACGATTGCTTTTTGGAGGATATAAGAGCACAGCAAATAGTCGCTACCCTTAAAGAGCTTATGGCTGACTTCCGTATCCTTCCATATAACGAGGAAAGTGATCAGGGCCTTCTTAAGCATACCCTTATCCGTACCTCCCAAACAACAGGCGAGGTAATGCTCGTGCTAGTTACAGCTACTCCGATATTTCCTGCAAAGAAAAACTTCGTTAAAGCTATTACGGAAAAACACCCGTATATAACCACTATCGTCCAAAACGTTAATAAAGGCAGAGTTCCTCTTACTTTGGGCGACCGTGATATTATAATGTACGGCAAAGGCTATATCACCGACGAGATGTGCGGCTGTAAGTTCAGAATTTCACCTCATTCTTTCTATCAGGTAAACCCCGAGCAGACCGAAAAGCTCTATTCTAAAGCAGTTTCCTGTGCAGAGCTTAAAAAAGGCGATAGAGTTATCGACGCATATTGCGGAACAGGTACTATCGGTCTTATCGCTGCAAAAAGCGGTGCAGACGTGGCAGGCGTTGAGCTTAATGCCGAAGCCGTAAAGGACGCAGTTTCAAACGCCAAGCTCAATAAGCTTGACAATATCAGGTTTTATAATGAGGACGCAGGTGAGTTCATGACAAAGCTTGCGCAGGCAGGCGAGAGCTGTGATACAGTTTTCCTTGACCCTCCAAGAGCAGGTACAACAGAAGAATTTGTTGAAGCCTTGGGTAAACTCAGACCTGAAAAGATAGTCTACGTTTCCTGTAAAATAGAAACTCTCGAGCGTGATTTGAAGCTTCTTGCAAAAATAGGCTATAAAGCACAGCTTATCCAGCCCGTTGATATGTTCCCACATACCACAGGTATCGAAAATGTGGTACTTTTAAAAAGAAAAATGATATCGCTCACACCAAACAGAACACCTGATAAAAAGGGGGATAAAAAAATTGAACGAAAAGGTAAAACTTCTCACAGATAATATCGAAAAAGTTATCGTCGGCAAGACAGACTCTGTGCTTAAAATAATCACAGCCATGCTTTGCGGCGGTCATGTTCTTATCGAGGACGTGCCTGGAGTAGGCAAAACTCAGCTTGTATCAGCCCTTGCAAGGTCAGTGGACGGCAAATATAACCGTATCCAGCTTACCCCTGACGTTATGCCGTCCGATATCGTTGGCTTTTCTATGATAGACCAGAAAACTCATGAGCTTGAGTATAAAGAGGGTGTGGCAATGTGCAATTTCCTCTTGGCAGACGAAATAAACAGAGCCTCCCCAAAATCTCAGTCAAGCTTGCTTGAAGTCATGGAAGAGCACCAAATATCTATCGACGGAAAGACCCACGAGCTGCCGTCGCCTTTTATGGTGCTCGCCACACAAAACCCTGTGGAAACTTACGGCACTTATCATTTGCCTGAAGCCCAAATGGATAGATTTCTTATGAAGATATCAATGGGCTATCCCTCATATGATGATGAGCTTGATATCATGTCAAGAGCCGAAAGATCAGGCTTTGCAAAGAATATCCAGCCTGTCATGACCCTTGAAAACGTCCGTGAGCTTATGGGCTACGCTGAAAATGTAACCGTAGAGCTTTCCGTGAGAAAATATATCCTGAGCCTTGTTACCGCAACAAGAAATTCAGATTATGTAAAGCTTGGCGTTTCTCCCCGTGGAAGTATCGCACTTCTCAAAGCTTCAAAAGCCTATGCCTTTGTTCAGGGCAGAGGATTTGTCATGCCAGATGATGTCAAGGCTGTTATGCCTGACGTTCTTGCACATAGACTTATGCTTTCTCCTAAAGGCAAATCCGCCTTTGAAAATGAAAGGAAAGCTCTTGAAAATATCGCTCTTACAGTAAAATCACCTGTCACAATAGAGAAATAGAGGATATGACCCCATGAAAAATCTTTTAGGTTATCTTACCTGCGTGGCGGTGGCGATACTGCTTAGAGTTTATATAAACGGAAGCGGTGGTACGCTTGTGCTTTACCTTTTAGCTATAGCCTTTGTGATATCTCTTGCGGCACTTCTCATTACCAAGCGTAAACTTGTGGCAGCCATAAAGCTTTCCACAGAAATAAGTGCAAAGAACGAGGAGTTTGACGCTGACATAATGCTTTTAAATGCAATACGCATTATTCCCTCATGCGTTGTTGAGGTAACGGCAGAGTGTTCAGATAATATCGGTGCTGTAAGCCCACTTGAATTTAAAACTATCGTGGCAGGCGGCAGACAGCAAAGCGTCAGCGTTAAGCTGAAAACACGCTATGCAGGTCTTGGCTCAGTGAAAATAAAAAGCATACGTTTGCATGACTATCTTGGAATAATCACCCTGCACCTTGACAGTTCACGTTATGAAAAAGCCGTGGGAAAAATAAAGATAATGCCGAATATCCCTGACACTGGCTCTCAAACAGAGCTTCTTAAAGCAACTTCCGAGAACGCTTCATTTGACGATAATGAAAGCGAATCAGATGAAAATGCACTTGGTCTTACAGGCGTTCCGGGCTATGACCACAGACAGTATGAGATAGGCGACCCGCTGAAAAGAATAAACTGGAAGCTTTCTTCAAAGCGTGACGAGCTTATGGTGCGCCTTGATGAAAAGGTCACGGCTTCAAGTCAGGCGTTTTTCCTTGATATACCAAGCGAAAATCATGATCCCATGTTTGCTATGAATATTGATAATATAGTCGAAGCGAGCCTTGCAATGCTTTCAATGCTTATTATGGAGGGCTTTGAGAGTGAGTATAATTATTATCTTGACGGCTGGAAAAGCATGAAAATAAAGCAGGCAGGTGATATAATAGAGCTTCAAAACGACCTTGCGGCAATAGCACCATATCCGCAGGAAAAGCGTTTTGCCTTTTCTCATGAGATAGGCAAGACAGCTCCTATCTGCTTCACAGCCTGCATGGCGACTTCTCAGGGGGAATTTTCTTCTCTCGTGGAAGAATTTAACGGCTCTTTTGTAGTGACACGTCTTAGCGGTCTTGATAAGCAGACAGAAAATATGTGGCTTGTAGACGAAACTTTCGAGTTTCGTAAAATGACATAGGGGGTGTGGCTTTTGAATACTAAAACTGCTCAGATAAAAAACACCCTTGTGAATATTCTTTCAAAATATGCTTTGCCGCTGCTCCTTGGAGCAGTGGTCATGAACATAATCTTTAAGACCTATCTTGTAGACAATGTCAGACTTTATACTTTTGGATATGTGGTCTATGAATGTCTGCTGTTTGCTCTTTTTGAGTGGTTGAAGCCGAAAAAAGTCCTGCGAGGTCTTGTCTATACCGCCCTTATGGTGGCAGTGCTGTTTTTGGGCTTTCAGCTTCTTCGTGCTGGATTTGAACATTCTGGAAAATCATTTATCAATTGGTTTTATGTAAACAGGCAGGAGATAGGTCAGATAGATGAATATTTCTACTTTCTGTTTGTGGGACTAGGCTTCTTTATCATTTCGGTGCTTTATTATTTCACCATTGTGCGCTATAGAAGCTTTGGAACAATGCTCGTTGTGCTTTTTCCGTTTTTTATTTACGGAAAGCGTGCCGACTCAATGGATACTCTTGACATAACCATAATGCTCACTGTGTTCATTGCACTTATGGTGCACAGCAGACTTGTTTCAGACGAGAGCAAGCATGACCTTGTTATAAACGGCTCTTATGTGGCGGCATCGGCGGTTTTCGTTACCCTTGTGGGTGCGCTTGCAATGCTTATGCCGACTTCCTCAAAGACATCTTATCTTGAAAAAAACAGCAACTTCTTTGATGTGAATATCAAAAGCAGTGGCACATATGACAATCTTAGTGATGAGTCTTCCCCAAGATTTGGCGCAGACGCAACGGGCGAGATCCTTTTCAACTTCACCACAACCTCTGATGAACAGGTCATTTATCTCCGCAGACAATCCTTTGACCTTTTCAGAAACGAGAAGTGGGTAACAGACGATAGCTTCTACGATTTTGATTTTGACAAAAATGTTCATCTTTACGGTGACAACGAGGTGAACTCACCGAGCTATGTTTACAGCATAGCAAAGTCACTTGCAGATAAGGATTACACCAAGGATCTTGGCGTGGACAGGTCACAGTTTCCTGATGATCTGTTCAGTGAAAAGGCAGTCATGAATCAGTTCAGCGACAGCTTTGCCCCTAGCTATATCCCTGCCCCGCTGATGATAACTCCAGGGGAGAACAACGTTTATATCAAAACAACTCACAGCGAGGTCTACAGACCATATGACACCGCAGGAAATAAGCTTGGCATTAGCTTTGAGTATATCCCTGAAACGGAGAGCGAAAGACAGGCTGCGGCAAATCTTGATATGACCGAAAATCAGTTTAAACTGCTGCTTTCTTATGGTTTGACAAACGGAGATGTCACCTCAAAGCAAGTGCGGAATATTTATAAGATATATGCGTTGTACAAAGATGTTTCTGCATATGACGATAAAGGCGGAAAAATGGAGGCTCTTGCGAAAAACATAACGGAAAACTGCAAAAATGATTATGAGAAAGCTCAGGCGCTTGTGGATTATTTTGAGCAGAACGGCTATGTTTACGATAACGAGTATGAGCCTGACGATGAGTCTATCGCATATTTTCTTTTCACGAGCAAGCGTGGAAACTGCACGAACTATGCCACAAGCATGACGCTTATGGCGAGAATGCTGGGACTTCCAGCAAGGTATGTTGAGGGCTTTGCAGCATATGAAAAGAATGAACGTGGAGAGTTTGTGGTAAGAGATAGCCACGCTCACGCTTTTGTAGAGGTCTTTATCACAGGCATTGGCTGGATGACTTTTGACCCGACAGTTCCGGGCTATCAGCGTGACTACAGTGCAAATGGTACGAACTTTGATGTTTCAACTTTTGTAAGCTATTTCAGCAGGATCGCACTGTTTATCGGTGTAGCGTTTGTGCTTGTGGTTTTCGTATTCCTTAACAGAATTATCGAGGTATTTTTCAGACTGTCACTTAAATTCAGAGATAACGGAGAAAAGGTCATAAGGCTTTACAGGCGGGTGGTAAGGCTTTTGACCATAGCTTCTAATGACAAGCTATCTGGATACACGCCTGAAATGATAAGAGAATATCTTGTTAAGAGGCGTGGAGTTGAGCTTGGTGGTCTTATAGATCTTTTTGAAAAGACCTGCTTCGGTGGATATGTTCCTGATGAAGCCGAGTGGAAAATGGTCTATGCAGAGTACAAAGCACAATGGAAAAAGCTCACAAAGCGTGAGAAAACGACTTTGGAGCTTGATAAGAATATGTAATGAAATGGCTGTGCGGAAAAAATCACGCACGGCTATTTTTTTTGTATGAAAAAAGGCTGCCGTATAAAACAGCAGCCTGAGAGTGTAAAAAATCTCTGAAATAGTGGAACGTCAAGGACGCCCAATGTATCTGATATTTAATTAAAGTGAAGCAAGAAGATCGCTCATTGCGTAAAGTCCTGCCGGCTTTCCACAAAGGAAAACGCCTGCATTCACTGCACCCACAGCGAAAACCTGCTTTGAATGAGCCTCATGCTTGAGTGAGATAACTTCATCTCTGCCTGCAAAGATTATCTCATGCTCGCCAACAATAGTGCCGCCACGGACAGAGTGCATACCGATCTCTGTCTTTTCTCTCTTTGCTCTTACAGAATGACGATCGTAAACATAGTGATACTTGTTGTCAAGCTCCTCGTTTATTGCGTCGGCAAGCATGATAGCTGTGCCTGACGGAGCGTCTATCTTCTGGTTATGGTGCTTCTCGATTATCTCGATATCATACTGACCGCCAAGAACTTTTGCGGCAGTTTTTGCAAGATTTGCAAGAAGATTGATACCAAGGGTCATGTTGAATGTGAAGAAAACAGGTATCTGCTCGGAAGCCTTGTGTATCTTCGCTGTATCCTCTTCTGTATAGCCTGTGGTAGCTATTACAAGGGCAGTGCCGTTTGAAAGGCAATAGCTGAGAAGTCCATCAAGTGCGGAAGGGTGTGAGAAGTCGATTATTACATCAGGCTTTTCAGGCAGGTCGGCAGGCTCTTTTACTACAGGGAAGTCTGCATAAGCCTCGCCGAACTTGTCGATACCTGCGCTTACTGTGCAGTCGTCACGCTCTGATATAACGTCATATATGAACCTGCCCATTTTTCCGCAGGCGCCACATATTGCGATCTTTGTCATTTATATCATTCCTTTTCTTTTTATTTATTGACCAGTATGTGCAGGGAAACGGGCGAACGCTGTTCGCCCCTACAGCACACCTTAAAATTTTGTTATAAACATAAAGGGCGAATTTCTCCGCCCTTTGTATTTTTTTTACTTGATAAGTCCGAGAGCGTTCATTGACGCTTTCAGCTTTTCTATCTTATCATCGCTCATTCTTACAAGCGGCAGACGGCACTCGCCGACCTCAAAGCCCATAAGGTTAAGAGCTTCCTTGACAGGGATAGGGTTTACGTCGCTGAAAAGTGCCTTTGCAAAACCAAGGGTCTTGAATACCTTTTCTCTTGCTTCCTCGTACTTTCCATCAAGGCAGAGCTGTGTGATCTCATGTGTTTCAAATGGCATACAGTTGGAAAGAACTGAGATAACACCCTTTCCGCCCAGAGCCATGATAGGAACGATCTGATCGTCGTTGCCTGAATAGATATCAAGGTCATCGCCGCAGAGAGCTGCCACCTGTGTTATCTGGCTGATGTTTCCGCTTGCTGCCTTGATAGCAACGATATTGTCTATCTTTGCAAGCTCACGGCAGGTCTCAGGAAGAATGTTCACACCTGTTCTTGACGGTACGTTGTAAAGAATGATAGGCAGTGTAACAGCCTTTGCGATAGCGGAGAAGTGTGCGATAAGTCCTGCCTGTGAAGTCTTATTATAATAAGGTGTAACACAAAGCAGAGCGTCAGCACCAAGCTCCTCAGCTTTCTTTGAAAGGTTTACAGCATACTCTGTATGGTTTGAGCCTGTGCCTGCGATAACAGGAATTCTGTGATTTGTCTTTTCAACAGCATAGCGGATACACTCGATATGCTCCTCGTCTGTCATGGTAGCACTTTCGCCTGTTGTTCCGCAGATTATGATAGCGTCTGTACCGTTGTCGATGTTGAAATCGATAAGCTCGCCCAACTTGTCAAAGTTGATAGAGCCGTCAGCGTTCATAGGTGTAACGATAGCAACGCCTGCACCTGTGAAAATAGTCTTTTTCATAAACAGCACTCCTTTCGTGCGTATATATGTGTTATATTAGTCAAAATAGCCCTTTGCTGCAAGAAGCTCAGCCAGCAGAACTGCTCCGCCTGCCGCACCTCTCAGAGTATTGTGTGAAAGGCAAACGAACTTATAGTCATACTGTGAATCTTCTCTCAGTCTGCCTATAGAAACTGCCATGCCGCCCTCAAGGTTTCTGTCGAGCTTAGCCTGTGGACGATCGTCCTCTGTGAAGTAGTTAAGGAACTGCTTTGGAGCGCTTGGAAGCTGAAGCTCCTGTGGAACACCGCTGAAATCTTTCCAAGCCTGAAGGATCTCTTCCTTAGAAGGTTTATTCTCAAATGATACGAAAACTGCTGCTGTGTGACCGTCGGAAACAGGAACTCTCAGGCACTGTGTTGTGATAGCTGGAGCTGTTGCGTCAACGATAACGTCGCCCTCGATATGACCCCAGATCTTAAGAGGCTCTTTCTCAGACTTTTCTTCCTCGCCGCCGATATATGGGATAACGTTGTCAAGGATCTCAGGGAAGCTTTCAAATGTCTTGCCTGCGCCTGAAATTGCCTGATATGTGCAGGCAAGAGCCTTTGTTACCTTATACTTATCCATAAGAGGAGCAAGAGCAGGAACGTAAGACTGGAGTGAGCAGTTAGACTTAACTGCGATAAATCCTCTCTTTGTGCCAAGTCTTTTTCTCTGTGAAGCGATTATCTCGATATGCTCAGGGTTTACCTCAGGAATGACCATTGGAACATCAGGAGTATGTCTGTGTGCGGAGTTGTTTGATACAACAGGGCATTCAGCCTTTGCATACTTTTCTTCAAGGGCTCTTATCTCGTCTTTCTTCATATCAACTGCGCAGAATACGAAATCTACCATTGAAGCGATCTTCTCAACGTCCTCCTCGGCGTTCAGAACTGTAAGCTCACCGATAGCTTCCGGCAGAGGCTCTGAAAGCTTCCACTTGCCTGCAACTGCGTCCTTGAGCTTTTTGCCTGCCGAACGTGGTGAAGCGGCAACGCATACTACATTGAACCATGGGTGTTTGTCAAGAAGCAGAGAAAATCTCTGACCTACCATTCCTGTTGCACCGATGATACCGACATTGTACTTTTTCATATTAAAACTCCTTTTCCTGTGCCATGGTAACAATTTTCTTTGGCGTTATACACTAAAATATGCCGCTGTTCAAATGTTATTTTGCACAAAACATAAAAAATAAACAAATAATAAAAAAACTGGTTGAAAACCAGTTCATCATACAATATAATAAGAATGTTGACATAAAAATTTATGCCGATAGCACTCCACCATTTGTAATGATGACAACTGATAGTCTATTAAACTAACAGTCAGCAGGAGTGTTCCCGATACTCCGCTTCGGCAGTTTTACCTTTCTCATTTACCATAGGCGTTGGGACGCTGTTGTGTGGGGTCACACGAAAAATGATACTCATTTCAACTGCACCTCTATCTGTTCTGTTTAATGATAACAAATATTTAGCGTTCTGTCAATACATATAGATAAAAATATTTTAATTTTCTGTAAATTAATAAGTTTATATGAAATTAAATGGTTTTAAAGAATGTTGACAGTTGTTGGAATAAGGACTTTGAGAATGGTGAGAGTGGGACGTAGAGGACGCTGTTCCCTACATTATTATAATTATTATATTTTAAATAAATAGGAGATATTTAAAATGCTTGATATCAACAATATGAAAAGATCGGATTTTTATTATGACCTGCCGCAGGAGCTTATTGCACAGACCCCTGTCGAGCCTAGAAATGCTTCGAGAATGATGAAGATAAACAGGCAGACGGGAGAGGTGGTACACGACCATTTCTATAATCTATGCAATTATCTCAAAAAAGGTGACTTGCTTGTGCTTAACGACTCAAAGGTGCTTCCTGCGAGGATATACGGAGAGCGTGAGGACACAGGCTCGTTCATTGAGTTTTTGCTTGTGGAGCAGAAAGAGAACATGGTCTGGGAGATTCTTTGCAGACCCGGCAAAAAAGCCAAGATCGGCACAAGATTTGTTTTCGGCGGTGGTAAGCTGAAAGCGGAGATAATTGATGTGTTGGAGGACGGAAACCGTATCGCACGATTTGAGTGCGAGGAGAATTTCTTTGCCACACTTGACGAGATAGGTCAGATGCCTTTGCCGCCTTATATTACTGAAAAGCTGAAGGACAAGGACAGATATCAGACGGTTTATGCTCATGAGCTTGGCTCGTCTGCTGCGCCGACTGCCGGTCTGCATTTTACTGAGCAGCAGCTTGAGGACTTAAAGGCAATGGGTGTGAACATTGCGTATGTTACTCTGCACGTTGGTCTTGGCACGTTCAGACCTGTTAAGGAGGACAAGGTCCTTGACCATAAGATGCACAGGGAACATTATGAGCTTAGCCGTGAAACTGCTGACATGATAAATGAAACGAAGAAAAATGGTGGACGTGTTATTGCGGTGGGTACTACTTCATGCAGGACGCTGGAGAGCGTGGCGGCATTCAATGACGGAAAGATAGTTCCATGTGACGGTTACACGGAGATATTTATTTATCCGGGCTTTGAGTTCAAGGTGCTTGACGGACTGGTTACTAATTTCCACCTGCCTGAAAGCACGCTTATAATGCTTGTTTCTGCATTTATGGGATACGAGAACACTATGAACGCTTATAAGATAGCGGTTGAAGAGAAGTACAGATTTTTTAGCTTTGGTGATTGTATGCTTATAATATCTGAGTGAGCGGTTAGAAATTAGGTTATTGTTAAATATAATCTTAGTTCAAGCTTTCATCTACGGAGGTTTTTTTCTATATGAATGACATTAAGTCAGGGGAGAAGAAACGACTGTATTTATATGACAATCTGAAATTTCTGCTTATAGTGCTTGTGGTCTTGGGGCATTTGATAGACGACAGCACTGTCAAGCTTTTTGGTGACGGCGGTGGTGAAACAGGTGTACCGCAGGCAAAGGTTTTCAGCGGCGCATTTGTGTTTCTGTATGCTTTTCATATGCCGTTGTTTTTATTCATATCAGGACTGTTCAACAGGGGGCATGATGACGGCAGGAAAGTGCTTGGAAAGACGCTTGGATTTGTTGTTATCGGAATGTTAATGAAATGCCTGAATTATTGGTCGCAGGTGAGATTTCAGACGGATTTTGACAAGGAAAACAGTGATGGCGAGATACGCGTTGGGGGTCACGGTACCGTTGAGGTTGCCCTTGAGGATACCGGCCGCCGCACAGCGGTTGATGGCGTCGTAATGCCAGGCATCAGGGGTATTGTCGGCAAAGCCCGCGTTTTCTGCGGCGGGCAGTTTCAGGAGTCTTGCGAGAATTGCTGCGAAGTGGGCGCAGGTGAGCTGCCCGTTGGGGTTAAACTTACCGTTATTGCCCTGAATGATGCCGTGGCCGCTCCATCGGTCGATGGATGCCTCAGCCCAGTGTCCCGCGACATCGCCGTAAGTCGGCTCTACCGCACTTGCGCCTACCGTGAGCAGACTGACTGACATGGCAAACGCAAGAAAGATTGATAACAGTTTGCGTTTCATCTTTTCTTCTTTCCTCCTAAGAATGTATATATATTTCCGCGGCTCCCCGCGGTTGAGTACCTATTATAATTAGTGTGTCGGCTTCTCCGGCCGCCCTGCTAAGATCGCCGTACATTGGTTCAGCGGCCTGCCTGCGCAGACAGGGCAGCCGCAGCGCTGTTTTCCTGTACGGCTGTTGATGACCGATTTCCACGCATGGCCGTTTTCACACAGCCACCATGCCTTCCGGCTGCTGCCGGGCGTTACCTGCTGCGGCGTGAAGCTGCCGTTAAGGGTCGGATGCCACTGCGACGCGATCACCGGCTCCTTGGCCTCCAGATCATTAAATCCCGGCAGGACCTTGCGGTTGGTGCAGTACGGGCAATCGCTTTCCCTGTTCACACGGTGGGCGATGACCGCACAGAAGGAATGCCCCTTGTCACAGAGCCACCACACGCGGCGATTGGAATATGCGCTCACCGCCTCCGGCGTCAGCGCACCGTTCTTTTTCCGGTCCCACTGTTCAGCAAGCTGCGGATGCAGCGAAGCGAGATCATTGAATCCGGGCAGGACCTTTTGTCCCGCGCAGAACGGACAGCCTGCGTTTGATGTGACGCGGCTGGCAGCGCTCGCCTGCCAGCTATGTCCTTTCGGGCACCTCCACCA
>ENA-USYV01003161-USYV01003161.1-human-gut-metagenome-genome-assembly--contig:-NODE-3161-length-11940-cov-11.835370_pt1 | contig 11940 bp, 10 predicted proteins | sample MGYA00250066_ERZ773514 | MGnify/ENA primary metagenome ERZ773514 (study PRJEB29103, sample SAMN06112049) | human gut metagenome | biome: human gut; feature: ankylosing spondylitis patient; material... | reverse complement strand
AGCCGGACGAGGTGGAGAAACGGAAGAAACTTGGTATTGGAGAACGGAACGATTAAAGAAATAAACGAAACAAAATAAAACAGAGTAGAGGATGAGCCGGGAGATACTTCCGGCAATTTTTCTGCCCGGAAATCATGGAGGATTACAAGATGGAAGATTACAGAAACATGGAGAGATGCAGCGGTGAGCCTTGCTGCGTATTTGCAGAAAGAATCTGTGCAGACAATGAAAAGGAGATTTTGAAAATGGAAAAGGACAGAAAGGAAAAAGTAATGGCTGATGAGATGGTGGATGACCTTATCTATCTGGCAGAACTGATTGACTTTACGGGAATTGTATCTTGTCTGGCTGTAAGGGGGACTTTAAGTGAGCGAATGACAGACAAGCTGACGGATTCCATTGCAGGGATGGCAGATGAAGTGTTGGAAAAATGGGAGGACTATCAGGATAAGACAGAATAACCGGTACAAAACAGTAAAGGGGATGGTCAAAGTTGCAGGAGCATGAGTATAAGGCGAGAGATAAAACCGTCCAGAAAATGAGCCGGGATGGTCTGCGGGAAGAAAACCTCCGGAACAAGGAAGAAAAAAGGATCACCGGACGGGATACGGATACCGAGATTTCCCGCAGTGAGAAGAAAGAGGAACTGGATTTTAGTAAACGCAGACATGAACGGCTTAAAGAAGAACGGGAGATGGAGCAGCCGGAGCAGAGTTCCAGAAAACCCAGATATAGCAGGGAACATGTATCCGACCAGGATATAAACTCAGATATGGGTGAAGAGGTAGAAATAGAGGGAGATATTTCCGTTGAAAATGGAGAAAATCCCAAATCTGCCTTTCGCACAGAGAGTATCCGTGGACAGCCAAGAGGGGAACGGGCATATCTGGAGACAGTTGCAGACAGCCGGGATCTTCGGAAGAAAAAGATGGTCAGGGATTATGCTGCAAAGGAAAGAAGGAAGGAAAAGGAGACTTCCAGAGAAGAAAAAGCAGCCAAAAGAGAATCTGCCCGTTACCGGGAAACTTCCGAAGTGATGGAAGATTCCCTGGATAAGTTCCACGAGGAGATCAAAGGCAAGTCCAAAAGGGAACGGGTGCTGAAGGAACAGCGGAAAAAAGTTTCCCGTCTGTCTTTTGGTGATGAGGGTGACGGCATGGTACATGGTGCCGGGATCGGTATCCGGAATCCGGCATCGGCAGTCAAAGATGCGGCAGTCACAGCAGCACACTGGAAAACGCACGAAGAAGAGGATGAAAATGCGGCAGTGGAAGGGGCACACCGGGCAGAGCTTGTCGGGGAAAGCCTTGCAAGGAAATCCATCTACATGCGGGAACGGCTGAAAGGGCGAAGGGAAGAATCCCGGAGATTAAAAGAAAGCGTCCTGGATGAAGCAGAAAGGAGCAGGCTGATATTTGAGACTGCCTATGGAAATGAAGCGAAGGACGCAGTGAAAAGAGAAGCAGAGAAGAAAAAGAAATCTGCCCTGCAGAAACTCTTTCAGAAGAAGCGTTACCAGAAGCAGTATCAGGCAGCCAGACAGAGTAAAAAAGTAAAGGATGCAGCGATCACTTCCGCACAGAAGTTTACGGAAAAAGCGAAAGATGCCGTCAAGATGGTGGCGGCACAGAACCGGGGGATTTTTGCCACGGTAGCTGTCTTTGCCCTGCTCTTTGTGCTGATCGCAGCCAGTTTTACCAGCTGTACGGCATCTTTGCAGGGAGCTTCTTCCGCAATCATCTCTACCAGCTATTCCAGTACGGATGAAGATATTTATGCCGCTGAAAATGCGTACCGTGCCTTGGAAGAAGCACTGAATACACAGATCAATCAGATGGAATCCACCCATCCGGATTATGACGAATACCGGTACCAGATTGATGAGATCGGTCATAACCCATATCAGTTGATCTCTTATCTTACGGTAAAATACGGCGGCTTCACTTACGATGAAGTGGCAGAGGAGATTAAGGAGATCTTCCGACAGCAGTATGGAATCACCACAGACTCTACCAGAGAAACAGTTACAGAAACCAAGACTGTCCGGGTAGGGGAGTCCTTGGGACTGGTTGTGACAAGTGGGTACTGTAACTGCCCGATCTGCTGTGGCCAGTGGAGTGGCGGACCGACAGCCAGTGGGGCAATGCCGACAGCAAACCATACGATTGCCGTGGATGCGGCGAATCCATTTGTGCCGATCGGAACCCATGTAGTCATGAACGGTGTGGAATATGTAGTAGAAGATACCGGAGCGTTCGCAAGATATGGGGTACAGTTCGATGTTTACTATGACAATCATGCGGCGGCATCCGCACATGGACACCAGACATGGGAAGCCTACATAGCAGACAGCAATGGAAACCAGGAAGTGCAGGTCACGACTACAAAAGAGGTGAACCGTCTGGATGTGACGATGACAAACCACAGCCTGGATGCCGTGTTAAGGAGCCGTATGACAGAGGAAGAACAGGAACGCTACGATGCGTATAACAAATATTATGGCAACCGTGATTATCTGTTTGATCTAAACAGCATACCCACCGGAAGCAGTGGATTTGGTTACGACATACCGGCAGATGCTTTATCTGATCCACAGTTTGCAAAAATGATACAGGAAGCAGAAAAATATCTGGGTGTTCCATATGTATGGGGCGGTTATTCCCCAAGTGGTTTTGACTGTTCCGGCTTTGTAAGCTGGGTTATCAATAACTGTGGAAATGGATGGAATGTCGGAAGATGTACTGCCGATGAGCTGCGGTCACACTGTTCGCAGGTATCACCATCGGAGGCAAAACCGGGAGATCTGATCTTCTTCCAGGGAACCTATGACACACCGGGAGCAAGCCATGTGGGAATCTATGTCGGCAATAACATGATGATTCACTGTGGCAAGCCTGTCCAGTATACCAGCATTGCAAGTGCTTACTGGCAGGAACATTTTATGGCGTTTGGTCGTCTGCATTAGAGGAGGTGACAGGGCAGATGAACATGAAATTAAAAAAACTTCTGAATGATATTCAGAAAACAGAGGATAAGATCGCTGAATTACAGGAACACCTGAAGCGGCAGAATACATTGAGACAGCAGATGGAAGATATAGAGATCGTTAAGTCGTTCCGTTCCATGAAGCTGGACAGCCGCAGCCTGCTTGTCCTGCTTGACGGGATTCAGAAAGGAACCGTTACGATTCAGATGGATGAGGACGGCGGTATCACGGTGGAGGATGCAAAAGCTCCGCAGAAAAAGGAAAACAACGAAGAAGTTCACAGACCACCTGTTGGTCAGATGACAGAAAGAGAGGTTTTAGACGATGAGGAATAAAGTGGTAAAGAAACTGCTTATGATTGCCATGGCAGTCACCATGATCTCCGGGACATCCATTGCTACGGTTTATGCAAACGCAAACCCACCGGCGGAGGAGACAACGACACAGGTAGTAGAAGAAACGGCAACAGAATCAACAGAAGATACGGAGAAGAAAGAGGATACCGGAAGGGTCACCGGGGAAGGGGATAATTCGGCTTTTTCTACTCCGGGAAATGCCCAGCTGGTGGATGATAAGGAAAATGATGATACGAAACAGTTCCTTACCATCCAGACCAAGAAGGGAAATACATTTTATATGGTCATTGACCGTTCCAGCAATACAGAAAACGTGTACATGATGTCCCTGGTCGATGAGAATGACCTGGCAGAATTTCTGGATGAGACAGAAAAGAGCAAAGAAACCGAAGAATCAACCGTAGTGATTCCGGAAACCACACCGGAAACTACCCCGGCAGTAGAGGAGGAAACCGAAGTGAAGAAAGAAGAAAAGACGGGAATGAATGTAAAAGGACTTGGAGCAATCGTACTTGCAGTGATTCTTGGAGTGGCAGGGATTGCCGTTTATAAAAAGCATGGACGTGGCAAAGAGGAGGACTATGTAAGCGAACAGCTGGAGTTTTCTGATGGACCGTATGTAAATGAAGAAGAGGATGAGGAAGAATAAACTTCCATCTTCAAAGAAGCAACCAAAATAAGGACAGGGGGCAGCCAGAGTAGTTTGGCTGCCCTTTTTCAGTAGAAAGGACAGAAAAACGTATGTCAAAATTTTTAGTGATCGCAGAGAAACCAAGTGTGGCACAGAGTTATGCCAAAAACCTGTCAGCTTATAAAAAAGAGGACGGATATTTAGAAGGGGAGAGCTGTATTGTCAGCTGGTGCCTTGGGCATCTGGCAGAGTATGCACAGCCGGAGGAATATGACCCGAAATATGAGAAATGGCAGTTTGATGACCTTCCGATTCTCCCGCAGGTCTGGAAGTTGAAAGTTTCCAGAGATAAAAAGAAACAGTTTGATGTGTTAAAAAGCCTGATGAACCGGGCAGATGTGGACTATCTGGTAAATGGCTGTGATGCAGGAAGGGAAGGGGAACTGATCTTCCAGAGAGTGTATGACCTTGCCGGATGCAGGAAACCGGTGAAGCGTTTATGGATCAGTTCCATGGAAGATACGGCAATCCGGACAGGTTTTCAGACAATGAAAGGAGCAGAGGAATACCGGAATATCTGCATGGCTGCGGTATGCAGGGCACAGGCAGACTGGCTGATCGGAATGAACGGAACTAGGGCATATACGACCTGTTATTTTAAACGTCTGGTTGTGGGCAGAGTGCAGACGCCAACGCTTGCCATGCTTGCGGAACGTCAGGATAAGATTGAGCATTTTCAGAAAGAAGCCTTTTATAAAGTAGCACTGACAGACGGAAGGCTTACGGTAGTTTCTGAAAATATTGCAAATGAGGAAGCAGCCGATCTCCTTGCTTCCTTATGTATGGATTCGGAAGCAGTGATTACACAGATAAAGAGGGAACAAAAGAAAGCGTTTCCTCCCAAACTTTATGATCTGACCAGTCTGCAAAGGGAAGCAAACCGTTACTTTGGCTATACGGCAAAGAAAACACTGGATATGCTGCAGGAATTATATGAAGAAAAGCTGGTCACTTATCCAAGAACGGACAGCCAGTTCGTGACGGAGGATATGAGGGATACCGTAGAGGAACTGGTAGGGAAAATGCCAGTCTTACTTCCGTTCCTGGATTATGGACAGCTGGGACATAACATCACCAGAGTGATTAACAATGCAAAAGTATCCGACCATCATGCGATTCTTCCAACAAAAGAAGCCGTAGAAAAAGGAATCTCTGATCTGACAGCGGACAAAAAGAACCTGATGATGCTGGTCTGCCAGCAGCTGGTGCAGGCAACAGGGGAAGAGTATCAGTATGAGCAGACGGATATTATGGTCAAATGTCAGGGACATGATTTTACTGCCAGAGGAAAAGTGCCGGTGCAGATGGGATTTAAAGCGGCGGGGAATGCCTTTAAGAACCAGTGCGTGAAAGCCAAGCCGGAAGAAGAAACGGAAAAAGAAACTTCCATCCCATATGGATATGAAGAAGGAATGACGCTTTCTCCGGTAAAGGCAGAAAAGACAGTGCATTTTACTTCCCCGCCAAAACCATTCAATGAAGATACCCTCCTTGCCGCTATGGAAACCGCAGGGAATAAAGACTTTGATTCGGAGACAGAGAAGAAAGGACTGGGGACTCCGGCAACCAGGGCAGGTATCATTGAAAAACTGGTTTCTTCCGGCTATGCAGTCAGAAAAGGAAAGCAGATCTTGCCAAGCACAGAGGGCAGGGAACTGGTGAATGTCATGCCGGCTTATCTGAAATCTGCCGCAATGACTGCCGAATGGGAAAATCAGCTTTTAATGATGGAAAAAGGGCAGATCACCGATACACAGTTTATGGGTGAGATCACTTCTTTAGTCGATAAGATTCTTTCTGTGTGCAGGGAAATACCGGAAACGGAAAGGAGAAGGTTCCAGAAAGCAAGGGAAGTGATCGGTAAGTGTCCGGTCTGCGGCTCTGATGTCTACGAAGGAAAGCAAAATTTTTACTGCTCCAACAGGCAGTGTGATTTTGCCCTTTGGAAAGAAAACCGTTTCTTAGGAAGCATGGAGAAAACACTGGATAAAAAGATGGCAGTGGAGCTTCTTGATAAAGCCTGCACCCATGTAAAAGGGCTGTATTCCAGAAAAAAAGATATAAAGTTTGACGCAGATCTTTTACTGACACTGGAGGACGGAAAGCCAAGGTTCCATCTGGAATTTCCAAAGAAGAAAAAGAAATAAGGCAAGGAGGTAGGCAGTATGTCGAAATTACAGGACATCCGGGAACTGGCACAGGAACATGCGACATTGGTGAGCAGTTCGCCAAGGGACTGGATGGGTTATATGGATACCGCAGCGAGACTATACCGGTATCCTTTTACAGACCAGTTACTGATCCACGCACAGCATCCACAGGCAACCGCCTGTGCGTCCCTGGAACTGTGGAATGAGAAAATGTTCCGCTGGGTAAACCGGGGAGCTAGGGGAATCGCCCTGCTTGACGAGAATGGTCATAATACCAGACTCCGGTATGTGTTTGATATTTCAGATACGCACATGGTGGCAGGCGGAAGAAGCCCTTACCTGTGGCAGATGCAGGAACATCAGCAGGAAGAGATCCTTACCCATCTGGCAGAAGCGTATGGTCTGGAAGAAAAAGATACAGGGACTTTATCGGATGCGTTGATGGCGGTTGCAAGGGAAATGGTCGCAGACAGTCTGGAAGAATATCTGGACGGCTTGAAATATGCAGCGGAAGGAACGTATCTAGAAGATTTGGATGAAGTTACGATCCGCAGTGATTTCCGCCAGCTTGCAACGGACAGTGTATATTACATGCTTTGCAGACGGTGTGGTCTGGAACCGATGGAGCTTCTGGAAGAAGAGGATTTTATGCATATTACCGATTATAACCGGCTGTCTGTACTGACCTTTCTTGGAAATGCAGCAAGCCAGATCAGTGAGAGTGTTCTGATTGACATTGGAAGGACGGTACATAAAATTTCTCTGGAAGAAGCCAGAAAAGAGGTTGAAATTTCCAGTGAAAGGAATTATAATAACTTCAACACGTTAATGCGTGAAAATAAAAATCAGGACGTAGAAAACAACAAAGAAGAAAATATCGAGAATGAAGGAGGAACCGACTATGGAACTGACATATCATCGCAAGGGGGATTACCTGTTTCCGAACCTGACCGTAGAGGAGGAAGAAGTGACGATAGGGAAATACGGGATGCTTCGGAGGAGATTCCTGAAGGAACACAAGAACAGCCTGTATCAGAGCCTGTTCCTGACAGGAAAGCTGAACAGCCATCTGGCAGAAATCGAGAAGGCAGCACAGGAGAGGATGGACAGCCAGATGGAGAAATTGCTGAAGAACCATCCGGCACCGGACAAGGAACGCCTGACCAACTACCCGGAACTTTTCAACCCGATCAGTAAACCCAAAAGACAAAAAACAATTCCTTTTCATATTAAAGCCGAAACCATTATTTTTTCAGAATAATCGTTTTTTCCGATGATTTGACTTTCAAGCTCTGGAAATCCCATTGTCTTACTCCTTTCTGGAAATCCAGTTCATATACATTTTCATTCCAGACAATCTCCAGCCACACGGCCACTGTCCCCGCAGCATTATAACGCCCTTCCCTGATCCGGACTTCCACCGGTCCGTATTGGCGATCGGTAAACGATTGCTCTCCGGTAAACACATAACTTCCCGGCGTACGTCCTTTATCGACCTGTAGCCCGGCTATATCGACATAAAACTGAGGTCCCGGACCATTCTCGTCTTCCAGGATCACTTTATCGTCCAGGGTCATATTCATCTGTCCTTTCTCCCAAAACAGATTGACCGTAGCGGCTTCATTCATCAGTTGCTGATTCCCGTCGTACATTGGTCCGATATATATTCCCGGCATCACCTGAGCCATCTCCGGGATAGGACGCTGCAAACGATAAGTGATGTGAAAATCATGCAGATTACGGTAAGCAGCCTCCAGCAAATAAGCATAATATTCATCTACTGGCGCCCAGTACGACAACAAATTCTCTAACCCTATCCGATTGAGAGTCAATGTCAGATCATTCATATCCCCCTGAGGAAATAAATCCATATAATCACCGTCCCGGCCGATCCGGATATAATCACCGCTATAGTAATAATCGTAACCGAACCGCTTGCCGTCCGGACAATTGACATCGATCCTCCTTTTGGAAAACATCAGCTCATCTCCCGGCAAAAACAACAGGTTTCTCTCATCCAGCAAATAATGGAAAAAATCGAATAATTCCGGCGTCTCGAAATCATCATACAGCTTATAAGAATAATCGATATCGTAAACATACCAGGAACCTTCCTGCAAAATATCTTTATATTTTTCCGAGTCTGAATGACAGGAAGAGAATCCGCTCAGGAACAACACCAGAATTAGAATCCACGAATAACTTTTCATACAACCGATTTTGTGTTCTGTTAAATATCACAAAGTTAGAAGGATTTTCTTCAATTCATGGAGTTCCGGACAAATTGTTTTAAAATGCTTTTCTGCCGTCTATAGGGCATCAGGCCACTTTCACTTGTTGAAAAGCAGCCTCCAGGACTGCAGCTGTAAGTGACAGCCCTACTCTTCCCATAGAGATGGTGTAACCTGCTTCGGTCTTCCCGCAATACCCCGGAACAACGGCCATTCCCCGAAGCCCCCTGAATTCTTGCCGGGCAGCCCGGCAACTCTCTTCCCACAATACTTCCGGAGCACCGAAATTCCCATCCGTCAGCATAAAATTACGTGAATCGTGCCATTCCGCCTGATCGAACAATTTGCTGAACAACAGAGAAGCTAGAATATCTCCTTTAGCCAGGATATAATCCTTCATACAATGAGAAGATTCACGCAATACTCCGACATGATGCAGAATACCGTACAAATCATCCAATTCTTTCTGCAATTCAACTTTATATTCATCGAGCTTCCGGCCGGCTAAAAGTTCATAAGCCAATTGTTCATGAACCTGTTTTAATTCATTGAACTCATTTTCAAATCCTGTCCCTCTCCGCAAGCTCAGCCCATACAACTGCCGCAAACGGGGCATCACGCCCTTTAAAGCCGATACCACTACAATACTACAACAATTCTGCTCTTTTATTCTATTTTTAACTTCTGCCAGGGTTTCCTGATTCTGAAGGACAGCACCCTTGAATTTCATGACTAACATACCTTTTGAAATTTTTAAACGATAAACTTTAGATTAAAATCCTGAAAAGCCAACCTCCGGCAGCCTCGGCCGGAATAATATACGAATATACAAATTGGTAATATGACAACTTAAACCCCCATAGGGGTAATAGTTGTTGTAGTGGTAGTAATAGTAGAAACAGCAGAGAACGAAACAGACAAAATCCGATCTTCCGGCTGACAAACAGTCCGGCAATTCAGAATAATATGTTGCTTTTCGATCTTCATAACAGGAACAAAACTAAAGGAAATATTTTCGAATAACAAATATCCTGCAATTTTTTTGACGTTACACGCTAAAATTTAACAACAAGTATATTTCTCCTTCTGAATTTAAACACGAAAAAATGGGAAATTACGTCGTGATCGTCGGGAGCTCTTTTACCTGACTATTACCGTTGCTTTGCTATTATGCATAGGCAATTATATACATATTTACACTTACAAACGTAGGTATATTTTTTCTTTCTATTCCGATTCCGGGTTTTGTGCCGTCAGACCGGTTCGCCTGGACCGGTCCGTTAAGGCTTTCGTTGATTTCATCGGTTCTTCTCCTGCTCGGAAAAACAAAATCTTTTGTTTTTCTCTCGCTTATTCGAAGAACTCACTGACCGGCGGAACTCCTCACTGTGCAAAAAAACTTTTTCCCATAGGATCAAAACGCAATACGAGGATTTTAGAGTGCCTGTTCCAGATCCGCGATGATATCGTTTACATTTTCAATACCGACGGAAAGACGGATCAGATCGGGCGCTACGCCGGCCTCTTTTAACTGCTCATCGTTCATCTGACGATGCGTATGGCTGGCAGGATGCAGAATGCTGGTGCGGGAATCCGCCACATGGGTAACAATAGCTGCAAGCTTTAACTTATCCATCATTTCTTCCGCCGCCTTGCGTCCGCCTTTTAAGCCAAAGGAAATGACGCCGCAGGTGCCGTTCGGCATGTATTTCTGTGCCAGCTCATAATATTTGCTGCTCTTTAAGCCGGGGTAGTTGACCCATGCAACCTTCTCGTTCGCTTCCAGAAATTCCGCAACCTTCTGCGCATTGTAGCAGTGGCGTTCCATCCGAAGCGGCAGCGTCTCCAGACCAACATTCAGCAGAAACGCGTTCTGAGGAGACTGTACCGCGCCGAGATCGCGCATCAGCTGGGAGGTTGCCTTGGTTATGTATGCTGCCTTGCCGAATTTTTCGGTATAAACTACACCGTGATAGGATTCATCCGGTGCGCAGAGTCCCGGAAACTTATCCGGGTATGCAGACCAGTCGAAATTGCCGGAATCCACGATCGCACCGCCCAACGCCATCGCATGACCGTCCATATATTTGGTGGTGGAATGTGTTACGATATCGACCCCCCATTCGAACGGATTACAGTTGATCGGGGTCGGAAACGTGTTGTCAACGATTAACGGTACATGATGTGCATGCGCCGCACAGGCGAATTTTTCAAAATCCAACACAACCAGCGCAGGATTTGCCAGAGATTCCGCCATAACACATTTGGTATTGGGCTGGAACGCCTTGCAGATCGTCTCGTAATCCGCATCCGGGTCTACGACAGTACAGGATACGCCCATTTTTTTCATGGTAACCGCCAGGAGATTGAAGGTTCCGCCGTATACAGTGGACGATAATACGACATGGTCGCCCGCCTCGCAGATATTGAAAACGGCATAGTAGTTTGCCGCCTGTCCGGAACCGGTCAGCATCGCTGCTGCGCCGCCCTCCAGTTCACAGATTTTCTGTGCGACACAGTCGTTGGTCGGATTTGCCAGACGGCTGTAAAAATATCCGGATTCCTCCAGATCAAAAAGTCTGCCCATCTGCTCAGAGGATTCATATTTAAACGTCGTACTCTGATAAATCGGGAGCACTCTCGGCTCTCCGTTCTTCGGCTTCCAGCCAGACTGTATACAGATCGTTTCCTTTGCGTATGCCATAGTATCCTCTTACCTCTTTGTCTTTCCGGCAAAAATCCGGTCTTTTGTCCGTTTTATTCTTCGTCCCAGTTGTGATATACTGCCTGAACGTCGTCATCCTCGTCCAGCAGATCCAGGGTACGCTGCAGTCCCTTTAATGCAGTCTCGTCTGTTACCTTGACATAGTTCTGAGGAATCATGGTAACATCTGCGGATGCCATCGGAATGCCTGCCTTCTCCAGCGCTTCGCGCACTTCTTCAAAAGTATCGGGATCGGTCAGAATTTCGAAGCTGTCCTCTTCCTCGCTGAAATCCTCTGCGCCTGCATCCAGAGCGGTCATCATCAGATCGTCCGCTTCCATATCGCATTCTTCTTTATCGATGATGATCTGACCCTTCTTATCGAACATAAAGGATACACAGCCAGGTGTGCCAATGTTGCCGTTGCCCTTTGTGAACGCGCTTCTGACGTTGGCAGCGGTACGGTTCTTGTTATCGGTCAGGGCATCGACGATGATTGCGATTCCGCCGGGGCCATAGCCTTCGTAAGTAATATATTCGTAATTAACGTTGCCGACGTCGCCGGCAGCCTTCTTAATTCCTCGTTCAATGGTGTCGTTAGGCATGTTGTTGGATTTTGCCTTTGCAACGACCTGTGCCAGCTTGAAGTTGTTCGCAGGGTCAGGACCACCCTCTTTTACGGCAACTGCAATTTCTCTTCCGAGAATGGTGAAAATTTTTCCCTTTGCAGCGTCATTTTTTTCTTTTTTATGCTTGATGTTTGCAAATTTTGAATGTCCGGGCATTTCGTTTCTCCTTTAGCTAACGTTTGTCTATTTCTTT
>ENA-USYV01003151-USYV01003151.1-human-gut-metagenome-genome-assembly--contig:-NODE-3151-length-11977-cov-9.209916_pt1 | contig 11977 bp, 9 predicted proteins | sample MGYA00250066_ERZ773514 | MGnify/ENA primary metagenome ERZ773514 (study PRJEB29103, sample SAMN06112049) | human gut metagenome | biome: human gut; feature: ankylosing spondylitis patient; material... | reverse complement strand
AAAGGGGTTCCATGTCATTAAGGAAGCTGAGTATGTATAGGTTTGATTAGATATTCAATGGCTAGCCATTAGCCCTGCTGCTGATTTCGTGAGAGAAACTAAAGCATCCATAAGAATCAATCTTGATTTAGATCCGCTCATCCATCCATATTCCAAATTCAATCATAGAGTTTTTGGGTAATGCACCGAGACCTTACCGCCTCTTCTTGACGCTCTTAAGAAAGAATTAATAACGCGGTTGAAAGGGAAGTCAGCCGAATAGTCACTGCTAAATTCAAGTCTTCAAATCTCTCCTAATTATCGCTCTCCAATCACCTTCGGAGGGCGATTTTTTTCAGTCACATTCTTTCTTCTATCTCCTAGAATAGAGGTCATTACAACCGCCCGAAAGAAAATGGCCCTTAATAAAGCACAGGTGATTACCGATCTGCTAGGACTCTGCCAAGCTGACATTGAAAAAAGGTACGGCGAGCAAGCTTTAGACATTCACAAAGCCAAGCTGACATTTGAGAAAAACCGATGCGTTAGAAGGCTTTTTCCAAAATCTTCTTGTCGTCGCTGTGTTGACGCGTGCCGAGAAAGAGCTATTTTTCTAAATAACGAATCGATCGGTTTAGAAGACAACAAATGTACTGCTTGCGGAGCTTGCGTTTCTTCTTGCCCTGCGGAGGCCTTTGCTTTTGCAAAGCACCCTCTTTATTCCGCTCTGTTTCAACTCAAAAAATTACTGGAAGAGAATCAAGAACATCAATCGACCAATCTCTCCGCTACCTTTGCTTGCCCTAAATCTTTGCAAGCAAAAGAACGAATTTCCGTCGGTTGTTTAGGAGGTATGAGCCCTGCGCTCTTCGTATTAGCCCAATTAACAACAGAGGCTAAAGTTATTGTTTATTGCGGAAACTGCAGAAACTGCGAAAGCAATAACGAAGGAGACCCTGCCAAAAGCATGGCTCAAAAAATTTCCAGACTCTCTGACATACTGAAAATACAGCCGAATATTGAAATCGTTGAAACAGCATCTGAAGCCTTAGAGAATTTAAAGCGCAGAAAGATCTTTAGAAAGATCTCTAATGAATTGCTGGAAAAGTCGGAAATAGCCAGTTTAAAAGGCAATGCTCCAAAAATTGAGAAAGTTTTCCCAATGCTTGATCGAGAGATGTTAATCGATTGCATCAAGCTGATCCGTAAGAAAAAACCGGAGTATGAAATTCCTGAGAAGATATTTCCGCTTCCGGTTGTTCACAAAAATACTTGTACCGGGTGCAACATCTGTGTGCTTCTTTGCCCTTCCGGCTGTTTAACCTCACGAGAGAAGGAAGGTCAATTTAAACTGCTTGCAGATCCGCTTAGATGCGTGGATTGCAAACGGTGCGTAGAAACCTGCCCCGAACAAACTTTGGGCATGAGAAAAATCTCCGGCCTTTCGCAAATACTTGCCGACGATGTTCAAATTTTATTGATTGAAGTTCAAAAGCCACTTGAAGAAGACGCCCCAGCGTTTGGGGCGAGAACTCGAGAGATCTTCAATATTTGATTTCTTCGAGACTATTTCTCTTTGCACAAACGTCCGAAGCATCTTTCAATTGGTTTTCAATGCTGGCAACGGCTTGTGGAAAAACTTCGTACTTGATATTCCGTCTTAATGCAGAACTTTCAGTTTGTTACGCGGCTTTCGCAATCCTAGAAAACTCTTGCACGATTTCAAGAAGAGCCAAATCATTTCCGACCCTTGAGCCCAGCATTATAGAAATAGGCGGTTTGGTCTCAAAAGAAACCGGTAAAGTGCAACTCGGCCCTCCTCCGATAGAGAACCAATCTACAAAGTTCAAAAATCCAATAAAGTCAGCGTCGTAACGATCCAAAATGCTATTGATTAAGTTTCTGGCTTTCGCAACATTGGCCCGAACCAGTTTCTTCAAGTCCGATTTTGCGATTTGAGGCAGAGCTAACGCGTCTTCTAAGCGCTCCATGCCGTATAGATGCGCATGAGGTCTTTCTCGATATCGCTCCACAAGTTTTTCGAAAGAGCCTGGTTCGTTGACTGAGCCGTACCGCTGAAGGAACTCCGTCATATCCGATCGAATATCGGCTGAACTAATTGTTTTGTAATCGAAATTGACCTCCGGCAAATCAATAACCGTAACCTCGAATCCATTGAGTTTTAGTTGAGCTAAGAAAGGACGCAGCTTGGTCTGCAGCAGCTCCAGCTCTCCGAGCTTGCGGTTTACGCAAAAGACGATTCTTTTTCTGTTGGGATTGGATTCCGTTTTTGTTAATTCAAAGGATTGATCATCTTCCGGATCAACGCCGACCATGGATAAGAAAACTTCTTTCATGATCTCGGGATTTCGGGCCAATACGCCCGGCGCATCGAAAGACGAAGACAGCGGAATTATTCCGTTTCTAGAAATAAGACCTCTTGTCGGTTTAAAAGAAAAAACGCCATTTCTGAAACCTGGAATCATTAAGCTTCCTCTGGTTTCAGTACCGAGTGCCGCATCGCAAATACCGGCTGCCACAGAAATAGCAGAACCAGCGCTTGAACCTCCGCAGGGAAAGTTTCCATGAGGATTTCGACCGAAACCACCTAATTCTGAATAACCATAGGGCAAGACGTTTGAGGTCACAAAGCCGGCTAATTCCGTGAGATGCGTTTTACCGAAGATATCGATTTTGGGGTTCCGGCGCAGTCTTTGAATGCAAAAAGCATCTGGGAGCTCCAAATCCTTGAGTGCATAACTTCCGGCGGAAGTTGGAAAACCTGAGACTCCGATATTGTCCTTTACCAGAAGATGTATAGCTTTATCCGCCTGCGGGTCTTTCCATTTTCTTACCGCATGGAGTTTTTTGTTGATACGGAGCAAACGACTTTTCATGTCGTCAGAAGACAAAAGCTTTCCCAAAGGATACGAATAATCGACCATTTCAACACCTAATTTCAGGAGGTTCTTTGTTATATGAGTGGAGTTTAAGTAACTAACAAGTTAGTTTGCAACTTTTATGTAGCAAGGAGCGTTTGCTCTGTCACTGAGCGAATTGATCTCTTAAAAAAGATCCAATTAGGCTCATTATTTCGATTATCATTTTGATATCTTTATATCAAATATAAGAAAATATTTAATATTTTTGATAACATAATATCAATTAAATATGGAGCCTGATATTTTTTCTTTGTATACACCTTGGGACCTGCAAGATGCACTAAGAGACTTCCTTTTAGAAAGAAGAAAGGTACTGAAAAAATCAAGAAGATCATTAGCAGAGCAAAGCGGAATACCGGCCCCAACTATTAGACGTTTTGAAGAAACAGGCGAAATTTCCCTCCGACAGTTTTGCGTTCTTTGGGCCACTTTAAGCGACGAAAATGCTTTCATCACATTCCTCAACTCTCTTGGGACATCGAAAAGTATGCCTAAATCAATGAAGGAAGTCCTGGAAAATGAAGGCTAACTTCGTAGATGTTTACCGTCATTTCGGCGCCAAAGCTGAAAAAGTTTTTCTAGGCAGACTCGGCCTATCATCCAGAAATGAATATTTCTTTGAATACGATCAACAATACTTAGCCTCCTTTCCAAACCCATCTCCTGCTCTTTTGAAATTTTCTCCGGGGCTCCAGCAGGAAAAGTGCGGTGGGTTTCCACACTTTTTGGCTGACAGTTTGCCTGACGACTGGGGCCAAAAGCTGATGAACATAGAATTCAGAAAAAAAAGTCTCTCGTTTAGTGAAATATCCTTCATCGACCGACTAAGAAATTTAGACGACAATGTCCTAGGAGCGTTGAGTTTTTCTCCTAGAGAATTTGGAGGCTTCTCGAGAAAAAGTCTAGAAATCAAGAATATCGAAGAACTCAGTCAGAATGCCCTGGGAGTTAACGAAGACGATACAAGCGAAGTTTTAGAATCTCTTAACAAAATCTCTTGCTCGAGCGGCGGCTCTAAGCCGAAAGGAACTTTATATTTTCCCAGAGACTTTCGTTCATGCAAAGAAAGCTGGCAAGCGAGTTTTGACGCCTGGATCGTTAAGTTCAAAACTCATTCGACTGTGTTGGCTTCAGAAGAAGGTATTTGCGAATATATATACGCCCAACTAGCTAAACGGTCGGGCATCACTCTTCCTAATACTCATCTATTTGAGCTACCTGATTCTCGTCTTTTTGCCATTCAAAGATTTGATCGAGAGGGCCAAAGGAGAATCTTTTCAGCGAGCGCCGCCGGCCTTCTTGGCTTGGACTGGCGACTTCCCTCGTTAGATTATGAGCAGCTAATCCGCCTAACGTTCCGCTTGACGAAATCAGTCCCTTCGACCAGAGAAATTTTTAGAAGAATGATTTTCAATCTGTTTTCTGGGAATCAGGATGATCATGCTAAAAACTGGAATTTTCTTCAGGACGATTCTGGCAATTGGACGTTGTCACCTGCCTTCGACATTACCTTTTCTCCAAATCCTTATTGCGAACATTCCACTTCTTTGAAGGGTTTTGTCAAAGCACCGCCTAGAAATGTCATCCTTCACTTGGCAAGATTGGCTTGTGAGGATAAACCTTTCGCTGTTATCAAAGAGGTTGTTGAGGCCGTGGAAAATTTTCCTCAATTGGCTAAGCAATATTCCGTGAAGCCTGCCGTAATAAAAGAAGTCACAAAGGTCCTCAACGAGCTCTACAGTCAAAATAAAGCGCTACTCAAAAGCTAACAATTAGCTGTTTAGCGTTCTTTACACAAAAATTTTTGATCCCCAAACCCGCCCTCAAGCAATCAAATCAAAGCATGGTAGTCAAAAGTCCTCGAGAAACTGAAAAGTACAGCCGTCGTTCTCATGTGAACTTAGTTACTTCGCAGGCCATTACAATAAATTTTGGCCCGGGCCTTCGGGCCATGCGCAAGTAAGTTTTTTGCTTTCGCCTTTGACTGCTCTACCGATCAACTTTTAGATTAAGTCAGTATTCCAGTTAGTAGCTTGAATCAAATTGTCCAATTCGCGGATATCTTTTGCTAACTGATCAACTTTTTTCTGTGTTTCCTTAACGTTAATTGAAGGAAGGACAAGAATTTCAGATCGAGAGTAACGATTCGAAACTTGAGAAGCCTGATCAATCAGATTATTCAGAGCTGTGACTTCCATAATTCTGGTGTCGCGATCGACTACCAGATCTCCAAGCAAGAAATCACCGACCTTTACGGAGGAGTTTGTTGCATTGATTCGTTTAATCAGAGCTGCAAGTTCACCCCGAGTAGCTTCAAGTGCTTTAATAAGTTCAGCCGGATCTTCAACCGGCTTGGAACCTTCCTGATAGATAGCGTTGTCAATTAATTTTTGACGCAGCGTCCCCATCTTTATCTGCAATTGTTTACGCTCGCGTAAAGCTTCAGCTAATTTCATATTAATTAACTCTCTTAATCTTAGAAACGATACTCAACAGCGGCAAAGAAACTGTTGCGCTTGATAAAACCTGCTTCTGTCACGATGTTGAAAGAAGGCGTGATCTCCCAACGGAAACCAGCCAACATGTTCCAGGGGGATTCCATCTTCTGTTTAACATTAAATGTCGCATCCGGAGTATTAACTAACTTCATAATCTTTTGAAGATTCGGAGAAAAACTCAACTTCGACAGCTTTCCGTGGAAGTTCTGGTCAACGTTTTGGTACATCGTGCCGACCCAAAGACTAAATTTACTCTGAGGCAAATTAATGGCTTCCACTGCCGGCAAAGTAAAGCGATAGCCGATTCGAGGTGCCAAAGTGAAAGCCTTAATGTTACCGTCAATGATATTAAGTTGGGTTCTCGTGTAGTTCAAATCCAACAAACCGAACCAGTTACCGACTCCTCCAACAAAAGTAGTGCCAAGCCCATATGTTGTACCTTTGAATTTAAGGACGAAATCTATTCCGTCCATATTTCCAAGCCCCTTGATTAGAGCGTTTAGACCTTTTATTGAAGATCCTACGTCAATTTTTGATATAGAGCGTCCCTTTGTGTGACCGACAACTCCGTACACATTCATGAACGGGAACACCCAGGCGTCTAATCTCAGTGTTTCTGTGTGACTCCTCTGGCGCGTACTATGAACATCTATCTTGAACCAATTAGAAGGGATTTTTATTTTGCCAAACTTCAGCCCTCCAAATTGGATAGATTTAACATCAATGTTCTGATGAATATTCATATAGTTGACATTAACACCATAGGTTTTGGGCAGTTCATATCCCTTTGCTCGAGCCTCTTTGCCAAAAATCGGAAGAAACGGTTCGTCGTCTTCAACTTCATCCTTCTGAATAGTTGAGGTTTCTCCAACTGGTGTTATCTCAACGTTGCCGGTATCTAGCGAGTAGTCCAGGGATTTTTGAGATTCTTGCTGAGCAGACGCCGTCGTCGCGAGCAGCAAAGAAGCTACAAGAGCTGAAAATTTAGTAAAGGAGTAGTAGTTCAAAGTAAGGCCTTTAGTTATGTTTCTTCCGTATAAATGGGAATTGTAGGAAAAGACCTTGAAATCCTTATCTCAAAGAGATCTAAATGGGTAACAAAAATCGAGAAAATTCAAGAAAAGATTTTTCTAAATCTTGCAGGTTAGTCACTATATCCAAGAAGCCTTGTTGCTCATACAATCTCAGGCGCGCAACACCAAACCAAAATCCCAGGAGAAAATTCAAAATGTATGACTTGATCATTCGAGGAGCACTTGTCGTTGACCCGCTTAACAAAATTAATTCCGTTAAAGATGTTGCAGTAGCCGACGGCAAAATCGCCGCAATTGAAGACGAAATCTCCCTTCCCTCTAAAAGAGTCATTGATGCAACAGGCAAAGTTGTAATTCCCGGCATCATTGATATGCATACACATATGCGTACTGTGTTAGGCCATAAGCACGCTCAACGCATGATTGCTCTTGCCGGCGTTTGCACAACTCTTGACATGGCCGGCCCCTTGGAAGACATTCTTACTTCTATTCCCGGAAGCGGCGCCGGCGTCAACATTGCAATTCTTGATGCGGCAAGAGACGGGCAAACGCTGACTTCTTCGCGTCCGTCTCAACAAGAACAATCTGACTTCTTAGATAAAACGCTTGAGAACGGGGGTATTGGCATCAAGCTTCTCGGCGGTCATTTCCCGATGGATGTCGATATCAGCGAAAGCTTTATTGAATTAGCAAATCAGAAAAAATCATGGATTGCTTGGCACGTCGGAAGCACTGCCCACGGCTCGAACATCGAAGGCTTTAGGGAAGCCGTTGCAGCTGCAAAGAACAATTTCCTTCATATTGCCCACATCAATAGCTATTGCCGCGGCCAAGTTTCCAACGAAACAGATGAAGCGCTTGAAGCGATTTCTCTTTTAAAAGCACACCCTCATATCTTCTCAGAATCTTATCTTTCTCCGTTAAACGGAACACGCCTGGTTGTACAGAACGATGTTCCTATCAGCAAAGTTACCGTTACATGCCTCAAGAAGCTGGGCTATGAACCGACTTATGACGGTATGAAAAAGGCGATTTTTGACGGCGCAGCCGGTGTTCTGGTAGATGACGGAGTTATCGGTAAACTTCTAAGCGGAAAAGAAGGCGTCGAATATTGGGAAAGTAAAGAGACAAAGACAACGGGCAGCTTCAAAGTTAATCCTGCTGTGAGCCGCTTCCTGATTGCAACAGCAAAACGCGCTGACGGTTCTTTCGTTGTGGATTCCTTCTCAACCGACGGCGGATGCTACCCTCGCAATGTCATCGTTGAAAACGGTCTTCTTCTTGTGAAGTTCGGAGCCCTGAATCTCAATGAATATGCAGTTAAAGCCAGCCTTAACGGAGCCAGAGCGTTAGGACTCAAGAACAAGGGGCACCTTTCTGTCGGAGCAGATGCTGACATCACAATCCTGGATGTTCAAAATGAAAAGGCCTTTGCGACAATTGTTGAAGGCAACGTCATCATGCTTCAAGGTCGGCTCTTAGGAAAAGGCACAACCATCATCTGTGATGAGAGAGGCGCCTCAAATTTAACTAAATGCGGCATCAAGCACATCGTTAAAGATCAATTCTCTATGAAACAGATCACTGATCGTTTCATTCCATAATCAAAAGCACTAACTGTGAAAGACCGTCTCGAAAAAAATGAGACGGTCTTTTTTCAGCATTTTTTAATTCTTCCTTATATAGAAGAAACTTTATCTATTGTTAATTAAAGTTTCTAGTATGAAAGAATTTTCTCTTTTGATCTCTTATCATCGGTCCTTCAATAGAGCTCAAGAAATCGCATTCTTTGTTCAGATTTTTCAGGCAACAAAAGCCTTCTCATTTCCAAGCAAACTCTTCTTCGGTATGAAACTTTCTCAGAGCCTCTTTTTGGGCAGCCTCTCGATCTTGATTTCTATTTGTTTCAAATCTTGTCAAGGTTTTCACGGACAAGAACTACCAAATTCAAGATTCTCGCGAATTCTGCCGCAACAAATATTGAGGTTATTTCTGATAACAATTTTGCGGGATAGCCCTGATAATGCCTAGGTGGGAAGTCTTATGTCCCTATCGCTTTGACTTGGTTTAGTTATTAAACCTCCTCCTTGCCTTCAAACCAAAAGTTTTAGGCAAACGATAGGGTTAAGTCTTCTGCCTTCGATCAAAGGAAAGGAGCCGACTGCAGACGCGGTTTAGCAAAGCTCCGACTTTTGCTTGCGAGAGTCAATCCTTTGAATCGATGACTAAAACTAATTTATTTATCGCAACCGCCCAAGGAAATTCTTATGCTAAGTATCTGCATCGTTATTGCATCGATTGCGGCCGCGGCTTACTTGATTTTCAAGAAGTATTACGCGCCCGGCGCTTTGTTGTTTGTTGGCCTCATCACGTTAGGTGTTGTCGCCTGCATTAGCCCTGATCCCCTGATTACCGGTAAAAAAGCAACTCATCTTGCCGGCCTTGATGTCATTCAAATCTTTACGAACCTGCTTCAGACAAGAACAGCCGGTTTAGGTATGAACATCATGGCAATCGCCGGTTTCACTTACTTCATGGACCAAATCGGTGCTTCCGGCGCCCTGGTGAAATTAAGCGTTAAGCCGCTTAAGCTCATTAAAGCCCCGTACATCGTTATGACCCTCGGCTTCATCCTGAGCTTAGTCCTTAACGTTTTTATTCCGTCTGCTGCCGGCCTGGCTCTTCTGCTGATGGTCTCTCTCTACCCGGTTATGGTTATGGGCGGCATCTCCCGTCAATCCGCTGCTGCAACCATCTTGGTCGGCGGCTGCTGCTGTTTCGGTCCGTCCGGCGGCAACAACCTTTTGGCTGCTGATCTCACAAAAATGCACGTCATGGACTTCTTCCTGAACGTTCAGTGGACCATCGGCTGGGTTGCTGTTATCGCTATGCTCGTTGCTCACTTCTTTATCCAGCGCTGGTTCGATAAGAGAGATCTCGCCAAGGGCATTCTGACTAAAGAAGACTTCGAAGTTCCGCAGCTGACAAAAGAAGACGCCAAGGCAGAAAACGCACCGCTCTGGTACGCTCTTTTCCCGCTGATCCCGGTTATCCTTCTGTTCGTCTTCTCGCCGCTGATGTATAAGGGCATCCGCATGGAAGTCGTGACCGCCCTTCTGGTCTCCACCTTCATTGCCCTCATTCTTGACGGCATCAGAAGAATGAACCTCAAAGAATCCATCGGCACGATCAAGACTTTTGCTCAGGGTATGGGCAAGGTCTTTACCTCTACCGTCTTCCTGATCGTCTGCGCGGAAGTCTTCGCAGCAGGTTTAACGAAGTCCGGCGGTATTGCTGAAATCATCAACTCCGTTTCCGGTATGCAGGCCGGCGGTTACGCTGTCTTCACTGTCATGTTCCTCATCGTCGTCGGTTCTGCCTTCGTGATGGGTTCCGGTAACGCTGCCTTCTTCAGCTTCGCTCCGATGATTCCTGATATCGCAGCCAAAGTCGGTTTGAACGCCGCATTCATGATTTCTCCGCTCCAGTTGGCTTCCGGTATGGCTCGTTCTTCCAGCCCGATCGCCGGTGTAACGATTGCTATTGCAGGTTTGAGCGGACTTAATCCGTTTGATTTGATCAGAAGATCCATCCCGGTTATGGTAATTGCCATTATCGCCACTTACCTCCGCTCGATGATGCTGATCTAGTTCATAACTGATCTGAGACAACAAGAGGCAGCCAAGGCTGCCTCTCATTGTTTCTGCTCGATCCTTTTCAATTTCAGAGCGAACAGAATCCCTCCTCACATACACAAATCTCCGTCGCCTTTGTTTTCCGGCTTTTTCTTCTTCTTTTTGTTTCCCCACTGATTACCTTCAGCAGCCATACGTACAAGCTTGGGCTCGAATTTCGCCAGAACATCTACCAAATCTCTTTGTCCTTTAATCACCTTATTGATGTCTTTGTAGACTTCAGGGGATTCGTCCAAAGTCCCGCCGATCAAGGATATGCCCTGTTCCTTTAGGATTTTTTTCATATCGGCATGCTTCAAGGTTCTGAAAGCAGCCGCTCGGCTCATCACTCTGCCGGCGCCGTGAGAGCAGGAATTGAAAGATTTCGCATTTCCTTTGCCTCGAACAATGAATCCGGGCGACCCCATGGATCCCGGAACCACGCCTAATTTGCCTTTACCGGCGGGCGTTGCGCCTTTACGATGCACGATCAGCTCTTCTCCGTCATACATTTCCTTCCAGGCGAAGTTGTGGTGGTTTTCTACAAAACCCAATACTCCGCAGCCTAAAGCTCCGATCACGCTCTCATGGATCAGCTCGTGATTGGCTTCAGCGTATTTACCGCACAATTCCATGGCCTCCCAATAATCTTTGCCTTCCTGAGAATCCAGTTCCAGCCAAGCCAGACGCTTTAAGTTCTCAGGCAATTCCGGGTGCAGGATCTGAGCCAATTCAGAAAAGTGATTTGCAACGTGCAGTCCTAAACCACGGCTTCCGGAGTGAGACAAGAGCGCCGTATAGATTCCGGCCTTGATTTTTAAGGTCGGTTCATCAATATCGTTCTCGATCGTGAGTTTTCCAAACTCAACGAAGTGATTCCCGTGACCGCTTGTGCCTAGCTGAGAAAGTGCGCGGTTATAGTTTTCCTTTATGATTCCCGGCTTTCTCCATAACGGATCTTCCATTACCTTATGCATACGCTTTCCGGGCTGGAAAGTTACACCGACACCGAAACGCGTTTCATCCAAAAGCGCTGCGCCGAATTTGCGGCGGTCATTTTCGAATTCTTCGTAGGGAATATCGAGAATCGAAATTCTCATGCGGCACGCAATATCCACGCCGACGGCGTACGGAATCACGGCATTTTTAGTCGCCAGCACGCCGCCGATAGGCAGCCCGTATCCCTGGTGAGCATCCGGCATTAGAGCTCCGCCGACAGAAATCGGCAGGCTGACCGCCTCATCCATTTGTTCAAGCGCCCTGGCTTCGACCTTTTCCGTACCCCACAGCTTCCAGGGCGCCTTTTCTTTTCTCTCACTGAAAACAATTCTGCCGCTTCGGAATTTTTCAAACTCTTTGGCTGCCTCGAGAAAACTTTCCCGAGCTTCGTCCGGAATATCTTCCTCTTCTAATAGCTCAATCGGCTTAGCAGAGACTGCCAGTTTGGCAACCAAAGGTTTTAGTTCGGCATCCTTTTTACCCGCTGCATAAGCCCTTCCAAGGGCTTCATAGAGTTTTCCTCTAATCTCGGCAACTTTGGGAACTTTCAGTTCCTCTAAATCTTTTCCTTTAATCATTATTTTCTCTCCTAAATTTCGGCACATTAACGATCAGGCACTTGCCGTCTTTTTCCGTCTTTACTTTTTGTCCTGTGAACATTTCCAGAATCTTGATACAGCTTTCAAGATGCTCTGATGTGCTCTTGGTTAAAAAGCTCGCTCCTGCTGCAAAGAAAAGCGGAAGAATAATCTGGTCGGATAAGTGAGTTTCAATCGGGGCTAATGGCTAGCCATTGAATATCTAATCAAACCTATACATACTCAGCTTCCTTAATGACATGGAACCCCTTT
>ENA-USYV01003150-USYV01003150.1-human-gut-metagenome-genome-assembly--contig:-NODE-3150-length-11979-cov-3.341539_pt1 | contig 11979 bp, 8 predicted proteins | sample MGYA00250066_ERZ773514 | MGnify/ENA primary metagenome ERZ773514 (study PRJEB29103, sample SAMN06112049) | human gut metagenome | biome: human gut; feature: ankylosing spondylitis patient; material... | reverse complement strand
GCTCTGCCCAGACCCGCAACGGCGGCGAGAAGTACATTCAGGGTAAGATGGACGAGGCTATTGAGGCCGGGGCACGCAATGATTGACACGATTCCGCTTGACGCTGCGTAAGGTTTTTGTAATTTTACAGGCAACCTTTTATTCACTAACAAATAGCTGGTGGAATATATGACTATCAAAGTAGGTATCAACGGTTTTGGCCGTATCGGTCGCATTGTTTTCCGTGCTGCTCAGAAACGTTCTGACATCGAGATCGTTGCAATCAACGACCTGTTAGACGCTGATTACATGGCATACATGCTGAAATATGACTCCACTCACGGCCGTTTCGACGGTACCGTTGAAGTGAAAGACGGTCATCTGATCGTTAACGGTAAAAAAATCCGTGTTACCGCTGAACGTGATCCGGCTAACCTGAAATGGGACGAAGTTGGTGTTGACGTTGTCGCTGAAGCAACTGGTCTGTTCCTGACTGACGAAACTGCTCGTAAACACATCACCGCTGGTGCGAAGAAAGTGGTTATGACTGGTCCGTCTAAAGACAACACTCCGATGTTCGTTAAAGGCGCTAACTTCGACAAATATGCTGGCCAGGACATCGTTTCCAACGCTTCCTGCACCACCAACTGCCTGGCTCCGCTGGCTAAAGTTATCAACGATAACTTCGGCATCATCGAAGGTCTGATGACCACCGTTCACGCTACTACCGCTACTCAGAAAACCGTTGATGGCCCGTCTCACAAAGACTGGCGCGGCGGCCGCGGCGCTTCCCAGAACATCATCCCGTCCTCTACCGGTGCTGCTAAAGCTGTAGGTAAAGTACTGCCAGAACTGAATGGCAAACTGACTGGTATGGCGTTCCGCGTTCCGACCCCGAACGTATCTGTAGTTGACCTGACCGTTCGTCTGGAAAAAGCTGCAACTTACGAGCAGATCAAAGCTGCCGTTAAAGCTGCTGCTGAAGGCGAAATGAAAGGCGTTCTGGGCTACACCGAAGATGACGTAGTATCTACCGATTTCAACGGCGAAGTTTGCACTTCCGTGTTCGATGCTAAAGCTGGTATCGCTCTGAACGACAACTTCGTGAAACTGGTATCCTGGTACGACAACGAAACCGGTTACTCCAACAAAGTTCTGGATCTGATCGCTCACATCTCCAAATAAGTTGAGATGACTTTGTGATCTAAAAAGAGCGACTTCGGTCGCTCTTTTTTTTACCTGATAAAATGAAGTTAAAGGACTGCGTCATGATTAAGAAAATTTTCGCCCTTCCGGTCATCGAACAAATCTCCCCTGTCCTCTCCCGTCGTAAACTGGATGAACTGGACCTCATTGTGGTCGATCATCCCCAGGTAAAAGCCTCTTTTGCATTACAGGGCGCACACCTTCTCTCGTGGAAACCTGCGGGTGAAGAAGAAGTTCTGTGGTTGAGCAACAACACACCGTTCAAAAATGGCATCGCTATTCGCGGTGGCGTACCGGTTTGCTGGCCGTGGTTTGGTCCGGCGGCACAACAAGGCCTGCCTGCGCACGGTTTTGCCCGCAACCTGCCGTGGACGCTGAAATCACATCGTGAAGATGCTAATGGCGTAGCGCTGACTTTTGAATTGACGCAAAGCGAAGAGACGAAAAAATTCTGGCCGCACGACTTTACGCTGTTAGCGCATTTCCGCGTGGGTAAAACCTGTGAAATCGATCTTGAAGCACACGGCGAATTTGAAACCACCTCTGCCCTGCATACCTACTTTAACGTGGGTGATATCGCTAAGGTAAGCGTCAGTGGGCTGGGCGATCGCTTCATTGATAAAGTGAATGACGCGAAAGAAGATGTACTGACCGATGGTATTCAGACCTTCCCTGACCGTACCGATCGCGTGTATCTGAATCCACAAGATTGCAGCGTGATTAATGATGAAGCGCTGAATCGTATTATCGCCGTAGGCCACCAGCATCATCTGAACGTTGTCGGCTGGAACCCGGGACCGGCGCTTTCAATTAGCATGGGCGATATGCCGGATGATGGCTACAAAACATTTGTTTGTGTAGAAACGGCTTACGCTTCAGAAACGCAAAAAGTGACCAAAGAGAAACCTGCACATCTGGCGCAATCCATTCGCGTTGCGAAACGTTAATTTACGTTAATGTTGTGTGCCGGGTGCGATGCATCCGGCACACAACATCACACCATATCCAGCGCAGTTTTTCCTTTTGGTGCCGGATATGCCTTATCCAGCATAGCTAATTCCGCTGAAGAAAGTTCGACCTCAAGCACAGCCGCATTTTGTTGGACATGGGCAATCGTGGCCGCTTTTGGAATCGCCATCACACCCTGATGACTGATCACCCACGCCAACAATACTTGTGCCGCGCTGATATTGTGAGCATGTGCAATTTCGTTGACTACCGCGTTTTTTAACAGTCCATTGCGCAACCGCCCGGCCTGGGCTAACGGACTGTAAGCCATCACCGGCATCTGCTGTTGCTGGCACCAGGGGAGTAGATCGTACTCAATTCCTCGTGAACCGAGATGGTAAAGCACCTGATTAGTGGCACACTGATTTCCCCCCGGCAGCTGCCAGAGTTCCTGCATATCAGCATAATCAAGGTTAGAAACGCCCCAGCGGCGGATTTTTCCCTGGGCGATCAATTTTTCCATCGCTGCGACAGTCTCTTCAAAAGCGAAACTGCCAGACCAGTGTAATAAGTAAAGATCGAGATAATCAGTATTGAGACGGCGTAAACTGGCTTCGCATGCATTTATCGCTTTTTGCCCGCCAGCATTCCACGGATAGACTTTAGAGACGAGAAAGACCTTCTCTCGCAGACCGGTTAATGCTTCCCCAACCACCTTTTCGGCACCGCCATCGGCATACATTTCGGCGGTATCAATGAGGGTTAAACCGAGTTCAATGCCCGCGCGTAGTGCAGCAACTTCTGTTTTGCGCTGACTGGCATCTTCGCCCATATACCATGTTCCCTGCCCTACGGCTGGCAGTGAGACATCGCCACTAAACGGAATCATTTTTTGTTGCATTGTTTCCTCCAGGTTTTTGCCCCACCGTAATGCAAAACAGGGCGTGACGCCCTGTTTTTATGCACAAAATGCCCTGGAAAGATGCATTATCAGAATTTGTAGGTGATCCCGGTCGAAATCAGACCCGTCCAGGATTTATCCACCATCGGGCTGTCGGTAACTTCATCAGACAGACGGGTGTAGCGTGCGGTACCGTAAACACTCCAGTCGCCGAGGAAGTTGTAGCTGGCGCTCAGCTCCAGGTAAGGGCTCCAGCTGTCGTTCGGGTTATAGCCACGCAGACCGCTGCGAGCGGACTCTTTGCGCGATACGCCATAATAGTATTCGTTATGGTTTTCGCTGTTCCACTGCACACCGATACCCGGAGTCACGGTCAGGCCGCCGTTGGTGTAACGATACAACCAGGCCATATCCCAGACGATGCCGTTGCTGTTATCCAGGGTATCGCCAGCCAGGGTGGTACGCAGGTAACCGTACTGGGTAAAGTGAGCATAAGACAGACCAGCCATCATGGTGCTCTTACGGTCATCCAGGTGACGCATTTGGTGATCGCCACTGTCTTTCGCTTTGAAGTAAAGCGGCGACCAGTAAGCGGTAATTGAAAGTTTGTCCGTTGCGTCATTCCACAGGTAGTAACCACCACCTAAGCCACGGAACCAGAAGTTATCGCCTTCATAGTTGATTACCGGTACTGGGTAAACATCGGTATCGTAATCTTTATATGGGTGTTCAACGACACCTACGCCTGCGCCCAGGGAAAATTTACCTTCAGCGTGCGCTACGCCTGCAGACGTTGCGATAAGCACTCCAAGTGCCAGAAGTTTGAGTTTGGTCACAATTAATCATTCCTTAAACAAATGTTTAGCGGGCGACAAAGTTTACCCGTCAATACATCGAAACCCAACCTTTTTACATTTTCATTTCTAAAGGTAACTGTTTAATTTTCCTGACGCTGATGACATCGGGCTTACACCTGAATGAATTTTGCGTTACTGGCGGCAATATTCTTTACATTAATTATGCAATTTTTATGGATGAGTTGTTGATATGCCATTGAAATCCAGAAAGCCATGCAGGCAAGTTTTCCATTTGCCATCTACGCTTAATTTTGAAGGTGTATCACCGGGCACGTTGTTCTCATCGTCGATAAAATGGCATGAGAGTTGCTGTGTTTTAGCAAGAGACGTCGTTCAGTTTACCTCTTCCGGGAGCCTCTACTATTCATATGAACGGCTCTTAACCTGTGCTAAAAAACGAAAGGACGGCATACCATGAATATATTCGATCACTATCGCCAGCGATATGAAGCTGCCAAGGACGAAGAGTTCACACTGCAGGAGTTTCTTACCACTTGTCGGCAAGATCGCAGTGCTTATGCCAACGCGGCTGAGCGGCTATTGATGGCTATCGGTGAGCCTGTCATGGTCGATACAGCCCAGGAACCCAGACTTTCTCGACTCTTTTCTAACCGGGTCATTGCACGTTATCCGGCGTTTGAAGAGTTTTACGGCATGGAAGACGCGATTGAACAGATTGTCTCTTATCTGAAACACGCGGCTCAGGGGCTGGAAGAGAAGAAACAAATCCTGTATCTGCTGGGGCCTGTGGGTGGGGGTAAATCATCGCTTGCTGAGCGACTGAAATCATTAATGCAGCTCGTACCGATTTATGTATTGAGCGCGAACGGTGAGCGTAGCCCGGTCAACGATCATCCGTTCTGTCTTTTCAATCCGCAGGAAGATGCGCAGATTCTGGAAAAAGAGTATGGCATTCCTCGCCGTTATCTCGGCACCATCATGTCGCCGTGGGCGGCAAAACGCCTGCATGAATTTGGTGGCGATATCACTAAGTTCCGGGTAGTGAAGGTCTGGCCGTCAATTCTGCAACAAATTGCTATCGCCAAAACGGAACCCGGCGATGAGAACAACCAGGACATCTCCGCGCTGGTTGGGAAAGTCGATATTCGTAAACTCGAACACTACGCGCAGAATGACCCGGACGCCTACGGCTATTCCGGTGCGCTGTGCCGCGCCAATCAGGGGATCATGGAATTCGTTGAGATGTTTAAAGCACCGATTAAAGTGCTGCATCCCTTGTTAACCGCCACTCAGGAAGGTAACTACAACGGGACGGAAGGTATCTCCGCCCTGCCGTTCAACGGGATTATTCTCGCACACTCGAACGAGTCCGAATGGGTCACTTTCCGTAATAACAAAAACAACGAAGCCTTCCTCGATCGTGTTTACATCGTGAAGGTGCCGTATTGCTTGCGCATTTCCGAAGAGATCAAAATCTACGAGAAATTGCTTAATCACAGTGAATTGACTCACGCCCCATGCGCCCCTGGCACGCTCGAAACACTGTCACGTTTTTCCATTCTTTCGCGCCTGCAAGAGCCAGAAAACTCCAGCATTTATTCAAAGATGCGGGTTTATGATGGCGAAAGTCTGAAAGACACCGATCCCAAAGCCAAGTCGTATCAGGAATATCGTGACTACGCCGGTGTCGATGAAGGGATGAACGGTCTGTCGACGCGTTTTGCGTTTAAGATCCTCTCCCGCGTGTTCAACTTCGATCATGTAGAAGTGGCAGCAAACCCGGTCCATCTGTTCTACGTCCTGGAACAGCAGATTGAGCGCGAGCAGTTCCCACAAGAGCAGGCAGAACGCTATCTGGAGTTCCTGAAAGGTTATCTGATCCCGAAATATGCCGAGTTTATCGGCAAAGAGATCCAGACGGCCTACCTTGAATCCTATTCCGAATATGGGCAAAACATTTTCGACCGTTATGTTACCTACGCGGATTTCTGGATTCAGGATCAGGAGTATCGCGATCCGGATACCGGGCAGCTGTTTGACCGCGAGTCTCTTAACGCCGAGCTGGAGAAAATCGAGAAACCGGCGGGGATCAGTAATCCAAAAGATTTCCGCAACGAGATTGTTAACTTCGTACTGCGCGCCAGAGCGAATAACAGCGGACGCAATCCGAACTGGACCAGCTACGAAAAACTGCGCACGGTTATCGAGAAGAAAATGTTCTCCAATACCGAAGAGTTGTTGCCGGTCATTTCGTTTAACGCCAAAACCTCAACCGACGAGCAGAAGAAACACGACGATTTTGTCGACCGTATGATGGAAAAAGGCTACACCCGTAAACAGGTGCGTTTACTGTGCGAATGGTATTTGCGCGTACGTAAATCGTCTTAACAACCCTGGCCCGGTACACATGTTACCGGGCCTACAACGACAGCGAACCGTGGGCCTGAGAAGCGGCAACACAGGCGTAGCATACAGTTGGCAAATGTAGTACGGGGGGCATATGACCTGGTTTATTGACCGGCGTCTGAACGGCAAAAACAAAAGCATGGTGAATCGCCAGCGTTTTTTACGCCGTTATAAAGCGCAAATTAAACAGTCGATCTCCGAGGCCATTAATAAGCGTTCGGTGACTGACGTCGACAGCGGCGAATCCGTATCCATTCCCACGGAAGATATTAGCGAACCGATGTTTCATCAGGGGCGTGGCGGTCTGCGCCACCGCGTGCATCCGGGCAATGACCATTTCGTCCAGAACGACCGAATTGAACGTCCCCAGGGTGGCGGCGGAGGTTCCGGCAGTGGTCAGGGCCAGGCCAGCCAGGATGGTGAAGGTCAGGATGAATTTGTCTTTCAGATTTCGAAAGATGAGTATCTTGATCTGCTCTTTGAAGATTTGGCCTTACCGAATCTGAAACAAAACCAACAACGCCAGCTGACCGAATATAAAACGCATCGGGCGGGTTATACCGCTAACGGCGTTCCGGCCAATATCAGCGTTGTGCGTTCATTGCAGAACTCACTGGCGCGACGCACAGCCATGACGGCAGGCAAGCGGCGGGAACTTCATGCACTGGAAGAGAATTTGGCCATCATCAGCAACAGTGAACCTGCGCAACTGCTGGAAGAGGAACGTCTGCGCAAAGAAATTGCAGAATTACGTGCCAAAATTGAACGCGTCCCTTTTATTGACACCTTCGATTTACGTTACAAGAACTACGAGAAGCGGCCCGATCCCTCCAGCCAGGCAGTGATGTTTTGCCTGATGGACGTTTCCGGTTCAATGGATCAATCCACTAAAGATATGGCTAAGCGTTTTTATATTCTGCTGTATCTGTTCCTCAGCAGAACGTATAAGAACGTGGAAGTCGTATACATCCGCCATCATACCCAGGCGAAAGAAGTCGATGAACATGAGTTTTTCTACTCGCAGGAAACAGGCGGCACCATTGTTTCCAGCGCCCTGAAACTGATGGATGAGGTAGTGAAAGAGCGTTATAACCCGGCACAGTGGAATATTTACGCTGCACAAGCATCGGACGGCGATAACTGGGCCGATGACTCTCCGCTTTGCCATGAAATCCTGGCGAAAAAATTATTACCTGTTGTTCGTTATTACAGCTATATCGAAATTACCCGTCGTGCACATCAGACATTGTGGCGAGAATATGAGCATCTGCAATCTACTTTCGACAACTTTGCGATGCAGCACATCCGCGACCAGGATGATATTTATCCGGTGTTCCGTGAACTGTTTCATAAACAAAATGCAACAGCTAAAGACTAAAACTATCAGCCAGGTCATTATCGCCTGGCTGATTTTTAGCTTACTGTAAATTATCTCATTTATTACATACATTAGCTTACAATCGCTTTAAATATGACAGCATAACCTTTACATAATTTAGTTCCAGAAAACAATCATTCGGAAAAATGATTCAGTCAACACGTATTTCCATGGGGTTATTCTTTAAATATTTTTTATCGTTAACGAAAATTGATCTTGGTCAAAACTATATATCTCTGCCATCAATAAAATCCAGCACTCACATTGCTCTCCTTTTTATGGTTTCTATGGGTACACAAAAATTAAAAGCTCAAAGCTTTTTTATTTTCAGTTTATTGCTAACGTTAATTTTATTTTGCATTACTACCTTATATAACGAAAACACAAATGTAAAACTCATCCCACAGATGAATTACCTGATGGTTGTTGTGGCTTTGTTTTTCCTTAACGCCGTCATTTTTCTTTTCATGTTAATGAAATATTTCACTAACAAACAAATTTTACCAACACTCATTTTAAGCCTTGCATTTTTAAGTGGCCTTATCTATTTAGTTGAAACCATTGTAATTATCCATAAACCAATTAACGGCAGTACACTGATCCAGACAAAGTCGAATGATGTTTCTATTTTCTATATTTTCCGCCAACTCAGTTTTATTTGTTTAACCTCGCTGGCACTCTTTTGTTATGGAAAAGACAACATCCTTGACAACAATAAGAAAAAAACGGGAATCCTGTTGCTGGCGCTGATCCCTTTTTTAGTTTTTCCCCTTCTGGCACACAATCTGAGCAGTTATAACGCTGACTATTCTTTGTATGTCGTCGATTACTGTCCGGACAACCATACTGCGACCTGGGGAATCAACTATACAAAAATATTGGTTTGTCTGTGGGCATTTTTACTGTTCTTTATTATCATGCGTACACGATTAGCCAGCGAACTATGGCCGTTAATAGCATTATTATGTCTGGCATCGCTATGCTGCAACTTACTTCTACTGACTCTGGATGAGTATAATTACACCATCTGGTATATCAGTCGCGGGATTGAAGTTTCCAGTAAACTGTTTGTTGTGTCTTTTCTGATTTATAACATTTTTCAGGAGCTGCAACTCTCCAGCAAACTGGCAGTTCATGATGTGCTGACCAATATTTATAATCGGCGCTACTTTTTCAACAGCGTAGAGTCATTATTGTCGCGACCTGTTGTTAAGGACTTCTGTGTCATGCTGGTTGATATTAATCAGTTCAAACGCATCAATGCCCAATGGGGACATCGTGTGGGTGATAAAGTGCTGGTTTCAATTGTCGATATTATCCAGCAAAGCATCCGCCCCGATGATATTTTAGCGCGACTGGAGGGTGAGGTGTTTGGCTTGCTATTTACCGAACTCAATAGTGCCCAGGCAAAAATCATTGCGGAACGTATGCGTAAAAATGTCGAACTCCTGACCGGCTTTAGTAACAGATATGATGTTCCTGAACAAATGACCATCAGTATTGGCACGGTTTTTTCAACGGGTGACACGCGTAATATCTCGCTTGTCATTACGGAAGCAGATAAAGCCTTACGCGAAGCGAAAAGCGATGGGGGCAACAAAGTGATTATTCATCATATTTAAGTGCAAAAATATTCAGAGCCATGCTTTTTGCGTGGCTTTTGCATACAATTTATTACTATTACCCCTAAATTTCCCCTCCCCAGCGGCGCAGAGATGAGTATAATTAGCGCCCCTGTGCCAGGCCGCAATCGAACTTTATCTGGTTTTCTCGTTTCACTAACCGAAGGAGTGCCATTTATCATGAAATTGCACCATAGAATGCTCCGGCATTTTATCGCCGCAAGTGTCATTGTGCTGACATCTTCCTTCCTTATTTTTGAACTTGTCGCCAGCGACAGAGCAATGAGTGCCTATCTGCGCTATATCGTGCAGAAAGCAGACTCCTCCTTTCTTTATGATAAGTATCAGAATCAGAGTATTGCCGCGCATGTGATGCGCGCTCTCGCTGCTGAGCAGTCGGAAGTGTCGCCAGAACAGCGGCGCGCCATCTGCGAGGCTTTTGAGTCTGCCAATAATACCCATGGCTTAAACCTGACTGCCCATAAATACCCGGGCTTACGCGGCACACTACAAACCGCATCCACTGACTGCGACACAATTGTGGAAGCTGCAGCACTATTACCCGCTTTTGATCAGGCAGTGGAAGGCAACCGCCACCAGGATGATTACGGTTCAGGTCTTGGGATGGCCGAAGAGAAATTTCACTATTATCTCGATCTCAATGACCGCTATGTCTATTTTTATGAGCCGGTTAATGTTGAATACTTTGCGATGAATAACTGGTCCTTCCTGCAGTCAGGAAGTATTGGCATCGATCGCAAAGATATTGAAAAGGTATTTACCGGGCGTACCGTATTGTCGAGCATTTACCAGGATCAGCGTACTAAACAGAACGTGATGAGTTTGCTGACGCCGGTATATGTCGCAGGGCAGCTAAAAGGGATTGTGCTGCTGGATATTAACAAAAACAATCTGCGGAATATCTTTTATACTCATGACCGCCCTCTCCTCTGGCGTTTTCTCAATGTCACGCTAACCGATACCGATTCGGGGCGCGACATTATCATCAACCAGAGCGAAGATAATCTGTTCCAGTATGTCAGTTACGTCCATGACTTACCGGGCGGCATTCGTGTCTCGTTATCCATTGATATTCTTTACTTTATCACGTCTTCGTGGAAAAGCGTTCTGTTCTGGATTTTGACGGCGTTAATTTTGCTGAATATGGTGCGGATGCACTTCCGCTTATACCAAAATGTGTCGCGAGAAAATATTAGTGATGCGATGACTGGACTCTATAATCGCAAAATTTTAACCCCTGAACTGGAGCAGCGGTTGCAGAAACTGGTGCAATCCGGTTCTTCGGTGATGTTTATTGCTATTGACATGGACAAGTTAAAGCAAATAAATGACACCCTCGGTCATCAGGAGGGGGATTTAGCGATTACGTTATTAGCTCAGGCGATTAAACAGTCGATTCGTAAAAGTGATTATGCCATCCGACTCGGTGGCGATGAATTCTGCATCATTCTTGTCGATTCGACGCCGCAAATTGCAGCACAACTGCCTGAACGTATCGAAAAACGTCTGCAACATATCGCGCCGCAGAAAGAGATCGGCTTCTCTTCCGGTATTTACGCGATGAAAGAAAACGATACGTTACATGATGCATATAAAGCTTCCGATGAGCGTTTATATGTCAATAAGCAGAACAAAAACAGCCGTTCATGATAACCTTCTGTGGTTGTTTGCTTGTAATCTCAGGAGCGTGAAATGACTGAAATGGCTAAAGGAAGCGTGACGCATCAGCGGTTAATCGCTTTATTATCACAAGAAGGTGCTAACTTCCGCGTCGTTACCCATGAAGCGGTAGGTAAATGTGAAGCGGTGTCACAAATTCGTGGCACCGCTCTAGGCCAGGGTGCTAAGGCACTGGTATGTAAAGTCAAAGGCAATGGCGTAAATCAACATGTTCTGGCGATCCTCGCAGCCGATCAACAGGCCGATCTGAGCCAACTCGCCAGCCATATAGGCGGATTACGCGCTTCGTTGGCCAGCCCGGCGGAAGTCGATGAACTCACAGGCTGTGTCTTCGGCGCGATCCCCCCTTTCAGCTTCCATCCAAAACTCAAACTGGTTGCCGACCCTCTACTCTTCGAACGATTTGATGAAATCGCCTTCAATGCAGGGATGCTGGATAAATCCGTTATTTTGAAAACCGCGGATTATTTGCGCATTGCGCAACCAGAACTGATCAATTTCCGCCGCACAGCGTAACTAGCCTGTCCGTTCAATAAGCAGAACGGACAAAACCAGCACAACCGCAATGGCAAAAAACGATGACGTGATAATCAGTGTCTCAACGAACATTTGATCGTTCATAGCATGCCCCCGGGAGATAGCTGTTTTCACGTTATTGTTAGCGTGCACAAATGGCAGTTTGATGACAGTTCGCCTGATTTTTTATGCAAAAAACGTAAAGATTTTCTACTTCCTTCCTGCAGCAAGCGTAAAGTAAGCTGGCTTATTATTTTTTGGCAAGGAAACCACGATGTTTGATGTCACTTTGCTGATCCTGCTCGGGTTAGCTGCGCTGGGCTTTATCAGTCATAACACCACTGTCGCCGTTTCAATTCTGGTGTTAATCATTGTCCGCGTCACACCGTTAAGCACCTTTTTCCCGTGGATCGAAAAACAAGGACTGAGTATCGGGATAATCATTCTTACTATCGGCGTAATGGCTCCTGTAGCCAGCGGGACACTGCCGCCATCGACACTTAT
>ENA-USYV01003141-USYV01003141.1-human-gut-metagenome-genome-assembly--contig:-NODE-3141-length-12008-cov-11.175677_pt1 | contig 12008 bp, 7 predicted proteins | sample MGYA00250066_ERZ773514 | MGnify/ENA primary metagenome ERZ773514 (study PRJEB29103, sample SAMN06112049) | human gut metagenome | biome: human gut; feature: ankylosing spondylitis patient; material... | reverse complement strand
ACCTGCGGCTGTGGAAACGCCTGATCGCCTATGCCATGCGCCACCGGCGCACGGTGGTCTCCGTGATGCTCGTGCTGCTGGTGGTGGCGGGGATCGACCTTGCCTATCCGCAGCTCTCCCGCTATGCCATCGACCATTTCATCGAGGGCGGCACCACTGAGGGGCTTTGGCTGTACGGCCTTGTATATGCCGCTCTGGTCGTCGTCCAGAGCCTGGGCGTGTTCCTGTTTGTGCGCGGCGCGGGCCGGCTGGAAATGGACATGAGCTACGACATCCGGCAGGATGCGTTTGCAAAGCTCCAGCAGCTTTCGTTCAGCTTTTACGACACCACCTCCGTTGGCTGGCTGATGGCCCGCATGGTGAGTGATATCGCCCGGCTGTCGGATATGATCGCCTGGAGCCTTGTGGACCTGATGTGGGCGGGCGTGTTCGCCGTGGGCATCGTGGTCGTGCTGCTTGCCATGAACTGGAAGCTGGGTCTGCTGGTGCTGTGCATCACGCCCGTTCTGGCCGCGCTGTGCGTGTTTTTCCAAAAGCGTATCCTCAAATACCAGCGCGCCGTGCGCAAAACGAACAGCCGCATCACAGGCGCGTTCAACGAGGGCATCATGGGCGCCATGACCACAAAGACCCTCGTGCGCGAGGAGGCCAGTGCCGCCGAGTTCCGGGAGCTGACGGGCGCCATGCGCACGGCCAGCATCCGCTCGGCTTTGCTGAGCGCGCTGTTCATGCCGCTCGTCATGGCGCTGGGCAGTATTTCCACAGCGCTGGCATTGAGCCGGGGCGGCAGCCTGGTGTTCGCCGGAGCCATGGGCTTCGGCACGCTGGCGGCCTTCATCAGCTATACGACGCAGCTGTTTGACCCCATCCAGCAGCTGGCGCGCATTCTGGCCGAGATGCAGTCCGCACAGGCCAGCGCCGAGCGCGTCATCGACCTGCTGGACACCCAGCCGGATATCGTAGACAGCCCCGAGGTGGAAGCCGAATACGGCACCGCTTTTGCGCCACGGCGCGGGAACTGGCCTCCCATCGCGGGCGGCGTGGAGTTCCGGGACGTCACGTTCGCCTACAAAACAGGCGAGACCGTGCTGCGCGATTTCAATTTAAAGGTAGAGCCGGGCCAGACCATCGCCCTGGTGGGCGAGACGGGCGCGGGCAAAAGCACCATCGTCAACCTGGTGTGCCGTTTTTACGAACCGACCGCGGGCCAGGTGCTCATCGACGGCGTGGACTACCGTGAGCGCAGCCAGCTCTGGCTGCACTCCGCGCTGGGCTATGTGCTGCAGACGCCGCACCTGTTCAGCGGCAGCATTGCGGACAACATCCGCTACGGCCGCAAGGACGCCACATTGGACGAGGTGAAGCGCGCCGCCGCCATGGTGCGGGCGGACCGCTTCATCGAAGCCCTGCCCGACGGCTACGGCACAGAGGTGGGCGAGGGCGGCGGCCGCCTTTCCACAGGGCAAAAGCAGCTTGTGTGCTTCGCCCGCGTGGTCCTCTCCGACCCGCGCATTTTCGTTCTGGACGAGGCTACCAGCAGCATCGACACCGAGACGGAACAGCTCATCCAGAACGCCATCCAGACGGTGCTGACAGGGCGCACCAGCTTCATCGTGGCGCACCTGATCTTCTTAATTCCGGAAAAAATCATGGGATGATGGGTAATGATCATATCTGCCCCATCCTCTATGGCCTCAGCCAGTGTTTCCTCTGTCAGATCCAGAGCCAGAAACACATGGCTGATCTCATTTGTATCATCTCCTGCGAGAAGTCCTACGTTATCCCAGTCCTCTGCTGCATCTGACGGGTACTTCTTCTCCAGCCAGGAGGTCAGTTCATATGCCTTCATATTCCTCTAAAGCAGCAATAACTGCCTGCTTTTCCTCCTCTATCTCGCCCGCACGCTTCTCTGCATTGGGCGCATTCTTTAATCTGTCAAGAATCTCATTGCGGATGCGAAGCTCTCTTTCCAGATACTCCCGCAGAACAGGATGCTTTCTTTCCAGAAGCATTCCTCCAAACCACTCATCTAAAGTATAAGGAGTATCTTCTGAAATATGCATCTTTTCTCCATGAATTACCTTCATCATAGGATAAAACTTGCCATCCTCCAGAACCATCTCCTCCTCTGTGATCTGCCAGCCGATTTTTCTGACAAATCTGCGAAAATGGGGGATATCTGACTGAGGCTGCAGGATCATTTCCCGAAAGCTCTCCCTGACCTCTGCCCCGTCAGTAAGAATCCTCTCCATGAGAGGGCCGCCCATTCCTGCGATCACAAGAGTGTCGCCCTCTCCCGGTTTCAAAGCCTCAAGTCCGTCTGAAAGCCGGGTTTCTATGTATGCGTCCAGTCCATACTGAGAAATATGTTCCTGTGCTCTGGACAACGGGCCTTTTCTTACATCCATGGCAATCGCACCCGGAATCTTTCCATCCAGATAAAGCGAAACCGGCAGGTATCCATGATCGCATCCCACATCCACAAGTCTGTTTCCCCTGGTCACCAGGCCTGCTATTGCAGACAAACGTAATGAAAGCTGCATAACAGGCTCCTTAGTCCAGATAATCCTTCAGTTTACGGCTGCGGCTCGGATGACGAAGCTTGCGGAGCGCCTTTGCCTCAATCTGACGGATACGTTCTCTTGTTACATTAAATTCCTTACCAACTTCCTCCAGAGTTCTGGCACGTCCATCGTCCAGGCCAAAACGCAGGCGCAATACTTTCTGCTCTCTGTCTGTCAATGTGCTCAGAACCTCTACTAGCTGCTCTTTCAGCAAAGTAAATGCTGCTGCATCTGCAGGTACAGGTACATTGTCATCCTGGATAAAGTCTCCAAGGTGGCTGTCCTCTTCCTCACCGATAGGTGTCTCCAGAGATACAGGCTCCTGGGAGATCTTAAGGATCTCACGTACACGCTCTACAGACATATCCATCTCTTTTGCAATTTCTTCCGGCGTAGGTTCACGTCCAAGCTCCTGCAGTAACTGACGGGAAACGCGGATCAGTTTGTTAATAGTCTCAACCATATGCACCGGAATACGGATGGTACGTGCCTGGTCTGCGATTGCTCTGGTGATCGCCTGACGGATCCACCATGTAGCATAGGTACTGAATTTATAACCCTTGCGGTAATCAAATTTCTCAACCGCTTTGATCAGACCTAAGTTACCTTCCTGGATCAGGTCAAGGAAAAGCATTCCACGTCCCACATATCTCTTTGCAATGCTGACAACAAGACGAAGGTTTGCTTCTGCCAGACGTTTCTTGGCAGCCTCATCCCCATTCTCCATTCTCTTTGCAAGTTCGATTTCCTCTTCTGCTGAAAGAAGCGGAACCTTACCAATTTCCTTCAGATACATACGTACCGGATCCTCGATGCTTACACCTTCAGGAACAGAAAGATCGATCTTGTCAAGCTCAATCTCTTCTTCATCCAGCTTATCAATGTCTGCATCGTCATCATCCAGGATCATATCATCTGCATTACTGTCTGTAATCCTAAGCACATCCACTCCACTGGCTTCCAGAAAGTCAAATACTTTCTCCATCTGTTCAACTCCCAGTGGCTGGTCCTTAAAGAAGTCATTGATTTCCTGGTATTCCAGTACATTCTTTTTCTTTTTGGCAAGCTCCAGAAGTTCTACCAGTTTTTCACTGAATTTACCCATATTCATTTCCATATGTGCTCTATACCTCCATATAGTGTTTATATTTTATCCTTATTCAAAAGAAATATGCAGCTGCTGCCGCTTTCTTCCAAGCTCTTCCAGTTCTTTCTTTGCTTTTACAAGTTCCTGCAGTCCCTGTATATCTGTGGGATCCCAGGTTCTGTTTCTCTCTTTCAGACTCTCATCCTTAATCCTGATCACAGCATCCGAAAAAGCCCGGTTCTGTTCCTCCGGAGTCTCCAGATGGATCGTTGCATTAAAAAGGGATGAAACCTCTCTCTGCTCTTCACTGTCAATGAAAGCATTCATCAGCCTTGCAGGATTCACATCGCCATCCCTGTGCTGCTGGTAAAGCATCTCTGCCACCTGCCTGTACAGAGGAACTACGAAATCTGAAGGCTGGATATATTTTTCCACTGTGTCAAATATGCCCGGATAAGTTACCAGCCAGGTAAGCATCAGCTTCTGTGCTTTCTCTGCTGCACTCTCCTTCTTCTTTTGCTGACCTGCTCCCACAGGTTTAGGCTGAATCCTCTGCTCTGCCGGAGTTCCCTTCATTGCAAGAGCTCCGACTCTCTTTTTCAGATTCTCCACACTGATCCCACTGTTTCTGTAATCCTTTACGATTGCTTCTATGTAAAGATTTCTCTCCAGTTCATCGGAAAGTTCCAGAAGCATCTGTGCACACCGCTCAAAGAAACGGTTCTGTCCCTGGGGTTCCTCCATTGGAAATTCCCGCTCTGCCATATGTATGCGGAACATAAAGCTGTCCATAGCCTGCTCCAGACGTTTCTCAAACTCTTCCGCTCCAAGTGCCTTGATAAATTCATCCGGATCTTTATGCGGCTTAAGATTTACCACTCTCGAAGAAACACCGGCTTCCCTCAGAATAGGAATGGCACGAAGGGCAGCCCTCACGCCTGCATCATCACTGTCATACAGAAGTAATACCTCCTGAGTATAACGCTTCAGCAGACTTGCATGTCCGGAAGTAAGTGCCGTTCCCAGCGATGCAACCGCATTGGTAAACCCTGCCTGATGCATGGATATCACATCCATATATCCTTCACACAGGATCAGATAATTTTTTCTCGTGGTTCTTGCAACATTCAGCCCGTACAGATTCCGGCTTTTATCAAAGATCGTAGTCTCCGGCGAGTTCAGGTACTTCGGCTTTCCGTCACCCATCACTCTGCCTCCAAATCCGATCACGCGGTTATTCACATCCATGATCGGGAAAATAACCCTGTTCCAGAACTTATCATACATTCCCCTGCGTTCATCCACATTGAACAGGCCGGAATCCCGCAGCAGTTCGTCACTGTAATTCTTTGACTTCAGATATTTGTACAGATCGTCACTGTACTTATCCGAATATCCCAGGCCAAACTTCCTGATCGTCTCCTCACTGAGTCCTCTGCCTGTCAGATATTCATGTGCCTGTCTGCCACTCTCACGACGCAACTGATAATAGAAATATCCTGCTGCAAGCTTATTGATCTCCAGAAGGGCAGCCCGACGTTCTGCTTTCTTCTTTGCTTCTCCGGAATATTCAATCTTCGGAAGCTGCACCCCTGCCCTGTCTGCCAGATGCTTCAGTGCCTCCCCAAAGGTATAATTCTCATATTCCATCACAAAATTAAATACATTCCCGCCTGCTCCGCATCCGAAGCAGTAATACATCTGCTTCGCCGGTGTTACCGAAAAAGAGGGAGTTTTCTCATTATGAAACGGACAAAGTCCAAAATAGGTACTTCCTCTTTTGTTCAGCTTCACATACTGGGATACAACATCTACAATATCATTCTTCATCCTGACTTCTTCAATGATATCGTCTGAATAACGCATGCTTCGTCCTCCTTCTTGATGATTAATAGACTTCCCATGCTTTTGGTATGTAAATCTCCCGGAATTTCCTTATAGAATACTGGTCTGTCATTCCTGAGAGATAGTCACATACTGCCTGTTCCTTCTTCTCTCCACGCACGATCAGCTCCCTGTATTCTGTTGACATTGCTTCCGGGTGTTCGACATAATATTCATATAACTCCGTCAGCATCTTCACTACCTTTTCCTCTTCCTTATGGGCTGCCGGATTCTCATATACATTCTGAAACATGAGAGCCCGCAGATCCATCATTGCCTCGTAGATCTCTGCTGACATCTTTATGGTATCCTGCTCAAGACTGTTCTCTATCACATCATGAACAAATGTATTGAGCCGCTCTCTGGTTGTATAACCGAGCAGCATCCGAAGCGTGACCGGAATATCATCCTCAGAAATAATCCCCGCCCGCTGTGCATCATCCATATCATGATGAATATAGGCGATCTTGTCCGAAAGTCTTACTACCTGTCCTTCGAGAGTAGACGGATTCCCACTGGTTCTGTGATTCAGGATACCATCCCGGACCTCCCATGTGAGATTCAACCCTTCGCCGTTCTTCTCCAGTACCTGTGCAACCCTGACGCTCTGTTTATAGTGGGCAAAGCCATCCGGATTCACTGCATCAAGAGCCCTCTCGCCTGCATGTCCAAAAGGTGTATGCCCCAGGTCATGCCCAAGTGCGATCGCTTCTACAAGATCTTCATTCAGTCTCAGTGCCTTCGCTATTGTTCTGGCAATCTGTGATACCTCAAGAGTATGTGTCAGTCTGGTCCTGTAATGATCACCCTGGGGTGCCACAAAAACCTGTGTCTTATCCTTCATCCTGCGAAAAGCTTTACTATGAAGGATCCTGTCCCTGTCTCTCTGATAGACAGTCCGTACATCGCATTCTTCCTCCTGCCGCTCTCTGCCTCTGGAACAAAGACTCAAAGCAGCATAAGGACTGAGCATCTTTTGTTCACGCTGTTCCATGCTTTCTCTGATATTCATAAGCGATACCTCCACAAGCTGACAAAATACCTCTTATTAATTATATTCTACATAAAATTTCAAATTCCTCTTTTTTTCAAAAAAAAATTGAAATTTTTTTATATTTTTTTCAAAAAGGTGTTGACATTAGCTTTTACATTTGATATAGTATCACTTGTCGCAAGGGAGAGCAAAAGAATCCCAGAGAAATGCGATATGCGGAAGTGTCGGAACTGGCAGACGAGCAAGACTAAGGATCTTGTGAGCATTGCGCTCGTGTGGGTTCAAGTCCCATCTTCCGCATAAGAAACGGTTTGAATGCTATTATATGTGCATTTAAGCCGTTTTTTTGTGTCATCATAATAACCTGAGCTGCAGTGTTTCGCTGATACGATAAGTGTTTCAGTAGGAGCTTCTTTTTTGTACTGTGGGAAATTACTTATAGTATATTCATAAAAAATTCATATCTTTTTGTTAAAATAATGTGTAGATTGTTACGATATAATTTGTTTGAATACAAGCGATATTGAACCTGAATGGTAACTGTTTAGCAGATTGCTGTTTTGTATGACACTGGGCAGTTATCCTGAATGGAGTGCGGCAGGAGAATCAGGTATGAAAAAAAACAAAATGGACACACAGGAATATCAGTTTATAAAAGAAACGGTAAAAAAACAGCCAAAAGAGAATGGCAGTCTGTTGCGCAGGCTGCTTATGATAGCAGGATGTGGCGTTTTGTTTGGAAGCTGCGCAGCCGTAACCTTTGCCAGTGTGTTTCCGGTTATGGCGGACAGAGAAGAGAATACACAGCAGAAAATCGAACTGACAGGATCGGATGTAGCGGAGACGATATCTGAAGAACAGGCAACAGAGAGGGAATCTGTCGCTTCAGTTTCTGAACAAGAGGAGAAGAGTCTTCTGGCAATGCGTCAGGAGATGTATAGGGAAGTGCTGAAGGTTTCCCAAAAATCCCGAAAATCTCTTGTAAACGTGAGAGGAATTTCAAAGGATGAGGATTTGCTGAATAATTCTTATTTGCAGCAGGAAGATACGGAAGGTCTTGTCTTTCTTGAAACAGAGACGCAATTTTATATCCTGACCTATGAGGAAGAAATGGAAAATCTGCAGGAACTGCAGGTGACTTTTGCAGATGGTTCGACAGTGCAGGGAGAGATATGCAGGGGAGATGCAGATTCCGGATTTGCAGTTGCAACTGTGAGAAAAAATCTTCTCAATGACAGTACAAGAGAAGGTATCGTGGTATCTGATCTGACAGACACAAAGAAACTGGGACAGAGCGATATAGTAATTGCTATCGGAAGTCCTGCCGGTGACAGTGATGCGGTGGTTTATGGAATGATCACTTCTGTTTCTGAAAAACTATCGGTAGCGGATACGGAGTATAATGTGTTGGCTACAGATGTGCAGGGGAATGAAGATGGAAGTGGTGTGCTGCTTGATTCTGACGGAAATGTGGCAGGTATGATACTGAAGAAGAATGAAAATGACGGAGATAATATTCATGCAGTTTCCATTTCGCAGATTCTTCCGTTGATAGAACATCTGGCTAACAAAGAAACAATCAGATATACAGGTATTTATGGAACAGAGATAACTCAGGCACAATGTAGAAAACTGGGAATTGATCAGGGACTTTACGTGGAGCGTACACAAGAAGAATCTCCTGCGATGAAGGCAGGGATACAGTGTGGAGATATCATAAGTAAGATTGATGGAACTCCCACAGAGAGTATGCAGTCTTACTATACATATCTTCAGACAAAAAAGCAGGGAGAAAATCTTACCATAACGGTTCTTCGCAAAAATTCCGATGGTGAGTATGCGGAGAAAGATTATAAGGTAACAGTTGGAGAGAGATAGTGACAGGCGGAGAATCCTGCAAGCGGGATTCTTTCTTGTGGAATTGTTATAATACTAAAAATAAAGGATAGAGAGGCAGGCTTTATGCGTTTTTTAAATGAGTTACATGAGGGAGACAGAATTAATGGGATTTATCTGTGCAAGCAGAAACAGTCTGCGGTAACGAAGAATGGAAAACCCTATGAGAATATTATCCTCCAGGATAAAACCGGAATCATGGATGGCAAGATCTGGGATCCGAATTCTCTTGGAATTGATGATTTTGATGCACTGGATTATATAGATGTTGTGGGAGATGTGACCAGCTTTGCAGGGGCTATGCAGCTGAATATCAAGCGTGTGCGCAAGGCTGCTGAAGATGAGTATGATCCTGCAGATTATCTTCCTGTAAGTGAGAACAGCACAGATGATATGTACAGCCAGCTGAGAGCATTTATTGACAGTGTGGAGAATACTTATCTGTCTGCACTTCTGAAGAAATTATTTGTGGAAGATGAAGCTTTTGTGAAAGCGTTTGAAGGACATTCTGCAGCGAAGACAGTACATCACGGATTTATCGGCGGTCTGATGGAGCATACTCTGGGAGTGACCAGACTCTGCGATTATATGTCAAAGGCATACCCGGTCATCAACAGGGATTTACTGATTACAGCATCACTTCTTCATGATATCGGAAAGACAAAAGAATTATCTGCATTTCCGTTAAATGATTATACAGATGAAGGCCAGCTTCTGGGACATATTTATATGGGAGCACAGATGATCAATGATCTTGCACACCAGATACCGGAATTTCCGGAGGTGCTTAAGAATGAACTGATCCACTGTATTCTGTCACATCATGGAGAACTGGAATACGGTTCCCCGAAGAAACCTGCACTGGTGGAGGCTGTAGCCCTCAATCTTGCAGATAATACAGATGCAAGAATGGAAACCATCACAGAGATTTTTGCAGCAAACAAGAGCAAAAAAGAATGGCTTGGATATAATAAATTGTTTGAATCCAACTTAAGAAGAACAGATGAGGTGTAATCTTTATGGAATTTCGTAAGAACGATCTTGTTACGTTAGAGATAGAAGATTGCGGAATTGACGGTGAAGGTATCGGAAAAGCCGATGGCTTCACCGTTTTTGTCAAGGACGCAGTGATCGGAGATACAGTAACAGCCAAAATTATCAAGGCAAAGAAAAATTATGGTTACGGACGTCTTATGGAGGTGCTGAAGCCATCTCCGTACAGAGTTGAGCCCAAGTGCGAATTTGCCCGTCAGTGTGGCGGATGCCAGCTTCAGGCACTTTCCTATGAACAGCAGCTTGTATTTAAGACAAATAAGGTGAAGGGACATCTGGAACGAATCGGCGGCTTTACAGATATCCCCATGGAGCCGATCATTGGCATGGATGAACTTTTTCATTACAGAAATAAGGCACAGTTTCCTGTAGGCAGAAATAAAGAGGGAAAAATCGTTACAGGTTTCTATGCAGGAAGAACCCACAATATTATCGAAAACCGTGACTGTGCACTTGGTGTAGCTGAGAATAAAGAAGTTCTGGACCGTGTGATCGCACATATGGAGAAATACGGGATTGAACCATATAATGAAGCAACAGGCAAAGGGCTGGTGCGCCATGTCCTGATCCGTTACGGATACTTCACAAAAGAAGTGATGGTCTGTCTGATTCTGAACGGAAATAAGATTCCGAAAGAGGAGCTGCTTGTAAAATCTCTGTGTGAGATTCCGGGAATGACAAGCATCACCATCAATGTAAATAAGAAACACAGTAATGTAATCCTTGGTGAGGAAATTCGTCTGCTCTGGGGCCAGGAATATATCACAGACAGAATCGGAGATATTTCCTATCAGATTTCACCTCTGTCTTTCTATCAGGTAAATCCTATGCAGACCCAGAAGCTTTATGCAAAGGCACTGGAATACGCAGATCTTCATGGGGAAGAGACAGTATGGGATCTCTACTGTGGGATCGGAACAATTTCCCTGTTCCTGGCACAGAAAGCAAAATTTGTCCGCGGTGTGGAAATTGTTCCGGCAGCTATAGAGAATGCGAAAGAAAATGCGAAACTTAATGGCCTGGAGAATACAGAGTTCTTTGTGGGAAAAGCAGAAGAAGTGCTGCCAAGAGAGTATAAGAAAAATGGCGTTTATGCAGATGTCATCGTCGTAGATCCGCCAAGAAAAGGCTGTGATGAAACCCTGCTGGAGACCATGGTCGAGATGAACCCGGATAGGATTGTGTATGTAAGTTGCGACAGTGCGACGTTGGCAAGGGATCTGAAGTATCTGTGTGAGAGGGGATATGAGCTTAGAAAAGTATGCCCGGTTGATCAATTTGGGATGACTGTTCATGTGGAGACGGTAGTACTGCTTTCCCACAAAAAGCCAGACGGACATATCAACGTAAAAGTTGAGTTTGGCGAGGGTGAGGGAAAAGTTCCGCTTGATAATATCGCTAAAAGAGCCGAAGAATATAAGCCCAAAGAACGAGTGACCTACAAAATGATAAAGGAGTACATAGAAGCTAAATACGGCTTCAAAGTACATACCGCATATATCGCAGAGGTAAAGAGAGATTTAGGCTTGCCAATGTATGATGCTCCTAATGCGGTAGAAGAATTGAAACAGCCAAGGAAGCATCCGACAGCGGAGAAAGTGGAAGCAATTAAAGATGCCCTCAAGCATTTTGAGGTTATCTAAAATCATGAGCGTACCATTAGAAATAATGGTATACTTATGATATGGGAGGCGAATATTATGATTATACCTGTAAGCGTTAAAAATCAGAGTATTGATTCTTCTGGAATCACAAGTGATTACAAAGCTGCTATAAGTGAATATATTTGGAATGGTTTTGAAGCTAATGCTAAAAAAGTTAGTATAGAATATACACTTAACGAAGCGTTTGGAGTTAAGGAATTAATTATAAAGGATAATGGTGATGGAATAAATTACGATGAATTGGGGGAGACCTTTGGTGCTTTTCTGGCATCAAAGAAGAATTTACTGTCATTACAAATAAAATCCAAGGCAAATAAAGGGAAAGGACGATTCTCTTTTATTGCTTTTTCAAGTAATGCAGAGTGGCATACTGTCTATAAAGATAACAATGTTTATAAAGAATATGATATTAATATGTCCAGTGATAAAAAAGAGGTGATTGACTGTTCTGAACCACAGTTATCTGACAGACAAGAAACCGGAACAGAAGTGAAATTTACCAATATAAATACATTAACTGCGGAGAATATGGACTTTGAAATAATAGAGCCGGCATTACTTAAAGATTTTGCTTGGTTTTTGTACCTATATAAAAATAAGAATGTAGAAATAGTAGTTAATGATGAAAAGATTGATTATGAAAAGTATATAAACACAGAGTTGAGCGAAAAATCTATGGTTACAATTGAAGGATATAGATTTGAGATTAACTTAGTTGTATGGCAGGAATCAATCTCTGAAAAATTCTGTTGTTATTATTTTGATGACAAAAACGTGTTGAAAGGAAATCGAACTACAACTTTTAATCGGAATACGGTTAACTTTAATCATAGTGTGTTTGTGAAGTCAGAATTTTTTGATGATAA
>ENA-USYV01003140-USYV01003140.1-human-gut-metagenome-genome-assembly--contig:-NODE-3140-length-12030-cov-3.559274_pt1 | contig 12030 bp, 9 predicted proteins | sample MGYA00250066_ERZ773514 | MGnify/ENA primary metagenome ERZ773514 (study PRJEB29103, sample SAMN06112049) | human gut metagenome | biome: human gut; feature: ankylosing spondylitis patient; material... | reverse complement strand
CGGTTTCCTGCGGTAAATGTCCTGAAAAATTTCCTCTCTTCTGTGATTGATTGTGTACTCCGCAATTTCTACATCCTTCCGGTACTTCCCTGCATTTGCCTGCAGTGAGCGGACCGCCAGCGTCGTGTGGATGTATTTTGCATTGATTCCAACTAATAAAACCATATTTTACAGCCTCCTGACTTCTCCTATATAAAAAAAAGCGAGTGAATCCTCGCAAAATGTAAAAAAAGAAGCGGGTGATGGGAATCGAACCCACGTATCTAGCTTGGAAGGCTAGTGTTCTACCATTGAACTACACCCGCATCTGTTGCTATGAAGTTTTCAACGTGATTTATATTAGCAGATATTTGGGGATGTGTCAAGGGAGTTTTTTTCAGTTTTCCGTAATCTACAAGAAAAGTTTCACTGGCAGTGGGCGCTCCCGCTCAGACAAATGCGCAGGGGTATGGGCACGCAAAATACGCATGCCTCATACCCGCGCATCTGTACCCACTCCCAGCGAATTTTTTCTTGATAGATTACTGGAATTCTGAAAAAGACCATCCCTAATTAACATGCTGAAAACTTTCGTATCAAATGCCAAATATTCAAAACTTTGGATTTCTCGTTTACATCTTGCCGGACCTCCTTGTCATTCTAGCACGGGTTCACATGAACCATAATATGTTTTACTTTTGAAAACTCTGTTTCCACCAAGTCATGCACGGATTCTGCAATTGCATGCGCCTCCCACAAAGTCAGTTTGCCATCCACACGGATTTCAATATCAACATATATTTTATTGCCAAATGTCCGCGTCCTAAGCAAATCCACACCACGAACACTTTCATTTTTCATAACACACTCATACATTTCGTGTTCCGTCTCGTCGTCACACGCTTTATCTACCATTTTATTTATCGCATCCTTGAAAATGTCAATTGCCGCTTTTTCGATAAAAATACAGATAACAAGGCTCGCAATTGCATCCAAAATCGGGTAACCCATTCTCGCTCCCGCGATACCAACAAGTGCACCAATCGACGACAGCGCATCTGAGCGGTGGTGCCATGCATCCGCCATAAGTGCCCCGGAATCAATCTTTTTTGCCCCTGCTCTTGTGTACCAGAACATCGCCTCTTTTACGGCAATCGAAACAACCGCCGCAACAAGGGCAAGTATACCGGGAACTGCAAGTGCAGAATCATCCTGTACCGTGATTTTTTCTACCGCTGACCAGCCGATAAAAAGACCGGTAGCTGCAAGAATCGTTGCCAAAAGAATCGCCGCCACGCACTCCATGCGTTCATGTCCATATGGGTGCTCTTTGTCCGACTCTTTTCCTGATAGCCGAATTCCAATAATCACAACAATTGTACTAAACACATCCGATGCTGAATGAATCGCATCACTAATCATTGCGCCCGAATTCGCCACAATTCCTGCCAACGCCTTAAACAGCGACAGTAAAATATTGCCCACAATACTAACCATCGATATTTTCATTGCTGTTTTTTGTTCCATTTCAAATCCCCCTACATAGAGAGCGTTTTCCACAACACCGCTCCATTTTTACCAATCTCAACTTTTACCTTTCCATTTTCAACACGGCACATTCTCGCTGCCATGTCAAAACCTTCTTCACAGGTATACATCATGCACGCCATCCGGCTGCCATTCGCCACACCAAGACGCCATACATCTACTTCCACTTCGCGTTCTTCGCCTTCCACCTGAACAAGAACAAAAGCTTGTTCCTTTTCACTGAATCTTCCGTATCCAATGAGATTATTCTCTGCATGAAGATACAACAAACTTCCGGTAGAAAACACTTCGTAATCTTTATGAATTCGAATCATCTCCTTGTGGAAGCGAATCAACTCATGATCTTCTTTGCCCCACGGATAAGAACGTCTGTTATCCGGGTCTGTCCAGCCGCACACACCAGCCTCATCACCGTAGTAAATCGTCGGAGCACCGACCCATGTCATCTGCATCAGTACCGCCTGGCGCATAACCGCCAGATTTACGCCGTAGTTCGCTGCCTGAGGACCGGCAAACGCGGTTCTTCCAACTACATGATTCGTACGGGTTAAAAAGCGGGAATGGTCGTGATTCGACAGCTCATTCATCGCTACCAAAGCACTTGGCGTCGTAAATCTTGCCCCATAATCAGTCATCGAGCCAAAGAAAGCCGCCGCATTCCCACGCAAATCACTGCGACGCGCATCGCTGTGTTTCTCCATACCGGTCAAAAACCAACTGATTGGCTCCATAAAAGCATCATAGTTCATCACCGTATCCCACTGGGTTCCATCTAACCATGCAGAAGGGTCTCCATAATGCTCCGCGAGAATAATTGCCTCCGGATTTTCTCTCTTGACCGCCTCACGGAATCCTTTCCAGAATTTGTGATTGTACTCCGGTGTGTGTCCCAAATCAGCCGCCACATCCAGACGCCATCCATCAATGCAATACGGTGAAGCCACCCATTTTCTCGCAACTCCGTGAATGTATTGTTCTAAGCGCTCCGATCCCTCATAATTTAGTTTTGGCAGAGTGTCGTTGCCCCACCACGAATCGTAATGCGTATTGTCCGGCCAGCTTCCATCCGGGTAAAAATAGAAGAAGTCGTGATAGGGACTGTCTTCCTGCAGAAAAGCACCTTTTTCATAAGACTCATCTTTATCGTAAATCTTCTCGCGGTCAAGCCACTTGTTAAAGGATCCGCAGTGGTTAAATACACCATCCAGAATCACTTTCATGCCACGACGGTGTACTTCTTCGACAAATTTTGCAAAGAATGCATTACTCGCCTCTAAATTTTTCATATTAACAACGCGCTTAATGTATTTTGTAGCATGCGCATTTTCTCTATCATCTGCCGCCAGCACGTCACCGCCATCCTCGACAATTACTCCGTAATGGGGATCAATATAATCATAGTCCTGCGTATCGTATTTATGGTTCGAAGGCGATACAAAAATCGGATTCAGATACAAAACTTCCACGCCAAGGTCCTGCAAATAGTCCAGTTTATCCATAACACCCTGCAAATCACCGCCATAAAACTCACGCACGCCCATTGATGCCGGCATTTTATTCCAGTCACGCACCTGCGTCACATGCTCATCAATATATGTATATTCATCGTCAACAACATCATTTGTCTTATCCCCATTATAAAAACGATCCACAAAAATCTGGTACATCACGGCACCTTTTGCCCAGTCCGGTGTATGAAATCCCGGAATCAGACAGAAATTAAAATATGGATTGACATCTGAAACCACTCCTTGACGGTTGCAAATCAACGTCTCTTTCGCCGTTTCTACCCTAAAGTAATAACTTATCGGATGATCTTCCAATAGAAATGATACGGCATAAATATCAAAATACTCCGTTGACTTTTCTAAATGCATAATATAAGGCACTTCATCCACCATTGCCTTCACATATTCTGCCTCATCTTTCCCAACGCGGCACCGAATCGTAACGGTCTCATACACACGCGGTTCACATGGCGAAACAAAATCAGCCGTACCATCACTAAATATTGCTTTCTTATTAAGGGTTCCGTCAGCCATTGCTTTGTCCTCCGAACATAATTATTTCTATTTGTAAAAATTCACGGCTAAAAAGCCGTGAATCCTTGTTTTAGATAAGTCAAAAGGACAGCTTACGATGCTGTCCTTTTGGGAGAAGGTATTTTTGTTACTTATGGGGTGTAGCAAAAACTATATAATGTATTGGGGTTTACGCGTATTACTATAACACGTTACCAAAAAACAGTGTGCACAAAGTTTACATTTTTTCCACCATTCTTTTGTTAGTTTTGCCCAATACTTTTCTCCCATTTGCACATTTGCACAAAGAATCTTTACATTTCTTCGATTGTCTCGTCATTCTGCTCAAAGAGAGCTTCAAACTCCTGCTGCCCGATTCTCTCTTTTTCAATCAGAAGCTCTGCCAATTTATCCAAAACCTTGCGGTTTTCTTTCAAAATCTTAGTAGCCTTCTCACGGCAGCTCTCGATAATTCGTTTTACTTCCTGGTCAATCACAGCAGCGGTTCCTTCACTGAAGTTCTTTGCGTGCCCAATCTCACGGCCGATAAAGACTTCATCATCTGACGTGCTGTAGTTAATCATACCAAGTTCATCCGAGAAACCATACTTTGTAACCATATCGCGAGCGCGCTCCGTTGCCTGACGGATATCCTGCACAGCCCCCGTTGTCACATCATCAAAGACAAGACTTTCTGCGATACGCCCGCCAAGACATACAACAATATCCTGCAACATCTTACCTTTGGTCAGATACATCTCATCTTTTTCCGGCAATGGCATCGTATAACCACCGGCACCCTGTCCGGTCGGAATTACAGAAACCGTATAAACCGGTCCGACATCCGGCAAAACATGGAACAAAATTGCGTGTCCGGCTTCGTGATATGCCGTAACCCGTTTATCCTTTTCAGAAATAATACGGCTCTTTTTCTCTGCACCAATTCCCACTTTGATAAAGGACTTGCGAATATCTTCGTCCATCAAATACGGGCGGTTTTCTCTTGCGGCACAAATGGCAGCCTCGTTCAAAAGATTTTCCAAATCCGCACCGGCAAATCCTGCCGTTGTACGTGCAATTTCTTCCAAATTTACATCATCCGATAACGGTTTATTTTTCGCATGGACTTTCAAAATTTCCTCACGGCCTCTCACATCCGGAAGACCCACGTGGATTCTTCGGTCAAAACGTCCCGGCCTGAGAATTGCCGGATCTAGAATATCTACACGGTTGGTTGCCGCCATCACGATAATTCCCTCATTGATTCCAAAGCCGTCCATTTCAACAAGCATCTGATTTAACGTCTGCTCACGCTCATCATGTCCGCCGCCAAGACCACTTCCTCGTCTTCTTGCCACGGCATCAATCTCGTCAATAAAAACAATACACGGTGCATTTTTCTTTGCTTCCGCAAACAAGTCACGGACACGGGAAGCACCGACACCGACAAACATTTCCACAAAATCAGAACCGGAAATACTAAAGAACGGAACACCCGCTTCACCGGCAACTGCTTTGGCAAGCAATGTCTTACCGGTTCCCGGAGGGCCCACCATAATCACGCCTTTCGGCATTCTGGCACCTCAATTCGTATATTTCTGCGGTGCCTCCCAACAGTCTACAATTTCTTCTAACTGTTCTTTTTCCTCGACCAGACCGGCAACATCTGCAAATGTCTTTGATTTTTCATCCGGTGCGGTCATTCTCGCACGGCTCTTTCCAAAATTCATCATTTTGGCATTTCCGCCGCCTCCGCCCTGCGCCTGGCTCGTCATCATTGTAAACAAAACAAAAATCAGGACGAATCCTATTGCATATGGCAAAATCTCCAAATACCACGGTGTTGTCTCAACATCCGAGACAACTACATTTGTAAAATGTGCATCGTCTAATTTTTCAATAACTACATTCACATCCGGTGCATAGAAAGAATGTTTTTTACTGTCTTTCATTGTCACACGGATTTCACCGGTCGGAACCTGCTCATTTTGTCCCACCACAACGGACTGTATTTTATGATTCGACAAATCGTCCTTAAACTGTGTATAAGTATAATTCTCCTCTGTCCATCCGGACATAAAATCGCTCGAAATCATGGCAATCAAAATTATTGCCGCCATCGCGACAAAAAAGCCATAACCTTTCCATTTTCTCATCGGATTAATCCTCCTTTATTTTCAGCTCTCCGATATAAGGCAAATTGCGGTATTTCTGGGCATAATCAAGTCCAAATCCAACCACAAATAAATCATCAATTTCAAAACCGGTATACGCCACATCCACTTCTGATACGCGACATGCCGGTTTATCTAAAAGCGTACAAATGCGCAAACTTTTCGGTCCACGTTTTTCTAACATATGGGCAAGATACGAAAGTGTGCGTCCGCTGTCCACAATATCTTCAATAATCAGCACTTCACGGTTTTCCAAACTCATAATCAAATCCTGACTAATCGTAATACTTCCGCTGCTGGTCATACCATTTCCATAACTTGATACACTCATAAAATCAATCGTAACCGGCACTGTAATATATTTTGCCAGTTCGCAGGTAAAAAATACACTTCCTTTCAAAATGCAAATCAAATGAAGTGTTTTTCCTTCGTAATCACGGTTAATCTGCTCAGCAAGTTCCTTCACTCTTGCTACAATTTCATCTTCTTTAATCAAGACGTTGATTTCTTCTTTCATGACGTATCCTTTCTTTGGTCACAACCAAAACATATTTTGTATTTTGATTTATTTTGCAGGCTGCACTGATTCGATTTGGAATCGCCCATATCACATGGGCGCCATCCGCCAGCACAAGCTGCCTGTCCCGACGCTCTTTCGCAATCTTTTCGTCCATATAGTAGCGGGATAATTTCTTTTTATGCCCCTTGTCATCAAGCACAAAAAAATCTCCCGGTCTCGGATTGCGAATCGTCAGTTTACTATTTATCTTATCATAATCAAACCATTTCGTATAGTCTTTTTGTGGAATTTCTGAATCCAGTTTTTCACGTGCCACCACCTCAAAACGAAAGCGGTAATACACACCATCCATTTCCACTATATTCCCGGATGCCATGTCGCATTCCACACAAACGTTTTCCTGCTTTTTTTGCTTATTTTTCGTAAGCCTGAAATGCTCATAATCACAGACGACAAAATTGCCGTCTGGCAGAGAAAACGTGCCGTTTCCTTTCTCTGCAATTTTTTCATATAATGCCTCATAATGCGCTCTCGTGACATCTTTTACGCCAGAGATTCCCTGCTCTAAAAAGAGCGACAAAATCTCCTTTTGCAAAACCTCCGGAAGTCCCCGGCACACATCCCGCCTTAACAGAACTTCTTTTCCCTCACGGAAAATTACATGTTCCGCCTCGCACTCTGCCTGCTCGCGGATATACTTACGCCACTTGCCAATGTCATCCGCCGCATCCGCAATATGCCTTACCGCACCCGGATTTAAGTTCTCTTTTAACAGTGGCAGTAACTCCTTCCGAATCCAGTTTCTCTGATACGCTGTATCCTGATTCGTAATATCCTCCCGCCACGGTATCTTTTTCTCCTCTAAAAACGCAAGAATGTCTCCCTTTTCGGCAAACAGAAGCGGTCGTATAATAAAATCTCTTTTCGGCAACATCGCCGCCAAGCCTCTGGCAGAACTCCCACGTATCAGCCGAAACAAAAATGTCTCTGCCTGATCCTCTTTGTGGTGCGCCACTGCAATACAGTCCGCATTTTTTTCCCTGCGCAATTTTTCAAACTGCTCATAGCGGCATGCACGTCCAGCCTCCTCCTCACTCATCCCCCACTTTTTTGCATACGCCGGTACATCTTCGAAAACCTCAAAACACGGAAGTTCCCACTTGTCTGAAAGCTCTCTCACAAATTGTGCGTCCCGGTCGGCATCGTCTCCCCGGATGCCATGTTTGACATGCAGAACGAATAGAGACAAATTCATTTCTTTCCGTAAACTATTTAATAAATACAAAAGGCATACCGAATCAGCGCCACCCGACACCCCCACAATAATCTTGTCGCCCGGTGAAAACAAGTGGTGCGTTTCGCTATATCGAATCATTTCTTCTCTCACGGCTTCATCCTCCGCATTTATTGTAACGGTTTTCGTTTTTTTCGTCAAACTTTATTCCAAATTCCGGCCACCAAAACGCTCATGTCGTCAGACGCCTCTTTTGTACTGTGTGCCAGTGTGTTCATCAAAATCTGGTTTGCCATGTCATTCGCATTTTTGCAGTAAAGCCTGTCAATGAGTGTCGCCATCTCCTCCTGACTGTCGCTCTCTATATTTCTCTCATAAAAACTGTCAAGCACGCCGTCCGAAACCATAATAACCATATCGCCTTCCTGCAATTGTACGACGGCAACATCCGGCTCCGCCTGCAAATCCACACCGACCGGAAGCGCACTGGAAGCAATCATCTCCACTCCGCCTTCCCGCTTTACAAAAGTAGTTGCCGCTCCATTTTTCATAATTTCACAAATGCCGGTATGAAGGTTAATCGCCGCCATATCAAGTGTTGCAAATGATTTTCCCTCATAATTTGCAACAAACAGCGTATTCAAAAGCCTGAGTGCCGATTTTTTTTCAAACCCCGCCTCCATCAGATATTCCAGTGCCTCAATCAGATTGCTGCTGTCGCGGTCCGCCATTTCACCACTTCCCATGCCGTCCGTTAAAACCATGAGAAGCTCACCGGTTCCCGAAAGTTCCAAAAACGAATAATTGTCACCAGACACACTCTCACCGCTTTTGGCAACTCTGGCAAGCCCCGTAAGCGCCTTATATACCGTGTCCTGTCTGAAAAACATCGTATCCGTTGTGGAAGAAAGCACATTTCTTGTCTCTCTTGCCGGACACATCATAATGCCTGTCGCACGGTACAGCGCCTGAGCAACATCGGTCTTTGTCAAACAATGATTGCCATGGCAGGCACCGGTAAACATTACTTCCAGATATCCGCCCCTTTTTTTCACCGATAAACGTGCTACCTTGATACCCTCTTTTTTTAATTCTTCTAAAATTCTTCGTTTTCGCTCTTTGGGAAGTTCCTCTGTCTCGCCCAAATTGATGGTAAACGATTTTAACGCCACTGCAATTTCTTTCATCTGCTCTGCCATCACGCGGCGGTTTTCTGACATCCGGTTATGCCAGCCAAGTCTCACATTTTCCCCGGCAATCCTCTCCTCGACCTGATGCACATACTCATCTAGATGCATACAGCGTCTTTGAAAATCCGGACTAATCTGTGACATCGTTACACTTCCGTCCTGCCCCACCTGCCACAAAATCTGTCGCAGACTTTCATTGGTCTCCTCATAATGGCGGTTCCAGCAATATTTGCAATTGATACATTCGTTGCACGTATCACGAGATAACTGTGCAAAAATATCCTCTAGCCGTTCTTCCGACAACCCTTTTTCTTCCATCTCATTTTCAAAACTCTTGGACAGCCGGCGAAAGGCATCTGAAAAGTCTTCCAGCTGATGGTTGGCAAGTGCGCGTACATCCTCTTTGGCAAAAGAATCCTCTTCCCGTTCGGGTATGTCTTCTTCCACGCAGTGAATGACCCGCCTTGGAATGGCAAAGAACAAAATAACCGCCGACAGCATTGCCCGCAGTTCAATAATGCCATACAAGTCCTTTAATGAATACACAGCAAGCAGCACACCGACAAGAAGATACAGCCCGCCACTTACAAAACGTCCCATTTTACGCAGCGTCCCCGCGCACACACCGAGCAGACAGCATATGCCGACAACCACCATATTTTCCCCGGTAAGTGCCAGTAAAATTCCTCCCGCCGCCCCAGCAATGGCGCCGGTCGACGCCCCATACCGGTATCCCATAAACAAAATCATGAAATACGAAAGTGTTCCGGAAATGGAAAAAATCATATCCGCCTGCCTCGGCAGCCCATACAGTGCTGTCACCGCAAGGATAAGAAGGCTAATCAATTCCTCATTGTTAAATAATTGATTCCACTCTTCATACAAAATAAAATGCACACCCCATTGATACACATTGGCAAGCGCAAATACCATGACACTCTCAAGGATACTGAGCCAGAATACTTCCCATGTATTTACGGCAAGAATACTGTTTAAAATACCTGCCGCCATATTTAAACCGCCTGTAAGAAGTGCTAAATACACCGCCTGTCCGGTATGGCTTGTCCACTTTTCCTGTATTTTTTCGAGTGACTCTATCTTTTTATATAAAATCAAAGGTGGACAATCTCTGTCCACCTTATTTGCTATAATATACCTGTAAACTACTGTTCAATAGCCAGAACATTCCGCACGATCACGTTGATCCGCTCGATGCTTTCGAGCGGGAGGTCGCGTATCTGGTCGCACACCTGTGCGATGACGGCGTCCTTCGCATTATCCACCGGCTGCGGATCGGCAAACAGCTCCGCCAGTGAAATGTCGAGCGCCCGCACGATCTTTTCCAGTGTTTTTATCGTCGGACTTTTCAGTCCGCGCTCTAAATGCCCGAGAAAAGCCGGGTTGATCTCTGCCTGCAAGGCCAGTGTTTCCTGGCTCCAGCCGCGTAAATTTCGGAAATATCGAATTCGCTCGCCTACATTGACTTCGCAATACATCATCGTCACCTGCCCTTTGATACTAGGTTATCTTGACAATTAGTATTGCGCAAAATACTATGAGTATTGTATAATAATACTTATGGGTAGCATCACACACCACACAACTACCCCAATATGGATGGGGGGATAAAATGAGCAAGATTTGTTTGAATTGTGGCAACGAAGTTGAGGACACTGCGCATTTCTGTAATATCTGCGGCACAGAGATGAACGAGCAGACCTGCGCATCTAACACACCGCCTGAACCGGAGCCTGCTCCGCCAACAGAGCAGATTTGTCCGTCGTGCGGCAAAACCGTGCCAATCGACTCGAAATTCTGCCGGTATTGCGGTGTGGCACTGCAAAAAGAGTCGCAGAAACCGCCGGAGGCTGAGCAGGCAAACACACACAACGAACAGCAGAATACCACAGGCGATAATCCTTCTCAATCGGAGAATACCGCACAGGCACCGCCCAATACAGGCGGAAATCCTGTGCCGTCAGCAGAGTCCCACGGCATCAACTGGAAAGCAATCGGCAGCGCGATCAGTACGATTGTTACGATCATCGTTGTAATCTATCTATTCACCAATCATCCGGTTTCCGATGTAAAAGATATGGTGTTTGATAACTGGGGCGTTACTGAAATCGGCGAAGCGGCTAAACAGTCGCTGGACGACCCGGAATGGTCCTCGTCTAAAATTGCTAAAAAGCGATACTATGTCACGGTATCAGGGTATTGCAGAGAGTATGACTGCATGCTTTCAATCACCTTTGAAGTCAATTACAGCGGTGACAATGCATATGCACAGGCGGCCAGCTGCCGGTGGGGCACAGAAACCTGTACGGATGCGGTTTCCATCGCAATGGCAATGAATGCAATTTACGGTTAAGGGGGAGCTATTATGTTCTGTGACAAATGTGGAAAAGAATTAGCACCGGGCAGTATATTCTGTCCTGACTGCGGCGCGAAGCAGTCGGAGGATTCGGCTGCACCGGAAACGGCATCTCAATCAGTTCAGCAGGAAAATCCCAAAGTCGAGGCGGTCGAAGCTGAACAGCCCGTGAAGGAAAATATTCCACCGGAGAGATCAAAAGCACAGGCAGAGTCGGTTCAAGCATCCGCACCACAGTCCGCGCCGACAGATTCTGATGCGGCATACCGCACGATCATCGCAAAGAATACAGAGTATTATCTGCCGCAGTTTCAAAGCATCTCTTACGGCGACGAGGGCAAGATGGACTGGGCATCGTTCTTTCCCTCACGGTACCATGACGCTTATTGTGGGGTCTGGGGGGAATGGCGGCATATGGTCATGTGGCCGCTGATTCTCGATGCGGTTTGCGCTCTGATTGCCTGTGCGCTGATTGTCTCCCATCCGGTTGCTGCGCTGGTATTCGTTGTAGTCGCAGCCTGCGGCGGTATCTGGTGGGTTGTAGCCAATATCCTGTTTGCAAAACGCTTTAACCGCATTTACAAGGCACATGTCGAGCGGAAAATCGCACAACAGAATATCACACCCGATCCGTCCGGCAAGCGTGTTGTATGTTCTGTGCTCGCGTATCTGGCGGTGAATATCGTTACATCTATGATTTTCGGTGCACTCAGCGTCGGCAGTTTGATGGCAGGATCGGATGATTCGACGTATGACGATACGGATATCAACGACTCCTCTGCTTACGATGAGGCCGCGGAGGATCACGATAATACAGCTGCTACCGCGCCGGATACCTCCGGTTCGATTATCGGTACGGATATTTATGATTATCTCGGCCATTGGACAGTGGATATGACCAACTCGGCCTTGGATGCTTCGGTCAGCTTTGATCTGGAGAGCAATAATGATATCCTGTGCTTTTCCGCCGAGGCTGTCTGGGGACAGGGC
>ENA-USYV01003138-USYV01003138.1-human-gut-metagenome-genome-assembly--contig:-NODE-3138-length-12050-cov-4.560845_pt1 | contig 12050 bp, 8 predicted proteins | sample MGYA00250066_ERZ773514 | MGnify/ENA primary metagenome ERZ773514 (study PRJEB29103, sample SAMN06112049) | human gut metagenome | biome: human gut; feature: ankylosing spondylitis patient; material... | reverse complement strand
AACAGCAGCCACCAAGTCTGACAATCAGACTACAGCCAACGAGGCTTATACCGCTGTACCTCCACGCCGCACTTTCACGTGCCGAGCATATTGATGTCATACAGCTGCGCAAACTCCTGCCCGTAGCCAAACGTGCCGCTGGCCGGGATGATGGGGTTTTCCAGCTCGATCCCGCAGAGCGTTACGGCTGTTGCGGCCATAGGATCTCCTCCTTTGTGAACACGGGCCCGTCCTTGCAGACGCGCTTGCTGCCGTGCGTCGTTTCGCAGGTGCAGCCCATGCACGCGCCGAAGCCGCAGCCCATGCGCGCCTCAAGGCTCAGCTGACCGTCGAGCGGCGTCGCGCTGCACAGCGCCTGCAGCATGGGCATCGGCCCGCAGGCATACACATAGGTGCCGCCCTCGGGCAGCGCGTCGGTCACGAAGCCGCGCGCGCCCATGGTGCCGTCCTCGGTCACGACCGTGACGGGGATGCCGAGCGCTTCAAACGCATCGGCAAGCAGCACTTCCGCCGCCGTGCGAAAGCCGAGCACGGCCAGCGGGCTGCACCCCTCGGCCACGAGCTGCTGCGCCAGACCGTACAGCGGGGACGCGCCCACGCCGCCGCCGACCAGCAGCGGCCGCGCACCGGCGGGTGCGGTGTCAAAGCCGTTGCCGAGACCGACCAGCAGGTCCAGCTCCGTGCCCGGCGCCAGCGTGCTCAGCTGCGCCGTGCCTGCGCCCGCCACTTTATAATACAGCGTCAGCGCACCGTCGCTCCAGCTGCACACCGACACGGGGCGGCGCAGAAAATATCCGGCGAGCCGGATGTCCGCAAACTGCCCCGGCGCGGTGATCGCGGCGGTGTCCCCCGCGAGACGCAGACGATACGTCCCGCGGGCGACGGGCGCGTTTTCCGCAATGGTGAAAACTCTCTGCTGCATGGCTTACTCCGCGTGGATCGTGGACACGGCCAGCGTCGTCTCCTCGAGCACGTCGAGCAGCACGCGCACCGTATCGAGCGAGGTAAAGACGGTCACGCCGTTTTCCACCGCGCAGCGCCGGATCGCGGCGCCGTCCTGCGCGTGGACGCTCGAATGGATGGAGCGGGTGTTGATGATGTAGCTGACGTAGCCGCTGCGGATGGAATCGAGGATCTCGTGGCTGCCGTCGCTGATCTTGCCGCGCACGCGCGTGCGGATGCCAAAGGACTTGAGGTAGGCAGCCGTGCCTGCGGTCGCCTCGATGTTAAAGCCCATCTCATAGAACCGGCGCACGAGCGGCAGGCCCTCCGGCTTGTCCTCATCGGCCAGCGTCACGAACACGGTGCCGTAGTTCTGCACGTTCATGCCGGAGGCCTGCAGCGCCTTGTACATGGCGCGCGAGAGCTTCTTGTCGTAGCCGATGGCCTCGCCCGTGGACTTCATCTCCGGGGAGAGGTAGGCGTCCAGCCCGTGGAGCTTGGCGAAGGAGAACACCGGCGCCTTGACATAGCAGCGCTCTTTTTCCGGCGGATACAGGTCGAAGATGCCCTGCTCCTTGAGGCTCGTGCCGAGGATGACGTTCGTGGCGATGTCCGCGAGCTGATAGCCCGTAGCCTTCGACAAAAACGGAACCGTGCGCGACGAGCGGGGGTTGACCTCGATGATGTAGACATGGTCGCTCTTATCGACGATGAACTGGATGTTATACAGTCCGACGATGCCGATGCCCAGACCGAGCTTCTTGGCATAGGTCAGGATCGTGCCCTTGACCTTGTCGGAGATGGAAAACGGCGGGTAGACGCTGATGGAGTCGCCGGAGTGGACACCGGTGCGCTCGACCAGCTCCATGATGCCGGGCACGAACACGTCTCTGCCGTCGCAGATGGCGTCGACCTCGACCTCGCGGCCGGAGATGTACTTGTCGACCAGCACGGGCTTGCCCTCGCCGGTGCGCACGGCATTCTGCAGATAGTGGCGCAGCATCTCGTCGTCGGCCACGATCTCCATGGCGCGGCCGCCCAGCACGAACGACGGGCGCACCAGCACCGGATAGCCCACCGTGTGCGCAGCCTTGAGACCGTCGTCCAGATTCGTCACCGCCGCGCCCATCGGCTGCGGGATGTTCAGCTCGAGCAGCAGCTTTTCAAAGCAGTCGCGGTTTTCCGCGCGCTCGATCGCGGCGCAGTCCGTGCCGATGATCTGCACGCCGCGCATCATGAGCGGCTGCGCCAGATTGATGGCAGTCTGGCCGCCGAGGCTGGCGATCACCTGATCGGCCTGCTCCTCGTGCAGGATGTTCATGACATCCTCGGGCGTGAGGGGCTCGAAATACAGCTTATCGGCGGTCGTGTAGTCGGTAGAGACCGTCTCGGGGTTGTTGTTGATGATGATGGCCTCGTAGCCCGCGCGCCGGATGGTCTGCACCGCGTGGACGGTGGAGTAGTCAAACTCCACGCCCTGACCGATGCGGATCGGGCCTGCGCCGAGCACGACGACCTTCTTCTTGTCCGAGCGGCGCGCCTCGCTCTTTGCGCCGGGGGCGTAGGTGGAGTAGAAATAGGGGATGTAAGCGCCGGTGTGGCTGGTGTCCACCATCTTGTAGGCGGGGTAGAGCCCCAGCTGCACGCGCTGGGCATACACATCCTCCTCGCGCACGCCCCAGAGCCGCGCGATGTAGGGGTCACAGAAGCCCATCTGCTTGGCCCGCTTGAGCGTCTCTCCGTCGCCCTTGTGCGCGCAGAGCGTCTGCTCCATGTCCACGATGCCGCGGATGGTCTCGAGGAAGTAGGGCGTGATCATCGTCAGCGCAGCGACCTCGTCCACGCTCGCGCCCAGACGCAGCAGCTGCGCGATGGCAAAGAGCCCGTCATCGCGGAACTGGTGCAGGTACTCGGTCAGCTCCGCCTTGGTCATGTTCTGGAACTTCGGCAGCCAGAGGTGCTGCGCGCCGATCTCCAGCGAGCGGACGGACTTGAGCAGGCACTCCTCGAGCGTACTGCCGATGCCCATGACCTCGCCCGTGGCCTTCATCTGCGTGCCGAGCGTGTTGGCGGCGGTCGAGAACTTATCGAACGGGAAGCGCGGCAGCTTTGCGACCACGTAGTCCAGCGACGGCTCGAACGCGGCCGTCGTGTTGGCGACGGCGATCTCGTCGAGGTTCATGCCGACGGCGACCTTGGCCGTGACGCGCGCGATGGGATAGCCGCTGGCCTTGCTCGCCAGCGCCGACGAGCGGGAGACGCGGGGGTTGATCTCAATGAGGAAGTACTCCGAGGTCTTGGGGTTGAGCGCAAACTGCACGTTGCAGCCGCCCTGGATCTTCAGCGCGCGGATGATCTTGATCGCGCTGTCGTTGAGCATCTTCATGTCATGGTCGCTGAGCGTCATGATTGGCGCGACGACGGCGGAGTCGCCGGTGTGCACGCCCACGGGGTCGATGTTCTCCATGCCGCAGATGGTGATGGCGCGGTCGGACGCATCGCGCATGACCTCAAACTCGATCTCCTTATAGCCCTTGACGCTCTTTTCGATCAGCACCTGATGGATGGGCGAGAGCTTGAACGCCTGCATGCCCAGCTCGACGAGCTGCGCCTCGTCGTCGGCAAAGCCGCCGCCCGTGCCGCCGAGCGTGAACGCCGGGCGCAGCACGACCGGATAGCCGATGGCCGCGGCCGCGGCCTTGGCCTCCTCGAGGCCGTAGGTGATCTGCGACGGGATGACCGGCTCGCCGATGCTCTGGCAGAGCTCCTTGAACTGCTCGCGGTCCTCGGCACGGCGGATGCTGTCGCTGTCCGTGCCGAGAAGCTCGACCTGGCACTCCTTGAGCACGCCCTTCTGCTCGAGCTGCATCGCCAGATTCAGGCCGGTCTGGCCGCCGATGCCCGGGACGATCGCGTCCGGGCGCTCCTTGCGCAGGATACGCGCCACATACTCCAGCGTCAGCGGCTCCATGTACACCTTGTCCGCGACGGAGGTATCCGTCATGATCGTGGCAGGGTTGGAGTTGACGAGAATGACCTCGTACCCCTCCTCCTTGAGCGACAGGCACGCCTGCGTGCCGGCATAGTCAAACTCAGCGGCCTGACCGATGACGATCGGGCCGGAGCCGATGATCATAATTTTCTTCAGATCCGTTCTCTTGGGCATGTGATTTCCTCCTCAGTACGTAAAAAGTCCTGTATGTCATATATTTAATATGTAAATGAAGGGCGCTCAGTCCTGCGCGTCCTGCCAGACGACGGCGCCGCCGCAGACGTTGCGCACGCACCGCCCGTAGACCGTCTGTCCGGCGAAGGGCGTGCTCTTTCCCATGGAGCAAAACTGCGCCGGGTCGATGCGGTACTCCGTGTTCAGGTCCCAGACGGCATAATCGTCCGCGCACAGCGGGAAGCCGAAGCGCTTTCTGGGGTTGACCGCCATGAGCTCCACGAGCTTGTCGAGCGTCAGCACGCCGGTGCGCACAAGGTGGGTATAGAGCACGGGAAACGCCGTCTCAAGGCCGACGATGCCCATGGCGCTCCCGGCGAGGCCCCTGGCCTTTTCCTGCGCGCTGTGCGGCGCGTGGTCGGTCGCGATCATGTCCACCGTGCCGTCGAGGATGCCCTCGATGAGCGCCTGCCGGTCGGCCTGCGTGCGCAGGGGCGGGTTCATCTTGAAGCTGCCGTCCTCGCGCAGGTCGTCCTCGGTCAGCACGAGGTAGTGCGGTGCGGTCTCGCAGGTGACGTCCAGCCCCTGCGCCTTCGCCCGGCGGATGAGCGCCACACTCTCCTTGGTGGACACGTGGCACATATGATAGGCGCAGCCTGTCTCGCGCACCAGCTCGAGATCGCGCGCGAGCTGCCGCCACTCACTCTCGCTGCTGATGCCCTTATGCCCGTGGGCGCGGGCATACGCGCCGTCGTGGATATAGCCGCCGTGCAGGAGGGTGTTGTCCTCGCAGTGCGCGGCGATGAGCTTGCCGAGGCTTGCCGCCTTGCGCATCGCGGCGCGCATCACGTCCGCATCCTGCACGCCGCTGCCGTCGTCGGAAAAGCCGGCGACATAGGGCGCGAGCTGCTCCATGTCCGCAAGCTCCCTGCCGCCGCGGTGCGCGGTGATCGCGCCGTAGGGCGTCACATCGATGACCGCATCCGTGCGGATGCGCTCCAGCTGGGGGGCAAGCGTCTGCAAACTGTCCGGCGCCGGATCCAGATTGGGCATGGCGCACACGCGGCTGTATCCGCCGTGCGCCGCAGCAAGCGTGCCGGACGAAATGGTCTCCTTATAAGAAAAACCCGGCTCACGAAGATGTACATGCACATCTACGAAACCAGGTAATACCACGAAAGAAGAAATATCAAGTTCGTCACCGGCAATGCTGCCGCTGCCAAGAAAAACAGAATCACGGTTGCCGGGAAAAAGATCCCACCCAAATGTCTGCATATTCTCTGCGGCCGCAACCATTTTTCCTCGCCTCATTTCTGCCGAATCGCAAATTTTTGATATGATATCACATAATCGCCCGGTCTGTCAACAAATCCGGCGGCTTTGCGCGCCGTCTTTTTGCACGAAAAATTCCGTCATTTTCCGTTCCGCGTTGACACGCATCTCTGCGCCAAGAACCGAATACAGACAGACTCGGCGGCGCGCCCGTCAGGGCGCGCCGCCGTTGAGGCTGTCAAAAAGTAATACTTTTTGACAAAGAGGTTTGCGGCCTGACTGCAGCGCACGCGCTGTCCGCCGGAGGCGGCCGGCGCGCACGTTTGCAGGCCGAGAAGTATTTTCTTCGCCGCACATGTCGCCGAAGAAAATGATTGGACTTTCTTTGCGCCTGCGGGCGCAAACTCTACGAGGTTCTTGACAAGCTGTCGGCGGCGCGCCCGTCAGGGCGCGCCGCCGTGTGCTTCAGAGCAGTTTCAGGATCCCGCCGCCGTAGTCGGCGCAGGTCGCGCCGGCCGGCCGGTGATGTCGGCCGGGCAGGCGTCGAGCGCCGCCTCGAGCCGGTCGGCCGCGGCCGCGCGGCCAATGTGCCGCAGCAGCATGACCTCTGCGCGCAGGATGCTCTGGGGGTTGGCGTAGTCGCCCATGCCGCGCTCGATCATGCGCGGCGCCGAGCCGTGGATGGCCTCGAACATGGCGTAGCGGTCGCCGATGTTGGCGCTGCCCGCCGTGCCGACGCCGCCCTGGAGCTGCGCGGCCTCGTCGGTGATGATGTCGCCGTAGAGGTTCGGCAGCAGCAGCACCTGAAAGCCGCTGCGCACCCGCTCGTTGACGAGGTTCGCCGCCATGATATCAATATAGTAGTCATCGACGGTGATCTCGGGATAATCGGCGGCCACCTCGTGGCAGAGGGCGGTGAACTTGCCGTCCGTCTTTTTGAGGATGTTCGCCTTCGTGACGACGGTCACGCGCGTCTTGCCGTTGCGCCGGGCATAGTCGAACGCCGCGCGGGCGATGCGGCGCGTGCCGGGGTCGGTCGTGACCTTGAAGTCCACGGCCATGCCGGGCAGCTCCACACCGCGGCTGCCGAGGGCGTACTCGCCCTCCGTGTTCTCGCGGAAGAACGTCCAGTCGATACCCTGCTCGGGGATGGTCACGGGGCGGACGTTCGCGTAGAGGTCGAGCGCGCGGCGCAGCTTCACGTTCGCGCTCTCGAGCCCGCCGCCCATGGGCGTCGTCGTCGGGCCTTTGAGCAGCACGTCGCAGGTCAGGATCTCATCGAGCACATCGTCCGGCACGGCCTGATTGCAGGCCAGCCGGTTTTCGATCGTGAGGCCGCGGATGCGCCGCAGGGCGATGCTGCCGCGCGCGATCTCATCGGCGAGCAGCGCCTCGAGAACGCGCACCGCCTGCTCCATGATGATCGGGCCGATGCCGTCGCCGTCCACAAGGCCGATGGTCACGGTCGCTTTTTTCGTATAGTCCACCCGCTCGGCGATCATGCCCGCGACGCGGGCCTGCTGCTCAGTCAGCAGCGTGCGAAACGCCGCACAGGCGCGGTCAATATCGTTCATAGTGCATGCTCCTTTGTGTAGTTGAGCAGTCCGCCGGCGAGCAGGATGGCCTGCTGCCGCTCGGTGAGGCTGCACACGACGGAGTAGGCCTTGCCCGCCGCCGTGTCCGTGAGCGTCAGGCTGCCCGCCGCCATTCCGGCGCGGATATCGTCGATGCGCAGCCGCGCGCCGGGCTGCAGCGCGTCGTAATCGTCCGGGTTTTCAAACGTCAGCGGCAGGATGCCGGCGTTGATGAGGTTGGCCGCATGGATGCGCGCGAAGCTCTTGGCCACGACGCAGCGGATGCCGAGATACATCGGCACGAGCGCCGCGTGCTCGCGCGACGAGCCCTGCCCGTAGTTGCTGCCGCCGACGATGATGCCGTCCCCGGCCGCTCTGGCGCGCGCCGGAAAGGTCGGGTCGCAGACCGTGAAGCAAAACTCCGCCAGCTTCGGGATGTTCGAGCGATACGGCAGGATCTTCGCCCCCGCCGGCATGATGTGGTCGGTCGTGATGTTGTCGCCCACCTTGAGCACGAGCTCCGCCGTGAGCGTGTCGGCAAAGGGCCTGCTCTGCGGGAAGGGCTGGATGTTCGGCCCGCGCAGCACCTCCACCGCGTCCGCCTCGTCCGCCGGGGCGGGCGGCAGCACGGCGCTGTCGTCGATGCGAAACTGCTCCGGCAGCGTGACGGCCGGCATGGGGCCGAGCGTCTGCGGGTCGGTGATCGTGCCGGTGAGCGCGGCGGCGACGGCCGTCTCCGGGGACACGAGGTAGACCTGCGCGTCCTTCGTGCCGCTGCGGCCGAGGAAGTTGCGGTTGAACGTGCGCAGGCTCACGCCGCCGGAGTTGGGCGAGAAGCCCATGCCGATGCACGGGCCGCACGCGCACTCGAGCAGGCGCGCGCCGCTGGCGAGGATGTCCGTGAGCGCGCCGCAGTCGGCCAGCATGGTCAGCACCTGCTTCGACCCCGGCGAGATGGACAGGCTCACGCCCGGGGCGATGGTCCTGCCCTTGAGCAGGGCTGCGACCTTGAGCATATCGAACAGAGACGAATTCGTGCACGAGCCGATGCAGACCTGATCGACCTTCGTGCCCGCGAGCGCTTCCACGGGGACGACGTTGTCCGGGCTGTGCGGGCAGGCGATCATGGGCTGCAGCGTGTTGAGGTCGATGTCAATGATGCGGTCATAGCGCGCGTCCGGGTCGCTCGCAAGGGGGATAAAGTCCGCCTCGCGCCCCTCGGCGGCGAGGAAGGCACGCGTCACGTCGTCCGACGGGAAGATGGACGTCGTCGCGCCGAGCTCGGTGCCCATGTTCGTGATCGTGGCGCGCTCGGGCACGGACAGCGCCGCGATACCCGGCCCGCCCCACTCGATGATCGCGCCGACGCCGCCCTTGACCGACAGGATGCGCAGCAGCTCGAGGCTGATGTCTTTGGCCGTGACGTAGGGCCGCAGCGTGCCGGTGAGGTTGACCTTGAACATTTTCGGCATCGTGATGTAGTACGCGCCGCCGCCCATGGCGACCGCGACGTCCATGCCCCCCGCGCCGAAGGCCAGCATGCCGATGCCGCCGCCGGTGGGCGTGTGGCTGTCCGAGCCGATGAGCATCTTGCCCGGCTTGCCGAAGCGCTCGAGCTGCACCTGGTGGCAGATACCGTTGCCCGGGCGGGAGAACCAGACGCCGTGCTTTTTGGCCACGGTCTGGAGATAGCGGTGGTCGTCCGCGTTTTCAAAGCCGGACTGCAGCGTGTTGTGGTCCACATAGGCCACGCTCAGCTCGGTCTTCACACGCGGGATGCCCATCGTCTCAAACTCCAGATAGGCCATCGTGCCGGTGGCGTCCTGTGTGAGTGTCTGGTCGATGCGCAGCGCGATCTCGCTGCCGGGCGTCATGTCGCCGTGCAGCAGGTGGGCGCGGATGATTTTCTGAGCAAGCGTTTCACCCATGATTTTTCAGCCTCCCAATCATACTTTCCTTGGCGTGGATGGTGTGCTCGGTCGTGAGCGCGGCGGCGCGGTCGGCGTCTCCGGCGGCGATGGCGTCGAAGATGGCGCGGTGCTCCTTGACGACCTGCGCCGTGCGCTTCGCGTCGGCAATGGACGCCTTGCGGTAGCGGCGGGTCTTGCGGTGCAGCGGGACGAGCGTGTCGCTGATGACGGCGTGGCCGCTCATGTCGCAGATGACGTCGTGGAACTGGTCGTCCATCTCGCGCAGGTGCTCGGCGTCGCGCTTTTCAAAGTAAAACTCCTGCAGGTCCAGAATGTGCCGCAGGCGCGCAAGCCCCTCGGGCGAGACGTTTTTCGCCGCGTAGTAGGACGCAAGCCCCTCGATCCGGCAGCGGATGTCCATGATGTCCACCAGATCCTCGGCCGTGATGCCGAGCACGACGGAGCCCTTGCCGGTGTCGGCGATGAGGTGCTCCTGCTCGAGGCGGCGCAGCGCCTCGCGGATGGGCGTGCGGCTGACGTTGAGCTGCTCGACGAGCTTCAGCTCCGTGAGCACCTCACCGCGCGGGTACACGCCCTGAATGATATCGGATTCCAGCCGCTCAAACACCTGATCGGCCAGCGTAACGGTACGGAAATCTTTCATACTGCGCCTCCTGTCAAACCTGCGCGAAGCGGCCGGGCGCCAGCTCCGCGATCTTGGCTTTGAGTTCCTTGACGGACAGGACGGTCTGGCGGCCGTCCTCGTATTCCGCATCCACCCAGCCCTTGAGCGCGAGCACGAGCGGGTCGTGCTTGTCGATCTGTTTTTCGCCGGTCAGGTGGTAGTTCTGGTTGATCCAGTAGGCGATGCCCGCGAGGCCGGACGTCTTGCCGACCTGCACGGACGCCGGGCGGTTGAGCAGCTTCTCGGTATCGAAGATCGTGTAGATCTCGGCGTCCTTGAGCAGGCCGTCGGCGTGGATGCCGGCGCGCGTGGCGTTGAAGTCGCGCCCGACGAACGGCGTCATCGGCGGGATGTCGTAGCCGATCTCGTGCTGGAAGTAGTCGGCGATCTCGGTGATGACCGTCGGGTCCATGCCGTCGAGCGAACCGCGCAGCGACGCATACTCGAACACCATCGCCTCGAGCGGGATGTTGCCCGTGCGCTCGCCGATGCCCAGCAGCGAGCAGTTGACCGCGCACGCGCCGTAGAGCCACGCGGTCGAGGCGTTGACGACGGCTTTGTAAAAGTCGTTGTGCCCGTGCCACTCGAGGCACTCGCTCGGCACGTCGGAGTACTGCTGCAGGCCGTAGATGATGCCGGCCACGCTGCGCGGCAGCGCCGCCTCCGTGTAGGGGATGCCGTAGCCCATGGTGTCGCACGCGCGGATCTTGACCGGGATGCCCGCCTGACGCGAGAGCTTTTGCAGCTCGTTGACAAACGGCACGACAAAGCCGTAAAAGTCGGCGCGCGTGATGTCCTCGAGGTGGCAGCGCGGGACGACCCCGGCCTCAAACGCATCGGCCACGGTGGCAAGGTAGTAGTCCATGGCCTGCTTTCTGGTCATTTTCATCTTCTTGAAGATGTGGTAGTCGCTGCAGCTGACGAGGATGCCCGTCTCGCGGATGCCGAGGTCGCGCACGAGGCGAAAGTCCTCCTTTGTCGCGCGGATCCAGGTCGTGATCTCCGGGAACTTCAGCCCCAGCTCCATGCACTTTTCGAGCGCCTCGCGGTCTTTTTTGCTGTAGATGAAAAACTCCGTCTGCCGGATGATGCCATACGGCCCGCCGAGCCGGGACAGGTACTTATAAATGTTGACGATCTGGTCGACCGTGTACGGCTCCACGGACTGCTGCCCGTCGCGCAGGGACGTGTCCGTGATCCAGATCTCCTCGGGCATGTTCATCGGCACGCGCCGGTGGTTGAACGGCACCTTCGGCACCATTCCCTGCGTGTAGATGTCGCGCTGGAGGTTCGGCTCCGCCACGTCCTGGAGCGAATATTTATACGCATTCTGCTCCAGTAAATTCGTCTTTCCGGATATTTCAAGCATGGCAGTGGGACTCCTTTCTGTTGCTTTGTATTATTGTATACAATTATACACACGCTGTTTTTATTGTCAATAGAATTGTTCACAATTTTCCGCTTGCTTTCCGGGCGGAAGCTGGTATAATACAAAAACGTTCAAAATTGAACTATTTTGGGAGGCGACCATCGTGCTCAACGCAGCTCAGGTCTATACCTACACGCGCCGCATCCTCGACGCTTACGCCGCCGTCATGCAGCCGCTGAGTGCGGAGCTGGACATGGCGCAAAATGCCGTGGACATTCTGCTCTTTCTGGCCAACAATCCGGGGCTGGACACCGCGCGCGACATCTGCACATACCGGAAGCTCAAGCCGGGCATCGTGTCGTTCCACGTGGACAATCTCGTGCGCGGGGGCTACCTGCTGCGCACGCGCGACCCCGGCGACCGCCGCCGCTGCCGGCTCGTGTGCACGGACAAGGCAGCGCCGATCATCGCGCGCGGTCAGGCGCTGCAGGAGCAGTTCGCCGCGCAGATGTCCGCGGGCCTCGCGCCCGACGCGCTCGAAACGTTCCAGCGCTGCCTGACGGCGTTCGCGCAGAATCTCGACCGCATGGCCAACAGGGAGGAAAGTTAAATGCAGCAGGACAAAACATTTCTCGGCACGGAGCCGGTCGGACAGCTCCTGCGCCGGCTTGCGATCCCGACGGTGATCGCGCAGCTCGTGAACATGCTCTACAACATCGTCGACCGCATCTACATCGGCCACATTCCCGAGGTCGGCAGCAGCGCGCTGACGGGCGTGGGCGTGTGCCTGCCGATCATCCTGATCGTGTCGGCCTTCGCGTGCTTCACGGCCTCGGGCGGCGCGCCGCGCGCGTCGATCTACATGGGGCGCGACGATATGGACAGCGCGGAAAAAACGCTCGGCGGCTGCTTCACGCTGCAGATCGGCATCTCCGTCGTGCTCACGGCGGTGCTGCTGCTCTGGGGGCGCGACGCGCTGCTCGCCTTCGGCGCGAGTGAAAACACCATTGACTACGCTGCTGACTACCTGCATATTTATGCATTCGGCACGCTCTTTGTCGAGCTCACGCTGGGCATGAACGCCTTCATCACGGCGCAGGGCTTTGCCAAGGTGGGTATGTACACGGTGCTC
>ENA-USYV01003126-USYV01003126.1-human-gut-metagenome-genome-assembly--contig:-NODE-3126-length-12086-cov-4.163711_pt1 | contig 12086 bp, 18 predicted proteins | sample MGYA00250066_ERZ773514 | MGnify/ENA primary metagenome ERZ773514 (study PRJEB29103, sample SAMN06112049) | human gut metagenome | biome: human gut; feature: ankylosing spondylitis patient; material... | reverse complement strand
TCGTTTTTGGCAGTAAGTTCCCAGAAGGGCAGTTTGATGATACTGGGCGTCATCTCACCCACGCCAAGTTCCAACAGAAGTTCTGCTTTTTTAAGTTTCAGGATCAGCAGCCTTTCTTCGCTGCCTTTCTCTCCTGGTCTTCCTTCCACATTTCCTCTGCTACCGGCTTCCAGTTTTCAGCATACCGGTCACATTTCGCACAGAGATGCTCTGCACTCTCCGGTGACTGAAGATCTGTGGAATGTGCTCCGGATTTTTCTACCATTTCTCTCAGCTTCTGCGGATTTTCAAGCATCGGGCATGGACGGTACATATTGTCATTAAACGGCTGTCCGTCATGATATGCCATCATCATCGGAGACTGCAGTGCTTCCAGAAGTGTTTTCTCGCGGATATTGGAATCAGAATAATGGATAAACACACATGGATCGATATCGCCGTTTGCATTGATATGCAGATAGCGACGGCCGCCTGCAATACATCCTCCCACAAACTCTGCATCATTCTGGAAATCCATGGCAAACAACGGCTTTGTTGCACGGTATTTACGGATACGCTCATAGGTTTCTCTTCTCTGTGCAGGAGTAGGAAGCAGCTCCGGTGCTGCATCATTTCCAACCGGCATATAATGGAAATACCAGATAAAGTACGCTCCAAGATCGATCAGGCTGTCGTAAAATGCCTCTGATGTGATAGACTCGAAATTTGCACTCGTATAACATGCAGAGATACCAAATACAAGCTTCTTCTCTCTGAGAAGATTGATGGCCTTGATAACCTTCTGGTATACACCATTTCCTCTTCTGCCATCTGTTGCAGTCTCAAATCCTTCCAGTGAAATTGCAGGAACAAAGTTTCCTACCCGAAGCATATCATTTGCAAAATCCTCATCGATCAGTGTTGCATTTGTGAAGGAAAGGAAGATACAGTCATTATGTTTCTCGCAAAGACGGATCAGATCCTTTTTTCTTACAAGTGGCTCTCCGCCTGTGTAAATATACATATAAACGCCAAGCTCCTTACCCTGGCGGATGATGTCATCGATCTCATCGTAGGTGAGGTTCAGCTTGTTTCCATACTCTGCTGCCCAGCATCCTGTACAGTGCAGGTTACATGCACTTGTTGGGTCAAGAAGGATTGCCCACGGGATATTACAGCCATATTTCTCACGGCATTCATCCTGTTTCTTCCAGCCTGCAAGATTTGCATTGATAAAGAAGTTTGCAACCAGAGTTTTCATAACATGCGGATCAATATCAGTTACCAATCTATGAATAAACGGATAATACGGATGTTCCGGATTGGAAATGACTTCGCGGATCATTGCTCTCTGTGTAGGAAATCCACCACCGGAAAATTTATCTGCCCAGTCCATGATCTTGATAAAATTCTTATCCGGATCTTTATAAACATAATTGAATGCCTGTTCAAGTCCGAATTTCTTAAGTGTGTTCATTGCGCTCATACTATCTCTCCTTATTTCTCTCAATGTAAATATGCAATCTAGCTAAACGGACATCTTCATTCCGTCACACTGCATTTCGAGTACCAAAGCTTTCTTACTATCTTTGCCTGACTCATGGTGTTACTGTACGTTTTTTCCATTTGAATAACAATAGGCAATATAATTGGTATGACCGAAAACTAGGCAAATCTGTTAAAATGCCTAAATATTATTAACATCTTCGCTAAATAAAGGGTTTCTGGGTCAATATTTGTGAGTTGACACCATTTTTACACCATTTTTTACTCTCGTTATTCAGCTCGCCTTCTTATAGTTTCGTTCATCGCATCTTCAAGCATTAATATATTGTGAGTTTTTTGAGATTCATTGATATCCGTATAGATATCAAGTGTAGTATTTACGCTCTTATGTCCTAAATATGCCTGTACAATTTTAGGATTGATACCTTCATCAAAGCATCTTGTCGCAAAAGTATGTCTTAATGTGTGTGGACCAAAGTACGCCATTGGCGGCTTAGAGTTCGCTGCTCGTACTACATTCACCCGATCAATAACATGTTTCATAGCTGAATAAATGCATCCTCTTGATATTGGATTTCCTGAATGTGTAGTAAATATTAATTGCGATTTTTTTAGCGGATCATTTTCATTCAGTTTTAATATCTTTTTTAAAACTATTATTTGATCCTGTATGGCCTTTTTACACATATTATTCATAGGGATCGTTCTGTTTGCCGATGGTGTTTTAGGCGGAGTTATATGGAAGTTGCATTGCTCTCCTTCACTTTTGTAATATACAGATGTTTTATTTACGCTTATTTTACAATTATAAAAATCAACATCACCAATAGTTAGCGCAGAAATCTCTCCGAATCTCATACCGGTGTTAACTATTGTAATAAACAGATTGTTATAATATGAGTCTACACTCATATCAAAAAAATCTATCTGCTGTTCTAATGTAAGTGCCATGCCTTTTTTATTAGGCTCATCTAGCTTCTTGATTTTTAACATTGGATTTTTCGCACAAACATCATCTGCCATCGCACATTCAAATATGTCATATAGCATTCTGCTAATGCAATTTATGGTCGATTTTTTAAAATTATTTTTATTTAGATTTCCAATTAGATCAACAACCATAAGCCTATTTATCTCGTTAACTCTCTTCTTTCCAAGAAATTCTTGAACATGATTTCTATACATGGACTTGTATCTTAATATTGTAACTTCTTTAACATAATTTTGTTTATAAATACGTATCCATTTATCAAACCATTCGTCCAGAGTTGTATTTGGATTAATTGTGTTGTTTAATCGGTAATCTTCAACAATTTCATTATGTAGCTCGTTCTTAATATCTTTTAATGTCTTGCCATACACAGTCCGCCTTTTACCAAAACGATCAGTAAAACGAGCTTGATATCTACCATCCTTTCTTTGCGTGATGCCTTTTCCGAGTTCCTTGCCTTTTAAATCTTTTCCCATCGTATCGTATTCCTTTCTATAAAAAAATACACGCGTACAATGAGACAATTTTCATAATTATCATATCATACGTGTGTATCTAAAGCAAATCATAAATATACAATATTATCTAAATATTTTTCAAAACCAATTCTTTTTATCAGACATTTCTTTCCAACGTAAATAACGAAGGTACATCCTGGATCTTTGGTTAATTCACGTAATTTATTCTTACCTATATTAAAATACTGAGCAGCTTCGTCTATTGTAAGCATATATTTTTCAGAAATATTTATTGTTTTTTCGCCTTCCATGGTTCTAACCCCCATTCAAACTCCTGTTGCCGCTGCGGATCATCGCTATTCAAGACAAAATCTACTTCACAAGGTAATCCCATAGACAATACTCCAAGAATAGATTTCGCATCAATAATATATCTGCCATGTACACAATCAATATCGCAATCTCTAAATCCATTCATGATATTTACAATAGCGTTGGCAGCAGATGAATTTTCAATTCTAACTTTTATACTTTTCATATATGTAATTAACTCCTGTTGATTATTCAAAATTAAAATGTTATTATATTTTATAGAATAATATGATCTGTCTATTATTATTCTATAGTGTGCTACGAAAACTTTGATACTTCCCATTTCAAAGTTGGCCTCTTATTCTATAAGCACACTACCACCTATACTACTATACTAGAATAAGAGGCTTAGACCTAAAATTTTAATTGTACTTTATATCAGATATAATTATAATACAGGCGTACATTGTGTTCTGTAGAACATTATGCACGCCTTTGTACTATAATTATTTATCGGTACTACCGAATCCACCATTTCTCACGGCATCTGCATCATCATCTACTGTAATTCCATATGGCACGAAAATTCCCTGAGCGAATCCTTTACCACGAAGAACTTCTACGGTTTTATCCTCTTTTGAATCATTTGTAATTTTAATGAAGATATGCCCTTCATTATCTGAATAAGAATAATCTTCATCTATAATCCCAACTGTATTATCAAGCTGGATTCTATATTTAAATCCAAGCCCGCTTCTTGGGAATACCATCAGTACCCATCCTTCATTCATTTCACAACGGATACCTGTAGGAATTTTAATAGTCTCACCAGGCTCAAGAGAAAATGTCAGTGGTGAACAAAAATCATATCCTGCAGATCCTGCTGTTGCTCTTGTAGGCAGCTCAATTCCGCCATAAATACTTTCAATATCTTTTCTTACATTAGGATCAGTTGAGACGATATTAAATGTATCACACCAATCTTTTATAAACTGATCGAAACTAACTTTGCTAAATTTAGCCATTCTTGTTATCATTTTTACTTAACTCCTTCTTTAAATATTTTATGTACTCATTCCACATTCCGGAATAATGAATAAATTCTTTGCCCTTTAACATAGACTTACGCATTTCTACTTTTACATCTTTTGATCTATATTGCTTGCTCTTAGAGAGTATATTTTTAATAAACCGTCTCGTAATCTGTGGAACGATCAAGATATCCTCTTGAGCAATATCTTTTGTTAAATTCTTATATGCTGCTAAATCATCAGCAGGTATTATGTAATCAGACTTAGGGAGATTCTTAGTTGAGAACGGTGATATGCCCGCCCCACTTGTCTGCGGCTTAAGATATTCTGCTATCAATTCTATATTCTTCGAATGAAATCGGAATTCCACTTCTTCATCATTCTCCATAATATGTCTAATAGTCCCTTCTTTTAATAAAGCATCATAAAGTGGTTTATAATTTATACCTATAGTTGCGATGTCAAAATTGCATAATCTCTGTCCTAACGCTTTAAGAATGTTGTGCCCCCGGCCAATCGAAGGAATATATGCCACCAGAACACCATGTCCATAATGATATATCTGGCAGCCTAAAGCACATTTAATATAAACATCATCAGAATCAATTAATCCATTCCAATCTCTAGGGAAATCATTGGTATTCTGATCGATATGTGCCTTTAATCTGTATATTCCTTTATATCTCATAAGATAATTTGCCATTTACTATAAGCTCCTATACATACTGCATATCAACGTAAGTATCATCATAATATCCATCTACAAGATATTTTGGCATCGATTTTGATTTAAACAGATTCTTTTCATGAAGCTGTTTAATCTTTTTAGCAATTTCTGGATCATCACATTTTTCAGTATAAATATATTTATCTAATACAGCATATGGAAAACCAAGATTATCTTCATCTGTTTTTCCACAAAGTCCATCAATCGGAATTTTCTCAATAAATTCCTCTGGCAATCCAAGCACATATCCAATTGCTTTTACTTCTGTGACAAGCATATATCCAATAGGACTGAAATCTCCTGCGGAGTCGCCATATCTGGTTTCGTATCCGACAAACGACTCCGAATAATTGCAAGTGTTTGCTACTCTACCATTCATAGACTGTGATACTGCGTATAATGTTGACATTCTAATACGAGCCGGAAGATTCATTTTTGTCTGATCACTAACCTCAATACCAGAAGTCTCAAGCCTGGATAATACACTTTTTACCGTATCTCCAATATTTATTTCATATCTTTTAATATCAAGATAATCGCAAACCTTTCTAGCTACATCAATATCAGACTGAATTCCCTGCGGCATAAGTACACCAATAACTCTATCCTTACCAAGAGCTTCTACACATAATGCTGCTACAACAGTAGAATCTTTTCCTCCAGAAATTCCTACGATTGCATTGCAATCTGGTCCATTTTTTTCAAAGAATTTTCTAATCCATGTTACGCATTTATCCTTATGTTTCTTTGCATCAAAAGCCATAATTCTGTCCTCCTATAGATACAATCCGTGATTTGCTTGTGCCATCATCATATTCTCTAGTGACCAATGTACCCTGTATCATCTCTCCAACTCTTCCATGATATTTACGATATACAGATTCACTATTAAACGAGTAATCAATCCCGTCATATTCAACTGTAATTTCATATTCAGCAGGTATATTTTTTATAATTGGCCTACCATCTGAATAACTTACTACTTTTATTTTTCCTGGATCATAATATTCATTAACAATTTTAACCTTTACTGGTTCTGTAGTTTTTTTAATACATTTCGCACATCCTGTTAATGTAGACAATCCAATCAATAAACTTGCTGCAATAATTCCTATCTTACGCATTTAAATATCCTCACAAACTACTTCAATTAACTCAAATCCTTCATTGTCAATAAAGGCATCTGAAATCTGATCTATAATCATTTTTTCTACAATATTTTTGTTTGTCAACGTTGTTGCTAATTCCGGATCATTCGGGAAATTGTACTCTGCTGTAACTGTAATAATTCTTTTTGTAGGTAAGTTCATTATTTCCACTGTCTCCTTCTTTTACTTTGATCTTTCCAACATTTTGGTTTCTTTCTATAATTATCAAATGCCCAAGGATCAATGATTCTTTTCGGTTCATTAAGATAAACACCATATTCATTTACGGCTTCTTTAATTTCATCTGGAACAATACTTCTTCTTCGTTCCGGAACATTACTCACATGACTTCTTATCTGATAAGCATAATGACCATAATGACGCATTTTATGCTTTCTATACGCTTTTGTTAAACCATCAAAAGATCTAATATTTCCAGAATCATCAACTATTAAAAATCTTCTTCTATAATCTATATATTTCTTATTAAAACATCTATTATCGTATTCAAATGAATTGTGAAACTTTACAGATCGTATAGAAAATATATTATATAACTTTACGTAATTGCGAAAATATGTATATAAATCTTTCGTCCCGCTTACATAACCAAGATACTCCCATGGAAGCCATTTATAAGTAGTGGTTTCATTCCAATAATTAAAACTAATAATTTTTATGTGCTGTATATAAATATGGTATTTTCTCATACTTACTTCCTCTTATTGTTGACTCTAATACGATTTTTAAGCTCATTAATCCTTAACGCTTGTAATAAAATAATGATCCAAGCTAAACAACAATCTATGAACATGGTTCTATTTGGTGCAACACGTATAAAATAACACGCTGTATTCATTATAATAGAAATTGTACCAACTATATAAAATAGCCAATCTGTCCAATCTCCATATTTACTTAGAAATTTTAATAATTTTTTAATATGTTTCACCACTCTTTATACCTCCATAATTCTACATCATAATCTTCAAGTTCTCTCTTAATGATCGGATATATATCATTCTCCCAATCTGCTCCGCCTCTGCCGCAGCCAATCTTATATGGAAGGGCTACTGTCGTATTACGAAGCTCGTCACATTCTTCGACCCATGCATACCAATTAGCTTTGAATCTTCTTAAACATTCTATAAATGCACCTAAATCTGTATATTGTTTACCATCATAACCATATTTATCCTGAGCAAACATTGATACTACACATTGAGATTCGCCATGATTTGTCCACCAATAATAATCATTCAAACCAAGCAATGAAAATCCTGCTTCTGTAACTTTGTCATACATTAAATAATAATGCTGGAATAATCCATCTTCATATTGTCTTAATGTTTTTGCGACACCAGAACCCATTACTCCCTGGCAATTAACTTGATGTAAAATAAAATCAGTTTTAGCATCTAAAATATTACCCTTAATGATTTTAATATCTCCCAAAAATAAATCCTCCCATTATACACCATTTATTCACGAACATCGTGTACCATTCAACCCATTCTTTGTCTACCGTATCCGGAAGATCGGTATTCTCTTTGTCGTATTTAAATATTTCTTCTAAATGGTTAATTAAATCATAATAATCAGATATGATTTCACCATTATCAGTTAAGAATTGGCCGTTGCGAATATCCATAAGAAGCGAATGCTCATCTTCACGATATGTCACGATCTTTTTATTTTCCAGTACATCAAAGGCCATATAATATAATCGGATTGGATGGACCATATACTTTGCAAGTTTATCCTTGTCAATAAATACCTTTTCAAGATCAAGCATTTTTTTGCTCTTCTCAATATATCCACCAAATGAATACACTGCTTTTCTACAAAGAATTTTATCTACATTATTTTTTAAAGTGTCAAAAAATATATGCTTATATAAATAATGTTCCGGTTTTAATCCAAGAATTTCAATGACTGCAGGATTATTGTTACAAAGCAGTTTAATCATTTTCTTGAATGTATATATAGTTGTATCAGTTTCATGACTAACTACTTGCTCAATATCCTGTCCTAATAAAATTTCTCTCTCAGTATTACAAGTAATGCCTCTTATATCTAAATCACTACTAACTGCATTAGTACCGTAAGCATAGCTTCCTCCTACGGTGAGAACCATAATATTATTGCCGAGATGAGGATTTGTACGAAGAAATTCATATCTTTTATCAGTTTTAAGAGTTTGTTTAATTTCATTTAAAGTCATTATATTTCTCCATTCAATCTGTTACGGATTTCCTCAAATGTATCCCTATGAATAATTCTGCCGTTCTTAAATACAGTTTTAAGTTCGCTATTCTGTCTAATCCCTTCAAGTCCATCAATGCAATAAAGATCGTCATAGTAATCTCTCTGTACTACGCAGCAGCCTTTATGAGATTTCTTAAGCTTGCTAGTATCTGTTTTAGGATCTTTGTAAATCATAATTGGTTTACCATTTACTTCGCCATATGTAGCCTTCATAGCAATTCCAAAAGTGTCTCTGGTTACAACAACCATATGTCCATCATCTTCGACAATAGCTGAGAAGCAAAATGCTCCGACCCCAAATACAATATTATTCGCTGCAAAGCCTAAATCTCGTAATTTATTCCAAATCTCATTCACATGATTAAGCGAACATCCGTCTCCATAAATAATGCCAATATGAGGGTCGAGTACTTTATAACCTTTGCTATTTACTGTTCCTCCAAAGGTATCCCAAAGTTTTTCAATTGTTTTTACAGCAATTTCAACCATATCTCCAGAATCCGGTCTAACAAGTAATTTCCCATTATGATTCATAATCTCCTCTTTACAAGCCGGGAGAATATTATCAATCATATTCCAATAATCATAAGTATCAGAAACCATACTAAAAGACGAATTTGGATATAACTCTGTAAGGAGTCTTTTAACAAATGTAATCTCATCACCGTCAACTGCAAAATTTGAAGCCATAACTGAATGTTCTGTACTTACAGCCCCAATACCAAGGCCCGTGTTTTTACAATCAGCCTGATAGTAAGTATCAATGTAATCAATCGCCGGAATTGTGCTTGTCTTATTAAAGGAAAGTAACCAGGCAGCAGAACATCTCTGAGCTTCGTCCATACAAGACATGCCTCTCATACCAAAATCAGAAGCCGCCATTGCCGGATCTGCATCGTCTGTAGTTACTTTGTACCAATAATCCGCCATTTCTCTGTACATATGACCGATTGTAGCATGGCAACATGGTTTCCAAAGTTCAACCTGCAGGATACATTCAATCCATTGTACAACCCATGCAAAATCTGGACGTGTATTACTGATCTCAATACATGGCACTGTCATTGGTACAAGTGTTCCTTCTGGGAGTGCTCTAATATGTAATGGAAGATACCCAAGACGATGTAATTTAATGATCGGATCCAAATCATAATCTTTTGATGTAAGCTGGATATTCATAGTAGAAATATACGTACCGACCACAAAAGATTCCGGAAGCTTAAAAAAACAAGTATTAAAGTACTCAATCAAGTATTCCTGAATAAATGCCTGGAGTCCAAAGAACACCATTTTCTTCTGATTTTTAAGCATTGATCTTCTCGGAGTCCAATAAGATACTAATTTAGTAAGCCCCGGAGGAAGCATTTTATTATGTACCTGTTTATATGTATCTGAAAGTAGAATTGCTAATGTTTTTGTATTCATTATTTTTCGTTCTCCTCTACATCATTATTTTTATTGCCATTTACAATTTTATCAATTTGATCTGAGACATAATCGATTACATCTTTTCCAGTTTTTCCAATGGCTTGAATATTATCGGTTGTCAAATTATCTAAAGCCAACATCGTATACATAGTATCTTTTGAAGGAGTAATGACAACTAACAACGCACTTATAATTAAACCAACAACAAATTTTTTGAAACATTTTTTAATATTTAATATTTTATTTTGATATTTTTCATTATCCTTGTCGTAATATGGATCATCTATGACTATTAAAAAATATATTGCATTTACAATTCCGCCAAATATTGCAGCTACTACTGCTGCTATAAAAATATTTTTTAATCCAGATAAAACATTAATTAAGTAAATTGACCACGGATTAATAATAGGATTCATAATTAAAATACCCCCGGATCATTTTTTCTAAACTCTTCAACCAGTTCAATCTTTGGACTTTCTGTATTTGTAAGAATACTATCTGTAGTATAAATCTTTTCAATAAGTCCGTTATTTTTAAGCAGCTCTCCATCGTAAATTGAATTTTCACAATGAGTAACATACAGATAAATGTTTGTTGCACCAAGTTCTTTGAGCTTCAATGCACTGTGATAGAATGTTCCGCCTTTGCTGCAGATATCATCAACAATAAGAATATTTCGTCCTTTGATTTTTTCTACGTCACCTGCAACATCGAGACCTTCAATTTTTCCCGTAACCCAATTTCTTCTTTTAATTCCGAACGCATATGGTCCACAATATTTAGGAAGATCGGAATATCTTTTAACGCTACCTTCATCCGGAAAAAATAATATAGTATCGTCTGGCAACTTTTTAAATATTTTTTTAATATAAATGTCAGGAGACTGAATAAACAGTCGATCAAAAAGAGCTTCTGAAACATGCGAATGAGGATCCAACACTTCGACCGAATCAAAATTAAGAGAATTGATAATATTCGCAAAAAATTTAAGAGTAAATACTTCATCGACTTCTACAGTACGGTCAAATCTTGCATTTGGAATATATGGCATAATAAGACGAACTTTTGCATCTGAACTAATATCATATATATGATTTACAATGTAAACCAACTGCAATAGTTCATTTTCTGAGTCGTAATACCATTCAATATTTACAAAATTGTTAAAAAATATTATGTTAAGTTTCATTGTCCCGTCTGGGAAATATTCAGGTTCAATAATTTCGTTATTTACTTTAATCATTTGTATCCTCCTTTTACTTCTAGCTTTCTTAAATCTTCAATTAACCAAGGTTTTTCATCTTCCCATTTTATGAAATCAAACATATTACCATACATATTTCTTGATACATAAAAATAATTACTATCATCAGTTGTCCAAGATTCATTCATATAACTACGTCTTGGTTTATTATAGTAAATATAAAGATCATTATTGAAATCTCTTGCAATATATTTACAATCAGATAGAAGGGCATCAAGGAAGTTCTTTTCTCTTGATGTAATTGTAGGTTCCTCTTCTGATTCAGCCCATTCACGTACTCGATCGTAGCAAGCCTGTGAACGTCCAATATGTTTATCACAACTATCAAATATGCATGATTCACAATCAATATCATTACAACAAACAACTTTATTATCTCTTGTTACTGCCACACTTCCACCTTTACAAGCAATATCTAAAATTTCTTTAGCGAATTTCTCTCCATTCTTCATAAATATATCCTTTTTATTCTCTTACTGGTTTACATCTATCGGCGTCCATCCAAGTCCATTCGTTATTATAATAAATAAGAAACTCTGTGCCTCTATACTCACGAATAGCATATACAGTACAAACTTCGTCTTTCTCCGCCCAAGAATCCCTAACTCTCACCATAAATGGCAATGGACACATCATCATTGATTCATTCATCCTTTTCTCCAATAACATTAATCTGACAACTTTTCATAACTTCTAGTGCCGCCTTATGTCTCTCTGGAGTTGATCCGGCGCAACAACTAGCATCTACTGTAATTTCTACTTCTGGATAATATGTTTTAATTAAAAGAGCGTTCGTAATAACACAGATATCTGTACAAAGACCTATGATTTCTACTTCATAAGCTGGCTTACCAAGTTTAAACATACCAATCCATGAATGATGATCCCAACGATAAACCGTAGGCCGTAAGTTCACTATCAGCGGATATGTCACGGATGGAACGTCTTCCGAGACGTTGATTGGAACCAAT
>ENA-USYV01003122-USYV01003122.1-human-gut-metagenome-genome-assembly--contig:-NODE-3122-length-12108-cov-109.284764_pt1 | contig 12108 bp, 8 predicted proteins | sample MGYA00250066_ERZ773514 | MGnify/ENA primary metagenome ERZ773514 (study PRJEB29103, sample SAMN06112049) | human gut metagenome | biome: human gut; feature: ankylosing spondylitis patient; material... | reverse complement strand
TAGCAGTTACATTATTTAAAGTGTTTAACTCGCTGATATTCAATCAATAAAAGATTTTATTGTGACTCGTGCAATGATAGGTCAGTTTTTTATTTATTCCTGCATTTTTGGCCCACTTCTTCAACTGTAAATCAATGGTAGAAGTGCAAGGCAGAGAAAACACATAATCTTCAGCACTTCTCCTTGTGTGAGGCAGATAGGCTTGCGCTTGCTTGTTGAGTGGCAAATACAGCATCCGACCAGTCTTCTTTTGTCGTAGCTCCATGTGAATATTCCCGTTATCTTCAATGATTTTTTTCCATTGCAAGGCACGGACATCACTCAATCGCAACCCGCAGAAGCAGGAAAACAAAAATGCAATTTTTACATCTGTTCTTGGTGCATCCGCCTCTATGAGTTTGCGGACTTCATCAATGGTCAGATACTCACGTGGAGTTTCTTCACCGCAAATGGCTTTCCTGTCAATAGCTAATCCGGGATTTACAGACAACACATCATCATCAACCGCCATATTCAAGGCTGTAATGATAACCCCAAGGTAATTGGATATGGTCTTTTTGGCAAAAGGGGCTTTGGTACGCCTTGCTTTTTGCCCTTTCATAAATTCAACAAAGCCATCTAAGAAATCCTTGTCCACATCGCACAAACGAGCTTTGGCATTGTATTTCCGTAATTGTTTTAAGGCCGAATGCACACGGTTTTCTGATGACATCTTTCCCTGTTGAATACTCCTGTTCTTATACTCGTTTATCCAATCAACAAGTAAAACCTTTGCCTTTTCTGAAATGGTTACGGGTGTTCTGTTGTTCGATATTTCAAGAATGCGTTGTGCCCTTATTGCATCAGCTGCTTTCATTGTATGCTTGTTTTGCTTTCTTGCTTCCGATGAATTCTCTGGGATAAGGTACAATTTCAGAAACTCATACCGCCTCTTCTTCTCGTAGTAAATATCGAGATAGATAGACTTGTTTCCATTTTCCAGTTCCTTGAACCGGATGCGTACAGGGGTTGATTCTATTTTCTTGGTACGAGCCATATACTTGAATTGCTTATTTCCTTCTTCTGCAAAGATAAGAATTTTAATCGAAAACAAGCATTTTGCTCAACAAAATAGTAACATAAAAGCTATAAATAACACTATTCAATACTAAAATCAACAACAAACGCAAATCTACATTCTTTTTATAAATAACTGATATACATTGGTATATTGTATAATAATTGCGCTTTTCTTATACTTTAGCTTCATATTTTATATATCGCGTCACTCTCGGGAGTATTTGTACCAGTGACTTACATATTAAACATGGTGGTGTGCCACGTGCTGTTCCCGGAATAACAGTGGGGCATGAAATGGTGGGTATTGTGGAGCAGACAGGACGTGATGTTAAATTAGTCAAACCGGGCGATCGAGTTACCGTCAATGTGGAAACCTTTTGTGGAGAATGTTTTTTCTGCCGGCATGGATATGTGAATAATTGTGCTGATCCTAATGGGGGATGGGCCTTGGGATGTCGGATTGATGGGGGGTAGACGGAGTATGTTCGCGTACCTTATGCTGATCAAGGCTTGAATCTCATTCCCGATTCCGTGAGTGATGAGCAAGCTTTGTTTGTAGGAGATATCCTTGCTACAGGATTTTGGGCTGCTCGCATTTCGGAGATTACCGAAGAAGACACGGTGCTTGTCATTGGTGCGGGATCTACGGGAATCTGTACTTTGCTTTGCGTGATGCTGAGAAAGCCGCAGCGCATTGTTGTTTGTGAACAATCTTCTGAAAGAATTCGGTTTGTTAGGGAACATTATCCGCAGGTAGAAGTTGTCACTCCAGAAGAATGTAAGGAATTTGTATTGCAAAGTGGTCCACACGGTGGTGCGGATGTAGTTTTTGAAGTGGCAGGAGGGGAGGATACATTTCGCTTGGCATGGGAATGTGCGCGCCCTAATGCTGTCGTTATTTTGGTGGCTCTTTATGACCGTCCTCAGATTCTTCCTTTGCCGGATATGTATGGAAAGAATCTGATCTTCAAAACTGGTGGCGTAGATGGTTGCGATTGTGCTGAGATACTCCGCTTGATAGAGATGGGAAAAATAGATACCACTCCACTAATTACACATCGTTTCCCGCTAGATCAGATAGAAACGGCTTACCAGATTTTTGAGAACCGACAGGATGGAGTGATAAAAGTAGCTGTGGCAATGGAGGCTGGAATGTAAATTAAAAGCAATGAAATAGTATAATATAAGAGTGTATGCCTATTATTGAAATATCATCATTGACACATCCCGGAGTGGATGTTTTCTGCATGTTGACGGAAGCTCAGTTACGCCAGCGTATAGAACTTGGGAAAGGGGTGTTTATAGCCGAAAGCCCCAATGTCATTAGTAGGGCTTTGGATGCAGGATATGAACCTCTTGCTCTTATGTGTGAGCGTAAGCATATCTCTGGCAGTGCTGCTCACATTATCAAGCGTTGTGGTGATGTGCCCGTTTATACGGGTGATAGAGAGTTGTTGGCTACGTTGACTGGCTATGTTCTGACACGTGGTGTATTATGTGCTATGCGTCGTCCGGTGTTGCCCTCTATGGAAGAGATCTGCCGGGATACCCGGCGGATTGTAGTCATTGACGGTGTGGTAGACACTACCAATATCGGGGCGATATTCCGTTCGGCAGCTGCTCTTGGGATAGATGCTGTTTTGTTGACACGCAATTCTTGCGATCCGTTGAATCGCCGTGCGGTAAGGGTGTCTATGGGTTCGGTGTTCTTGGTTCCATGGACATGGTTGGATGGTACGATTGGCGATTTGAACAAGTTAGGTTTCCGTACTGCTGCCATGGCGTTGACTGATGATTCTATCTCTATAGATCATCCCATATTGGCGGCTGAACCTCGGTTGGCTATTGTGATGGGAACAGAGGGGGAGGGGCTTTCTTACAAAACAATCGCTGAAGCTGATTATGTAGTCCGTATCCCTATGGCGCATGGAGTGGATTCGCTCAATGTGGCTACTGCAGCTGCTGTAGCCTTTTGGCAACTTCGGATTACAGACTCTTGAAAAAGATTTAATGTATGATTAAGTTTGTTTTTTGTTTTATTGATTGAATATACAAATCAGAGACTCTGTAAACAACGGAAAATCCGTAAGTCAGGCATATCTGCCCGATATTTTAGAAACAATAAAGTAAACAAAAGTTATATAGGATATAATGGGATGCCTATTGTGGGAAATACATTTTGCTTGCGTTTCCCTATCTATAAAGAAAGAGGCAGTAAAACACCAGACCTACCCCCCCCCGATAGATACTGTATAAGCTGGTGGATGAAGAAAGTCCTGTAAGTAAGATTTGCTTTTGCAATATTATTGTACTTCGTCCTCATGCGATGCTTTCTAAGGGAAGCGTTGATGCTGCACATCATGCTGTACGTTTATTCAATACGTTCCCGAAGCAATTTTACATCAGTTGGAAAATGCATCAGGCTTTCATAACAGTTGGCATCTGTATAGATTGTCTTAAAATTCTTTATGTATGGGTTCCAGCTATTAGTGGGGGCGGTAATTTAGCTGCATCAAAGATTCGTAATCTGGAATGTCCCAGTTACGGTCTAAAAGATTATGGATGCGGTAAATTTATCAGAAAAATACATATTCCTTGATCTTCGTTCATGGGAAATCAACATTGCGCGGACAGCCCGTCGTCTTGGTGTGTCCCGTAATACGGTACGACATCTCCAATCCCTAAGCTCCGAGGAAGTCCTTCAGCAAAAAGAACGGCATTACAAGCTCCATGCCTACGAGCAGGCCGTCGCATCCCTTCTTATCAGTCTCCCCTCCATTTCCAGCAGTCGTATTGGCGACTACTTGCGGGAACATTATCCGGACTTTCCGCACGTCTGCGAGAAGACCGTCCACAATTATGTCCAGTTCATCCGGAAGAAGCACCACATTCCTCCGGCCAGATAATTATCGGCACCACTCCCCCAAGGAGTGGGAGCCCAGTCCGTCATATACATAACCCTTAACAGCAAACATTATACATTAATTATATATGAATACCCAAAGCTTTACAAACGGAACAAGCCGCCTGTCACGGGCTGTACGGCGACTGGAATGCGGGACACATCTTTGCTATGAGCTCAGCACTTCCCAATTTTCTGACATGAAAGTCAGAAGACTCACCCACCAATACGGTTTTTTCGGTTACAGCATCTATCGGTATCTCGTGAACGAGACACTCCACAACGGGAGTTACCTCCTGCTGTGGTGCGAGGAAACGGCACAGTACTGGAATGCCTCTTTGGAAGATGTCACAAGAATTGTCAACGGCTGCATACAGGTCGGCCTGTTCAATGACGAGCTTTTCAGGAAGCACTGGGGCCTGACTTCCGCCGACATACAGCGAACTATATGGACCATGTCAGGTCCTGTGGCATGCTCTCCCGGTATCCTGGTATCCCCAAGGAGTCCGAACTTTCGGCCAGCTGATGTATTATCCACTTTAAATATAAAGCTTATGCCAAAAACAACTAAAAAGGTTTTCACCTATTTTAGGTTCGAGACCGATCATTTCTATGATACGAAAGTAAAAAGACTAAAAAATAAATTTGGAATGGAAGACTGGGGGGTGTTCCATTTCATTGTAAACGAGATCTACCGTGTCGAGGGATGCTACAACTGTAATTTGCAAATTTTCTTGTGTCTTTTTTTAGAAAAAATCGGGATTAGGCGCAAAGAAAAGCAAAGTTTAGCTTAAAAATAAGCAGGTCAGCATCTTAGTAGCAAAGCGGAAAGAAACAGCCTCCGGCAAAAAAAGCCCCAAAAAGTAGGGTTAAGCCATAGTTCAGGTACTAAGTCATTACCTAACTCATGACACCCTACCACAATGGTAACAAGTTCTGTTTCACTATTTTGCGTAATTCTTCATAACTCGTGGTAACGGGAAAGTAATTACCTTTACAAACGAATATTAAGAGTTATGAAAACAAAGAGAAGCACCTTTAAAGTCCTGTTCTACGTGAAGAGAACAGCAGCGAGAGTAAGTGACGGAAAAGCCCCTGTAATGGCACGTATTACCATTGACGGCGATATTGCCACGTTCAGCGCAAAGCTGTTCGTCACCCCTTCTTTGTGGAACGCCGAAGCCGGAAAAGTAAACGGCAAGTCCGCCGAAGCCGTAGAAATCAACCCGCAGTTGGAAGAAATCAAAGCCCGAATCAACAACCACTATTACCAGATACTCCGGGCGGACGATTTTGTCACTTCCGAGAAAGTGCGCAACGCCTTTTTAGGTATCGGCGTGATGGAGAACTGCATCCTGAAAGACTTTCAGACCATGAACAAGGAATTTGGCGACATGGTGGAGAAGAAACTCCGTGCGAAGTCCACCTATAACAAGTACCTGACCGTTTACAAGCACCTCGAAGCCTTCATGTGGGAGAAGAAGAAACGTACCGACATGGCTTACAAGGAACTGACGAAAGACTTCATAGACGATTTCGACAGCTACCTCCGCAACGAAAAGGGATTGAGCGCAAACACCCTCTGGATTTATACCATGCCCGTACTTAGCCTGACCGACAAGGCTTGGCGCAGGGGAATTATCCGCACCGACCCGTTCAGCGAGTACAAGCTCGAAATGGAAGAGACAGACCGGGGCTACCTCACGGAAGAAGAACTGCAAGCCGTAGCCAATACCGTGTTTGTGGACAAGCAGACAAACCTTGTCCGTGACATGTTCCTTTTCGGCTGCTTCACCGGGTTGAGTTACATAGATATAAAGACACTCACCTTTGACAAAATCCAGCGCATGGATTTCGACGGCGAGGAATGGATCATCACCCGCCGCACCAAGACCAAAGTATCGAGCAACGTCCCCCTGATGGAAATTGCCAAAGAACTGATCGAACGCTACAAAGGGCTTGCAAAGGATGATTTCGTGTTTCCCATGCCAAGTAACGGCACTTGTAACGACCATCTGAAAAAGATAGCCACGGTTTGCGGGATAAACAAGGAAGTCACCTTCCATCTTTCAAGACATTCAAGTTTTCTTTTCTAATTGAAATACAGACAATTGGAAAATATCTATACTATAATAGGTAACGATTTAGAAACGAGCGAACTACGTATATTTGTCATGTTTTGCATTAAGTCTAAAGAACACTTTTATTACACTGCAAAGATAGTATTTTTTTGTTTATCTGCAATTTCCCTGATTGTAATTTTAACTGGCAATAGCAGATGCTACAGCAGGTTCAACAGGCAATTTTGATAAACCTTATTTCATATTTTCCTAATTAATGTAGCAAATCCCATTCAGGGCTGTTCATCAACTCCACGCTGACGCAACTCGGGTGCAATATTTTATGGAAGATGTTTCGCAACGGAATGCTGGAACATTACGGGCTGTTTCTGAATCTGGAAACGATGAAGGTGAATCCAATATCTGTGTAGGTTTACCTTATAGAAATGAAAGGTATTAAATGATAACCAAGCAGAGATGCAATCACATAATCTCTTATGATGACGGTGAAGATAACCTGCTCAAATTCGATTAGAGCAAGGCTAAGATTTCTGAAGAGATTCTATCTTTATCATGTTCTTGACAAAGTAGCACATTCCCATCCAGCATTGTAATGTGTTTGATTGCTTAGTTCTTATCTAAACTTTGAAAATTTCATTGATAATCAACTGGCTATATTCGCCTATTTTGCTACAATGTCCTTTAGTTTTAATCTTTCAAAACGACATTTTTTTGTACTTCAGCATTGAATAGATGTCTGTTATTTAAATGAAGTTTTGACATTATCATTTCTCCTTGGCACTAGCAGTTTGTATACGTTTCTCATAAAGAAATAGTATCCAATTATTATTATTTATTCGGTAAACACTAATTATATTCTGATGGCAGACATCCATATTCTTCCTTAAAGTACTTGGCAAACTGCTTGGGGGACAGCCCCACCTGATAAGCTATTTGAGAGATACTGAGTTGACTCTTCTCCAATAATTGTTTTCCGCGTTTAAGACGTAAGATTCTCATAAACTCCAAAGGAGACTTCCCCGTAATAGACATCAACTTCTTATATAGACCACTCCGGCTAATACCTATCTGCGCGCTGAGCTCCTCAACGGAAAACTCTGAGTTATCCATATTTTCTTCCACAATGCGGATAGCCTTCTCTATTAATTGTTCATCCAGACTGCTAATCGTTATTTCGGATGGAGATACCTCCATCTTACCGAACTTTTCATGGTTGCTCTGTGTCCATTGCAGCAACTTCTGAATCCGCAACAATAGGATGTCGAGGTTGAAAGGCTTGGTGATGTAGTCGTCGGCTCCTTCGCGCAATCCGCCCAACACATGTTCTTCGGCGGTGCGGGCGGTCAGCAGGATGACGGGGATGTGCGAGAACCGGATGTCCGTCTTGACGGCATGGCATAATTCCAGCCCGTCCATGACAGGCATCATCACGTCGCTGATTACCATTTGTACAGACTGCTGCGACAGGATCTCAAGTGCTTCCTTGCCGTTGGAAGCCTCGAACACCTGATAGTGTTCTTTCAGGCATCCCACTAGGAAACGGCGGAAATCGTCGTTGTCCTCCACCACAAGAACCGATATGCCTTCCTCTTGAGAGCCGTGGCAAAGCTGCCTTTCCTCATTCGTCTCGCCCACGACAGGCAAGGTAATGACAAAGATGCTTCCTTGCGGCCGATTATCGGTTATCCGGATGGTACCTTGGTGCAAGGTCACGTATTCTTTAACGATATGCAATCCGATGCCGCTGCCTACATACGTTGTGGCGGCGTGCTGTTCCTGAAAGAAACGGTCGAACACTTTTTCCTTGTTCTCGTCCTTGATGCCAATGCCTGTATCGGCCACTTGTATGCGTACATGTTCTTTTTCCGACACACGTATTTTATCGACCGTAACCACCACGCTTCCATCTTCCCGATTGTACTTGACGGCATTGGACAGAAGGTTGAGCAAAATGCGTTGCATCTTGTTTCGGTCAAAGGACATGCTGATATCGGCATCCATCAGGTTCAACTCCAACTGTATGCCGTTTTTAAGAGACAGTTCCTTGAAGGAATCGCAAGTCTCTTTGACAAAATCCGACAGGTTACCGTATGAAAGAGAGAGTTGGGCTTTCTGCTTATCCAGTTTTCGGAAGTCAAGCAACTGATTGACCTCGTCCAGTAAAGCCACCGCATTGCGATGAATCAGCTCCAAGTCTGCTTTCAGGTTTCGGGCCGACTCCGAAGCCAGCAGCTTTTCGAGCGGAGTGATAATCAAAGCCAGCGGAGTACGAAGGTCGTGACTGACATTGGTGAAGAAACGCATCTTCGCCTCATCCATTTCATGCTGTTGCGTTATCTCCATCTCATGCTTTTGTTGTTCCATCAAGCGTTTGTGCTTTCTTTGGGTATTCCTTAATATAAGAAGGAAAAGAAAAATGACCATCAGCGCATAACACCCATACGCCGGCAACGAAAGCCAAAACGGAGGACGGACGTGAATAAGTAAAAAAGATACAGGATTGTCGTATCCGTTAGGCTCATACACTTTTACTTGCAATCGGAAGGTCCCGTAAGACAAACGGTTGAAATGAATGCGGTTTCCCTCCAGCTTCACCCATTCCTCCTGTTCTCCCAAGCGATAGGCAAATTGCTGCTTGTGCCGATTCTGATAATCCATGGACGATACCTCCAGCGCAAAATTACTATCGGAATAGTCCATGGTTATCTCCTCTAATAGCTGAATGTTTTTGGGGAGCAGGATGCGTCCGTTGGAAGTACGGGAACCGACTTCCATTTTCTGATTCGCCAACAGCAAGCCGGTAAATACAACAGGATTCCCGGAACGATTGTAGAAGTTGGTTGGCCGGGGAGTTATTTTCAAATATCCGCCAATGCCTCCCATCAGGATTTCCCCTTGCCCGGTGCAGGTAATGGAATGTGAGTTAAAAGTCATATCGCCAATACCGTCTTCTTCAAAATAGGGGTAATACAAGTAGGATGAAGACTTTCCCGTCGGAGAGGCCGCCACCCAAATATTTGTTATTCCATGATCGGTCGCCACCCAAATGTTCTTATACTTGTCTTCCGTCACGGCACGAATGCACTGGTGCGACAGCCCGTCTTCTATAGAAAGGTGTATCATTCCATCCTTTTTCTCGTCAAAAACAGTCATTCCGGTACGAGTACCAATCCACAACAATCCGCGACTGTCATAAAACAGACAGGTGATATAAGAATCGGGCAAGGACTGAGTCCCAGCTTTATTCCCTGTTAGGGAAACCATCTTTCGCGTATAGATATCCATAGAATAAAGTCCGCTGCTGGTTCCGACATACAGGTTACGTCCTCCCGAATAAGCCAGATCCATGATACTGTTCGTTTGGAGGATGGAAGAATCCATCGTATAGGCGGTAAAGTTCCCATCGGCATCCATGGCATACAATCCTTGCATAAACGTACCGAACCAAATGGTTCCGTTCGCATCTTCCGCTATGCGTCGGATGTATTTCAATGAAGCGGGAGCGGCATTACGCAATGGAATGAACGTTCCTCCTTGTTCATAAAAAGCTCCTCCTCCATAAGTTCCGAACCAAAGCCTGCCCTTGGCATCCAGACACGAACAAATAATCAAATCGGAAGGGATGGAGTGTTTTTTCATTTTAAAGCGCGTATAAGAGGCCTTGCCCGCATCCTGTCGGATTAGCCCCTCTCCATCGAACCCCATCCACAGGTTTCCTTCCTTGTCTTCCTGCAAGCATTTCACGTCTTCCTGTTCCGGCAAGAAACAAGTGTTGAAGGCTATTTTATCCAAAGCGGCAAAAGATACTCCCTGTTTGCCCGTTCCTACCCACATGGTGTTCTGATTGTCTTTGAAAAAACAATTGATATGATTGTCGGCCAATGAAAAAGGATTCTCTGATTTCTTGTTTATCCGCACCAATTGCTTGTCTTGATTGTAACTGATATAAACTCCTTTGTCATCCGTTCCAATCCATAAATTGCCGTCCCCGTCATCCATTACGGCAGTTATCAACGCATCTGTCAATTCCTGCCCACCGATGTAATCTATCCATTGCTTTTGATTGGTATCATAACATTGCAAGCCCGAAGCATGCGAAGCGTAAAACCAAAGCCTGTCCACCGTATCTATATAAAGGTTATATTGCAAACCGGAAGAGAGGGTTCTTCGTGTTTCCGGACGGATCTGTTGAAAGTTTGAATCGATGCGGGCTATTTCTCCATTCGAGAAGAGCAGATAGGCACACGAACGCCGACAAACAACCTGTTGCATTTTTTCCTTTCCAGGCAGTTGAAAGGTATGCAACTTATTCTTTGTAAAATCATAATGGAACAACGTATCCATCACGGTACACCACAGATTGTAATCCTTATCGACAGTAAGATAGCTCACCTCTCCCGTTATTCCATATTTATTTAAAATAGGCTGTATCTTGTTCTCCAATTTATCTTGTTCCCGATCGTAGATATAATAACTGACGGGACCCTTTATCCAAATATTGCCTGCCGCATCTTCTGCGATAGATTCAATGTCATTGTTGTAAGCCCCTAATTGGGTCGTTGTGTATTTCTTGAACTGATAACCATCGTATCTGTTCAGACCGTTGAGCGTGGCAAACCACATGAAGCCATACCGGTCGCGCAGGACAGACCGTACATAATTATCCGAAATCCCGGACTTCACATCAAGATTTCTAAAGTTTAATCCGTCGTGCGCATATACAAGCCCACAGACAAAACACATCAAAATCAGGAGCAAGTTCTTTTTCATCATATCAGTATTAGGTTTAACGCTGCAAAGTTATAAAAATCAAATGGGATAATAGAGGCAAACACTATCCCAAATGAGTAAAAACACTTCCCAAATTGATAAATACACAATACGGATAGTCTGATAATCAATTGAAGAAGCCGATTTATATCTTTCCTCATACATTTGCCAGCACAAAAAGAACCGAATTTAAATTTAATGAATAACATGAAGAATACCCTTGTAACCCTATGTCTTTCCGCAGTACTCTGCGGTGCGTGTTGTACAGAAACGCAACAGCAGGCATCTCCCTTTGTACAAGTTGAAAAGGGAATGTTTGTCCGTGATGGCAAACCTTATAAATATATCGGTGCCAACTTTTGGTATGGAGGCATTCTTGCTTCCGAAGGTGAAGGAGGAAATCGTGAACGCTTGGTTCAGGAACTGGATTCCTTAAAGAGTATAGGTATAGACAATTTAAGAATACTGGTAGGCAGCGACGGTGCCCGTGGAATTACCTCGAAAGTAGAGCCTACGCTCCAGACAGCACCGGGTGTTTACAACGATACCATTCTTGCCGGGCTGGACTTTCTTCTTTTTGAAATGAAAAAAAGAGACATGCTGGCAGTTCTCTACCTGAACAATTCCTGGGAATGGAGCGGCGGGTATAGCCAATATCTGGAATGGGCCGGAAAAGGAAAAGCCCCTGTCCCAAGCATAGACGGATGGCCGGCATTCATGGATTATGTTAAGGAATTTCCAAACAACAAGAAAGCAAAATCACTTTTTGCCGACTATGTAAAGGATATCATTACCCGAATCAATAGGTATACAAACATAAGTTATGTGGAAGACCCCACAATCATGTCATGGCAGATAGGCAACGAACCTCGTGCGTTCTCGGGAGAAAACAAAGAGGCTTTCGCTATCTGGATGGCTGAGGTTAGTCGTTTCATCAAGTCGCTCGACCGGAATCATCTGGTCTCAACAGGTAGCGAGGGCAAACATGGCTGTGAGGAAGACCTCGCCCTGTTCGAGCGAATCCATGCCGACAAGCACATTGACTATATGAACATTCATATCTGGCCCTACAACTGGGGATGGGCGCCGGCAGACAGTTTGTCGGAAAAGGCAGAGGCAGCGCAGTTGCAATCGAAACAATACATAGACGAGCATCTGGAAATAGCACAAAAATATGGCAAACCGTTGGTTTTGGAAGAATTCGGTTATCCAAGGGACGGGTTCCGGTTTGACAAATCAGCTACAACACAGGCACGAGATACCTACTATCAATACATATTCAGCCTGATAACCGAT
>ENA-USYV01003107-USYV01003107.1-human-gut-metagenome-genome-assembly--contig:-NODE-3107-length-12169-cov-9.377274_pt1 | contig 12169 bp, 9 predicted proteins | sample MGYA00250066_ERZ773514 | MGnify/ENA primary metagenome ERZ773514 (study PRJEB29103, sample SAMN06112049) | human gut metagenome | biome: human gut; feature: ankylosing spondylitis patient; material... | reverse complement strand
CAGTTCGATGCTTACTGCAAGCTGGTACTGTACCATGAGGCAATCGACTACCTTCGGGAAATGCAGAGGCGCCGTGACAGGGAACTGTCATTCAGCGACCTTCCGCAGATGGAGATGGACAAGCTCTGCGTTGTAGATCATTACCCCAGTGACAGATTTACATTCTCGTCCCATGGGTATGACCTGCATATTGAAAACGAGCTTGTGGCTGATGCCTTCGCCGGTTTGTCTGTTCAGGAGCAGAGTATTTTGATCCTGCATTTTGTTCTGGACCTGCCGGATCAGGAGGTTGGCCGCCTTGTTGGAATGTCTCGCAGCGCCGTTCAGCGGCGAAGGGCAAAATCATTGACCGAGCTGCGAATCAAGTTGGCCGCACTCATGCCGAAGGGAGGTTGAAGGTATGAAGAAACCCACTTACAAGGGCAAGGAGCTTCTTCCTCTTTCGGTGATTGACGCCGCCCGTGACGGGGACTCTCAGGCTGTGGATCAGGTACTCCGGTATTATGAGGGCTATATCAACAAGCTCTGTACCAGGACGCTCTACGATTCCAACGGCCAGCCCCGTGTTCGGGTGGACGAGTACATGAAGCGCCGACTGGAAATCAAGCTCATCCATTCTATCGTCAGCATGAACTGACAAAACCGGCCCTGGCAGCGGAAACAGCTTACCCTTTCCCTGTTTCCGTTTCCCATGGGTCGAGGCTGCACTTTGAAAAAGAAAGCCCGGCGGGAGGCCTCCGGCGCAGCATAAGGCAGACGGATACATTCCTGTCTGCGCCGAGCCATACGGCCGGTGCGCCATGACCCTGTTGCAAGTCCGCAGGACGGGACCCCTACTAAATAGGCGAGCGATCAGAACCAGGCCGCAAAACAAGCGTGGAAGCTTGTGGGCGACGAAGCACAGACAGGGTTAAAGATACTCGCGCATTGAACGCCCACAAAGCATTGTGCGCCGCACCCATCAGCATGGGCCGGGGTGAGACTCCCGTGGAGCTGTGCCAGCAGCCATCCGTATTGCCTCTTTATTATGCGATAAAATTTAGTTAGTTTTTCTATGTGTCGCATTTCTGCGAAAGGGAGGTGCATCATGACTTGTGAAAAACAGGTTCAGATAAAAGATAAGTTTTGCCTTACGATTGACGAGGCAGCAGAATATTTCAATATTGGCGAGAAAAAGCTGAGAAAAATTGTTGCTGATTATATAGACTCCGGATTTGTGATCCAGAACGGAGTGAAGGTGCTGATTAAGCGGAAACGCTTTGAGGATTTCTTGGAAGATATAACGGCATTATAACTTCAACCTGTGACTGGCGCACAAAAAGGAAAAATCAAGCATATTTGAACATCGTGCAAAGCGGAGATTGTGTGTACCTCTTTAACTAAATATAGAAAATGAGCCTTGAGCATGATATAATGTTTGTATATCGTGTGCGAGGCTCTTTTTTATGGAAAGGAGCACGGTCATGAGCGGTAAAAGACGAGATAACAAGAACCGCATTCTTCGTAATGGAGAGAGCCAACGCAAAGATGGACGATATGCTTTCAAATATGTCGATGCCAATGGGCAGGTGCAATTTGTTTATAGCTGGAAACTTGAAAAGACTGATAAAACGCCAACGGGAAAACGTGATGATATTTCTCTGCGTGAAAAGGAGAAGATGATCCAGAGAGATTTGTATGACGGGATTGTTCCAAACGGCGGTGAAATGACGGTCCTCCAGCTCGTAGAGAAATATGTGCTGCAAAAGACAGGGGTTCGCCATAATACCGAAGCAGGATATAAAACGGTAATCAACATTATCAAGAAGGATAGCTTTGGTAAGCAGCGGATTGACAGAGTAAAGATATCCGATGCGAGAGCCTGGCTTATCAAGCTGCAGAAGGATGGCAGGAGTTATAGTTCCATTCATTCCATCCGTGGTGTTGTGAGGCCTGCATTTCAGATGGCGGTCGATGATGATTTGTTACGCAAAAATCCATTTGAGTTTCAGCTTGCTACGGTTATTGTCAATGACAGCGTAACAAGAGAAGCAATTACACGAAAACAAGAACGAGTATTTTTAGAGTTTGTAAAGAACGATAAGCATTTTTCAAAATACTATGAGGGTATCTATATCCTGTTCAAAACTGGACTTCGTATTTCTGAGTTCGTTGGGCTGACGACCCAGGACATTGATCTGAAAAAGCGAACGATTGATGTGAACCATCAGTTGCAGCGGACCCGGACGATGGAGTATGTGATTGAGGATACAAAGACCAATGCCGGTACGAGGGTTCTTCCTATGACGGATGATGTTTACGAGTGCTTCAAGAGCATTTTGGAAAACAGACCGAAGCCAAAGGTGGAGCCGATGATTGGTGGAAGAATGGGTTTTCTGTATCTGGATAAGAACGACCGTCCAATGGTAGCCATGCACTGGGAAAAATACTTCCAGCATATTTGCCAGAAGTACAATAACCTTTACAGAGTGCAAATGCCAAAGGTCACGCCTCATGTGTGCAGGCACACTTATTGTTCTAACATGGCTAAGAGTGGCATGAACCCTAAAACCCTACAATACCTCATGGGACATTCGGATATCGGAGTTACCTTGAACACCTACACCCATCTGGCCTTTGAGGACGCCGAAAACGAGCTGAAACGGGTCGTAAATGGCGAGTAGTAAAACCGTGAAATCGAGATCAAATTACTACTTTTTGTACTACTTTTGGGGTCAAAGATATACCAACTTATGCTACGATATGCCACGGCAACAAAGAAATGCCAATCACCTAAAAACCTTGATATATCAAGGAAATCAAGCAAAATCAAGGAGTTTAAGATAGATGATTAAAATACTATTCATCTGCCACGGCAACATTTGTCGTTCCCCCATGGCAGAATTTGTTATGAAAAAATTGGTATCCGATGCAAATCTCGCCGATCACTTTCAGATCGCCTCCGCGGCCACCAGCACAGAGGAAATCTGGAACGGTATCGGGAATCCGGTGTATCCGCCGGCGAAGGCGGAACTTGCGCGGCATGGGATCTCCTGTGAGGGGAAGCGGGCCCGGCAGGTGACGAGAGCGGATTATGCGGAATATGATTATTTGATTGGTATGGATGGTGCGAATATCCGCAACATGCTGCGGATATTCGGGGGAGATCCGGAGGGGAAAGTAACGAAGCTACTTTCCTATGCGGGATCGGAACGGGATATTTCGGATCCATGGTATACGGGAGATTTTGGAACGACCTACGATGACGTTCTGGAAGGCTGTACGGCGTTCCTTGAATATTTACAACAAAACAGCAAAATCGACACATGATCTGACACTGTCAACACTGTACATATGACAAATGTGTCATGCGTGAAAAGTTCACAGAATCACCACATTTTTCTCACAATTCCTTCGCAGATGTCTTTTATTATAAGAGGCAGATAAGGGGAAAGAAATGTTCACAAGATTTTTAATGGAACAGGAGGAATGAGAATATGAGAAGATGGAATTTACCCCAGGTGAATACAAAAGTAATGTGTGCAGTGTTGACAGCTGCAATGGTGATGACGGGATTTACGGCATGCGGAGGAACAACATCTGCGGGTACGGAGAGCGTAGCAAGTGAATTAGCAGAACAGAAGGAGACGATCGCACCGGAGAGTACGACGGAGGGCACGGAGAGCGGTGAAGAGAAGGTGGAATCTTATCTCGGCCAGATCACTGCCATTGATGGCAATGTGATCTCCATCGCACTGGCAGAGAAGCCGGAAGCTCCCAATGGTGAAGCTCCTACCGGTGAGGCACCCAGCGGAGAAAAGCCGGATGGCCAGGCTCCTGACGGCAACGGTGGCGCTCTCAATGGTGAAGCCCCTACCGGCAAAGCACCCAACGGAGAAGCACCGAACGGTCAGACTCCTGATGGCAATGGCAGCGCACCCAACGGAGAAGCACCGAACGGCCAGAAACCAGAGAAAGACATGCTGGATCAGATGACCTTAACTCTCAGCGGAGATACTATGACTATCACAGTCAATGACGATACGATCATTACGATTGACGGAGAAGATGCCACTCTGGACGAACTTCAGGTAGGCGATACCGTATCCTTCTTCCTGGATGGTGAGACAGTGACTTCATTGAGCGTAGGCATGCCGGAGCCGACACAGCCTATGCAGGTTCCGGAGCAAAATTAAGCTGACGTAAGAGCATGGTTCCCAGAATTTCTGCCATTTCTTCCGGAGACTGGGGATTGGATTCTTTCAGCCAGGTCTCTACGACACCGACACAGCCGGTGATGATGAAGGAGCAGAGATATTTATAGTTGGCATCGGATTGCGCACTTTCCAGAACCTGGAGGGTGCGCTTTTCAATCTGATCTTTCAGACGATTGACGAAAGCCAGATCCCCATGAGGGCCGATCATGACCTTGGCCAGATCCCTGTTTCGGTCCAGAAAATGGAAGAATTCCAACAACGGCCCCTGAGAGGCCAGAGAATTGGTAACGACCGGTTTCTGCTCCATGATTTCATTAAATTCCAGGAACATTTCATCCTCGATTTTATGGAGCATATCGTAGATATCATCATAATGCAGATAAAAGGTTCCGCGGTTGATATCCACCAGTTCAGTCAGCTCCTTGACGGAGATATCCTGAATATCATGGGTTTCTAACATTTTTACCAGCCCCTGTAATAAGAGAGCTCTTGTCTTGCGCACACGGCGATCCATTTTTTCCATAAGACAATCCTCCAGCCTTTCCGGGAAAAGAAGAAATCATTTCCTATATGTAATACAAATCTGAATTTTTTCTAAAATAATAGACGAACATCGCGAAAATGTCTAAAAATAAACAATCACAAAAAATCTGTAGCTTGCTTTTTCTTCCCCATTATTATATTTTGCATGTGGCAGAAAATCAACACAAGTTCATTAAATGACATTAATACAATTTCTCATCTTTGTAGTAAGTCTTTACAGATGTTCAAAAACATTTTAAACTAGAGGTGTATAAAATCAAATACATAAATAAGGGTACAAAGAGAGAAAAAGCAGGAGGGAACTATGGCAGACAACGCAGAAAAAGACAAAAAAGATAATTCCTTTATGATGAAACTTGCCACGCTCATTGTAGACAAACGAAAAGGATTTTATCTGATCTTTATTGTTTTATGCATATTTTGCGTATTATCCATGAACAGAGTCAAGGTTAATAACGATCTGACCACTTATTTGCCGGACACAACAGAGACCAGAAGGGGACTGGATCTGATGGATTCGGAATTTACCACGTATGGCTCCGCCCGGATCCTGATCTGTAACGTGACGTTTGACGAGGCACAGAAACTGGCAGATCAGGTGGAGGAAATGGACGGTGTCAGCATGTTGGATTTCGATGACACCGAGGATCATTATCATGACATGGAGGCTTTATTGTCTGTCACTTTTGATGAGGAAGCAGACACGGAAGCTACACAGCAGCATCTGGATGAGGTATTGGATGCATTGTCCGATTATGATGTTTACTATTCTTCCGATATCGGTCAGGAAGAGCGTGACGCGGATGACTTGAATAATGATATGATCGTCATTCTGTTGTTGGCAGCAGTGGTTATCGTAGCCGTATTGTTATTTACCTCTACGACTTATGCGGAAATCCCGGTTTATCTGACTACATTTATTGTGGCAGCTATTTTGAACAAAGGTACGAACTACTGGTTCGGAACCATCAGTTTTGTTACGAACTCCATCGCGGTGGTACTGCAGTTAGGTCTGGCAGTAGACTATGCCATCATCCTGGCCCACCGTTTTATGGAAGAACATGAGGACAAGGATGCCAGAGAGGCCGTGATCGTGGCCCTGAGTAAGGCAATCCCGGAGATTTCTTCCAGTTCCCTGACCACTATCTCCGGTATGGTAGCCATGATGTTCATGCAGTTTAGAATTGGTTATGATATGGGTATCATTCTGGCAAAATCCATTATTTTCAGTATGGTAGCCGTATTCTTCCTGATGCCCGGACTGTTGTTGACCTTTTCCAAGGCCATCGACAACACCCATCACAAGAGCTTCGTTCCGAAGATCACAGCAGTCGGTAAGTTTTGTGTGGCTACCCGCTACATTATACCGCCTATTCTGATCGTAGGTGTTATTATAGCATTTTTCCTGTCCAATAAGGCAAACTACGTGTACGATACCAACACTCTGGAATCCAGTACTATGAGTGATAATAAATTTTCCGTCAGCATGGTAAATAAGGAATTCGGCATGGTGAACCAGCTGGCAGTCATTGTGCCCAACGGTGATTATGAAAAAGAGGCACAGACACTGAAAGCTCTGGAAAAACTGGATGTGGTGAAATCCTGTCAGGGACTTGGCAATATCGAGGCCATGGACGGCTATATGCTGACGGATAAGCTGAATCCCAGACAGTTTGCGGAACTGATCGATCTGGATATTGAAGTGGCGGATATGTTGTATTCGGCATATGCACTGGATCAGAGCAATTATGGTGCGCTGGTCAGTGGCGTCAGTGAATACGAAGTTCCGTTTATTGATATGTTCCTGTTCATTTATGACCAGAAGGAAAGCGGCAACATCACACTGGACGATGATCTGGAAGAAACTCTGACGGATGCCTATTCCCAGATCTGCATTGCGAAAGATCAGCTGCTGGGCGAAGACAATTCCCGATTTGTTCTGGAATTAAATGTTCCGTATGAAGGTGAGGAAACTACCGCAGCACTGGATCAGATCCGCAATACTGTGGCGAAGTTTTATAATATAGATGACATTCTGCTGGTCGGTAACGCCACCAGTGATAAGGATCTGGGCGATTCCTTCGCAACGGATAATACGATCATCACGGTGCTGACAGCATTGTTCGTTATGATCATCCTGCTGTTCACCTTCCAGTCCGCCGGTCTGCCGGTACTGTTGGTTGTAACGATTCAGGGTAGTATCTGGATGAACTTCTCATTGCCGTATCTGTTGAATGAAAATGTATATTTCCTGGGATATCTGGTAGTATCTGCGATCCAGATGGGTGCAACGATCGACTACGCTATCGTTATCACCAGCCGTTACATGGATCTGAAGACCTATATGCCGATCAAGGAAGCCACCATCGAAGCACTGAACCAGGCGTTCCCTACCATTGTTACCAGCGGATCCATGCTGGTATCTGCGGGATTTATTATCAGCTATGTATCTTCCAATGCAGCGGTAGCGGCCATCGGACTGGCTCTTGGTCGTGGTACTCTGACATCTATTTTGTTGGTACTGCTGGCATTGCCGCAGACACTGCTGATCGGAGATATCATTATTCAGAAGACAGCATTTACACTGAAACGGGATCTGGCAAAGCCTTTGCCCTCCGCCGGAAGAATCCGTATGAACGGTCACATCAAGGGTTATGTCAATGGTGTGTTGGAGGGTGATTTCATCGGTGTCATTGATGGTGAGATGGGTGCGGTGGTGCGTCCCAAGGATACCGTGACGATGGAGGAGCGGGACGATGCCCCGGAAGAAAACTATCCCAGACTGGAAGCCCAGGAGCTGCCGGAGGATGAGACAGCCGGACAGAAAGCAACCGGAGCAGATACAGAAGCTGCGGATAAGAAAGCTTCGGATAAAGAAAAAACAGCAGAAAGCGAGGGAACAGAAGATGAACAGTAAGAGATTATTATGTTTCCTGCTGGGAGCAGCATTGATCCTGCAGACACCGGCCACCGCCTATGCAGCAGAAACTTTGACCTATGAGCAGTACAGAGGCGGCAGCGGTTATAGCAGCACGATAAAGGAGCAGGATTATGCAGTCATAGAGATCAGCACGGAGGAGGATCTGCGGAAACTGGTGGAGAACTGTGTACTGGACAGTTGGTCCAGAGATAAAAAAGTAGTGCTGCAGAACGACATTGTTCTGAGCATGACAGGTGAACTCAGTATTCCTACGTTTGCAGGAATCTTTGACGGCAGCGGTTTTACTATTTCCAATGTGAAACTGACCGGAGACGGTTCGGCAGTGGGATTGTTCCGCTATGTGCAGGAGGGAGCAAAAGTCCGCAACCTTACGGTCACGGGGGAAGTATCTCCCTCTGGAAGTCAGGATCAGGTCGGCGGTATCGTCGGTGTGAACTATGGCAGCATTGAAAATTGTAAATTTACCGGAAATGTGGTCGGTGATACGGATGTCGGCGGTATTGCCGGAGTCAATGCCGAGAGCGGAGAGATCCGTCGGTGTGAATCCTCCGGAAATGTGATCGGCAATCATTCCGCAGGCGGTATTGTGGGCAACAACCACGGTATTCTGAATAACTGCAGCAACAATGGCAATATCAATACGTACAGCACGGAAGTGACTTATGATCTGGAAGATATCACCATGGACAATCTGGAGCAGATCAACAGTACCTCCAATGTGGCAGCTCATACGGATACCGGCGGTATCGCAGGTATTTCGGATGGTAAGATTTATTATTGCTCCAATTCCGGGGCCATCGGCTACCAGCACGTAGGCTACAATACCGGAGGTATCGTAGGCAGACTGCATCAGGGCTATCTGCAGAACTGCACCAACACCGGATATGTGCAGGGCAGAAAAGATGTGGGCGGTATCGTGGGTCAGATGGAGCCGTTCCTGGAAATCCAGTATCTCAGTGACAAGCTGAAGGAACTGGATACGGAGACAGACAAATTCCTGGATATGTTGGATGCCACCCAGAAAGATGTGAGCAGCTATAGCAAACAGGCATCCAGTATTGCCAAGAGTATCAGTTCGAACCTGAAGGATGCCAACAATGCGGGAAGTTCTCTGACCGGGACCGCTCATGATCTGTGGTATATTTACAATCAAGAGTTGAACGGCGTCAGCAACGATCTGAAAGTCCTGAATGACGATCTGAACAAGCAGGCGGATAATGACAAGAATAACGGCAACAGTCATGACGTTACCATCAGTGGAAATGACATTTGGAATGGTAACTGGGGTGGCGATGGCAATCATGACGTCAGTGGCGGAAACATTACCATCACCGTACCGGACGATACGGAGAGCTATAAATCGGCACTGAAAAAATTCGGAGAGAATGCCACCAAGCATCTGGATAACATGACGAATGCTTCCACGGATCGCAGTGGCGGTATCAAAGATAATCTGGACACACTGAATGACAGGCTCGACAAGGCTTTTGACCAGTTGGGTCAGTTGGGGGATGTACTGGAAGCCGGGACAGACAGCACCAGTGCCCACATGGATGAGCTGATGGATCAGGCCAGAGTTCTGCGGAATCTGGTCAGCGAAATCCGGGATGATCTCTTCCGGTATGAAGGAATTTCTGTAGAAGATACTTCGGATGAGTCAGCCAGCAAGGAAGAGGTGAACCCCGGAGATCCCAATGCGGAGGATGACACCGCAGAACCGGAAGGAACCGAAGAAGCGCGCTATGATACTTCCAGCTTCCAGAAGGGAAAGGTCACCTTATGTGTGAACCGCGGTACGGTGGAAGCCGATACGAATGTGGGCGGTATCGTTGGACAGGTGGCAACGGAATACGATTTTGACCCTGAGGACGATATCACTTTAACCGGAACGGAGAGTTTCGATGTGGAGCAGACGGTCAAGGCAGTCATCAGAGACAGCCGCAACCTTGGAGACGTGACCGGTAAAAAAGACTATGTCGGCGGTGTGGTCGGTAAAGCAGAATATGGCGCAGTCATTTCCTGTGAGTCTTATGCACCCGTAGAGAGTACCGGAGGCAGCTATGTGGGAGGAATTGCCGGATCTGCCAGCTATGCGATCCGCAGCTGTTACAGCATGGGCAGGATCACCGGTAAAAATAATATCGGAGGTATTGCCGGAGAAGGCTGTGATATTTTCTACAGCTATGCGTACAATGATCTGGATATGTCCGGCGAAGGCCAGGGCAGCATTGCCGGAAAAGTCAGTGATGATGGAACTCTGTATGGCAACTATTATGTGGAAGGCGGAGCCGGTGGCGTAGACGGCATTGGTTATCAGGGCGGTGCTACCCCGTTGTCCTACCAGGAATTCTGCAGCAAAGACGTTCCGGACGCTTTCTCACAGTTTACCATTACCTTCCAGGCGGATGGTGTAGAAGTGGCTTCCTATAAATGCGGTTACGGGGATTATCTGTCGGCAGACCAGATTCCGGAAGTACCGGAGAAGGATGGCTATTACGGTGTATGGCCGGATTATGATTTCAGTGATATTACCGGTAATAAAGTGCTGGAAGCAGAGTATGAGGAATGGACCGCATCCATTGCTTCCGCAGAGAAAAACGATAACAATAAGGCACTGGTTATGGCAGAAGGCAACTTCTATCCCAATGCAGCATTGCATCTGCAGGTAGAGGGAAATACTTATACAGTATCCATGACCAATTCCATGGAAGAGGATGCACCGGACTATACCGGAGAAGCAACCTTGCGTGTCTACTGTGAGGATGCGGATAACACTGTCATAGAGGTAGCACAGGATGGAGAGTACACGGAAGTGGAATCCACTGTGATCGGCAGCTATAGACAGTTTACCATGGAAGTGCCCGGCAGCTTCCGCACGGTAGAGGCCGAGGGCAGTCATACACTGCTGATCGTACTTTGCATCGTCGGTGGTGCAGTCGTGATCCTGTTGATCGTATTGTTAGGGAAAAAAGCGGCAAAACGCCGGAAGACGCGCAAGGCGGCAAAACGTGACCGGAAAGCCGGAAAAGCTGACGAGGACCAGAGTGGCAAAACGGATGCAGCAGAAGATGCCGGACAGACGGCTGACGCAGAGGAATAACAATGATTCAGGCAGTTTTATTTGACATGGACGGTACGCTGATCGATACCGAAAAATATTACCGTATTTTCTGGCCGAAGGCACTGGCAGCCTGTGGGTATACCATGACAGATGAGCAGGCACTTACGATGCGCAGTCTGGGACGCCCCTTTGCCCCCAGACAGCTCAAGGACTGGTACGGTGAAGATTTTGACTATTATGTGGTGCGTGACAAACGAAAAGAGATGATGGAGGAAACACTGGACCGGGAGGGCATCAAATGCAAGCCCGGTGCCGTGGAGCTTCTGGAAGATCTGAAAAAAAGGCATATCACCGCAGCGGTTGCCACAGCGACGGATCTGGAGCGGACGGAAAAATATCTGGCGATGGCAGGACTTCGGCCGTATTTTGAGAAACTGATTTCGGCCACTATGGTAGCAGAAGGTAAGCCGTCCCCGGATATTTATCTCTATGCCTGCAAGCAGCTGGGACTGGCACCGGAAGAGTGCATGGCCGTGGAGGATTCTCCCAACGGAGTCATGAGTGCTTACCGCGCCGGCTGTAAGGTTGTGATGGTGCCGGATCAGACACAGCCAGATGAAAAATTAAAAAAATGTCTGTATGCCTGCGTACCGACCCTGGCAGATATCAGCCACCTCATTTAGAGGTGGCTATATTTGTTATAGTAGCTTGATTTTTGTATTCCAGTGTGTTATTATTTTAACGATTAGAGTGACTATTCGGAAGACAATGAAATCAAGCGGGACTGCTTTGTCATGCTTGCATGTAAAAAGTAGTTTTGCTTGATTTTAGGTGACTCGAATAGAGTCACCGCCACACATATGAGCAAAAATAGCTGCGCAGCAGCGAAAGCACGATTTATCGTGCGATTTTGCGAATAATGTGTGGAATGTATTCATACTTGGAGCCCACGAGGGGCGGAAAGGAATGGAAGAAAATGAATTTTGATGACATCGTAGCAAAAGTAAAAGAGTGTGGGAAGAAGACCGTCGCAGTCTCCGTTGCACAGGACAGTGCAGTACTGGAAGCTGTACATGAGGCCAAGAGACTGGGCATTGCAGATGCAATCCTGGTAGGTGATGAGGCAAAGATCCGTGAGATCGCAGCCGGACTGAATATGGACCTCTCCGATTATGAGATCATCAATGAGCCGGATATGATCGAAGCTTCCCTGAAAGCTGTAAAGCTGGCACATGACGGCCGTGCAGATATGTATATGAAGGGCCTGATCGACTCCAAGAACTTCTTAAAGAGCGTACTGAACAAAGAAGTAGGCCTTCGTACCGGTGGAACCCTGTCTCATGTATGTGTATTTGAGATTCCCGGCATTGACAGACTTCTGTTCCTGACCGATGTTGCATTCATGACCTATCCTACACTGGAGGAGAA
>ENA-USYV01003096-USYV01003096.1-human-gut-metagenome-genome-assembly--contig:-NODE-3096-length-12214-cov-3.986900_pt1 | contig 12214 bp, 8 predicted proteins | sample MGYA00250066_ERZ773514 | MGnify/ENA primary metagenome ERZ773514 (study PRJEB29103, sample SAMN06112049) | human gut metagenome | biome: human gut; feature: ankylosing spondylitis patient; material... | reverse complement strand
TCGATTTCAACGAAGCAGCCGTAGTCGGTCAGGTTGGTCACGCGACCAGTCAGTTTGGTACCTTCCGGATAACGTTTAGCGATAGCTACCCACGGATCTTCGCCCAGCTGTTTCAGGCCCAGGGATACACGGGTACGTTCGCGGTCGAACTTCAGCACTTTAACAGTGATTTCGTCGCCCACGTTGACGATTTCGCTCGGATGCTTAACGCGTTTCCAGGCCATGTCAGTGATGTGCAGCAGGCCGTCAACGCCGCCCAGATCAACGAATGCACCGTAGTCAGTGAGGTTCTTAACGATACCTTTAACTTCCATGCCTTCCTGCAGGTTTTCCAGCAGCTGATCGCGCTCTGCGCTGTTTTCGGATTCGATAACGGCACGACGAGAAACAACAACGTTGTTGCGCTTCTGATCCAGCTTGATTACTTTGAATTCAAGCTCTTTGCCTTCCAGGTGCAGAGTGTCACGCACCGGACGAACGTCTACCAGAGAACCTGGCAGGAACGCACGAATACCGTTCAGCTCAACAGTGAAGCCGCCCTTAACTTTGCCGTTGATAACACCGGTAACAGTTTCAGCATCTTCGTAAGCTTTTTCCAGCGTGATCCAGGCTTCGTGACGTTTAGCTTTCTCACGGGACAGCAGAGTTTCACCGAAGCCGTCTTCTACTGCGTCCAGAGCAACGTCAACTTCGTCACCTACCTGGATTTCCAGCTCGCCCTGGGCGTTTTTGAACTGCTCAGCCGGGATGGCGGACTCAGATTTCAGACCAGCGTCAACCAGTACTACGTCTTTGTCGATAGCAACAACAACGCCACGAACGATAGAACCCGGGCGGGTTTCGATTTCTTTTAAGGACTCTTCAAAGAGTTGAGCAAAAGATTCAGTCATGTTTAATCTTCAGGTTTATATTTAACGTCCACCTGGCTCCATGCCGGATGGGGTTGTTTAACATACCCGCTGTCATTCCATTGCAACGGGGGTACTGCAAATTCGGTCGCTTATGCGAGAGCCAATTTTTGGCGCGCGTAGTGTAACGCTTTTTCAATTACTTGCTCAATGCTTAAGGTGGTGGAATCCAACACTAAAGCATCGGCTGCCGGAACCAGTGGCGCTACCGCTCGGTTACGATCGCGGTCGTCGCGTTCTTTGATCTCGGCCAAAAGGCGCTCAAAGTTAACACTAAAGCCCTTCTCCTGCAACTGTAGCATGCGGCGATGCGCACGTTCTTCCGAGGAGGCGTCAAGGAAAATTTTCACTGGTGCATCAGGGAATACCACCGTTCCCATGTCGCGGCCATCGGCAATCAGACCTGGTAATTCGCGAAACGCGCGTTGGCGACGCAATAATGCTTCACGAACGCGTGGGAATGCCGCGACTTGTGAAGCTGCATTCGCCACTTCCTGAGTACGAATTTCGCCGCTGACATCTTCCCCTTCGAGGATCACTTCCAGATTGCCATTGGTCGACACAAAACGTACATCCAGATGGGATGCCAGCGGTACCAGCGCATCTTCCGACGCAACATCAACATGGTGATGTAATGCCGCCAATGCCAGTACGCGATAAATTGCACCCGAGTCCAGCAGATGCCATTGCAACGCTTCCGCCATAGCCTTACACAAGGTGCCTTTCCCTGCACCGCTTGGGCCATCAATGGTAATAACCGGGGCAATTGCCGTCATCTTTATCTCCTTAAAACAGGCGTACCGTTAACATAACCGCGCGCATTATACGCGCCGACGCCACAAATCGTTAACGTTGTGTGCAAAAACCAGTTTTGTCTGTATTCAGATGGGGATTTATTGCGCAATTATAGCGGGCTGGCAGAAGACCAGCCCGAAAGATGACAATGATTTACTTACCAGAGGCGATACGATCACGGATGTGTTGCGCACGCTCTGTTGATGGTGGGTGAGAGTCAAACATGGACTGGGTGCGACCGCCATCCAGGCTAGCCAGTTTTTCAAAGCTGCCAACCAGCCCCTGGGTGCTGATGCCACGTTTCTTCAACAGATCAAAGGAGAAATCATCTGCTTCGGACTCTTTATCACGGGAGTATTTAGCATTGATAGCGCCTTCTGCGATATCACCTAATTGTGAGCGGGAAAGCTGGGAAGCCACACCGCTGGTAGCTGAAATGGCATCGCGTGCGGCAACGATCGCATAAGAAGCTTTCATTTCAGCCAGCGAGTGACCCAACGCGACGTGGCCCAGTTCATGGCCCAGAACGCCTTCAATTTCGTTGTCATTCATCATGTCCATCAGGCCACTGTAGACACGAACACAGCCGTTCGCCATCGCCCATGCGTTGACGTCGCTGGTCATATAAACCTTATAGTTGACCGGCGTGCCATTAATATTGTTACCCAATGCTTTGGCGATTTTTGCCAGACGTTTACCGTACTTGCTGGATTTACTTGCGACTTGATTGCCGCTGTCCATTTCGGCACAGCCCTGATTGGCAATCGCTTTTGCATCGGCATCGCTTAACGTTGCTGCTTTATATGCATTTAAACCGGAGCTGATAGCCATATTGGTATCAATACCGTGGGTATTTTGACACCCTGTCAGTAATGCTGCAGAGGTCGCAATCGCCAGCAGTAATTTAGTATTCTTCATGTGAATCATCCGTTGATTAATCATATATAAATATTATGTATCAACAACTTACATTGACAGTTAACGCTACCATCAATAAAAATGGTTCACAATGTCCGAAAAAAAACGCCGACAATGCGCCGACGTTTTGATAAAGAAAGATTTGGCTATTTATTGCCCGTTGTTCATTCAGGCTGCCTGGCTAATCCGCGCCAGCTGCTCGAAATAATCCGGAAATGTTTTGGCCGTGCATTTGGGATCAAGAATCGTCACTGGTGTATCTGACAACGCCACCAGCGAGAAACACATCGCCATCCGGTGATCATTGTATGTCGCGATCTCGGCAAAGTTCAGTTTTTCCGGAGGAGTGATACGAATGTAATCGTGCCCCTCTTCCACTTCCGCGCCGACTTTACGCAGTTCTGTTGCCATCGCAAACAGGCGATCGGTCTCTTTAACACGCCAGTTATAGATATTGCGCAGCGTGGTGGTGCCTTTTGCAAATAACGCCGCCGTGGCAATGGTCATCGCCGCATCGGGAATATGGTTCATATCCATATCAATAGCGTTCAGTTCACCACGCGTGCAGGAAATATAATCATCGCCCCAGCAAATGGTCGCGCCCATTTTTTCCAGCACATCAGCAAAGCGAATATCACCCTGCATACTGTTACGTCCAATACCGGTCACTTTTACAGTGCCGCCTTTGATTGCTGCTGCTGCCAGAAAGTAAGAAGCCGAAGATGCATCGCCTTCGACCAAATAAGTACCCGGAGACTGATAAGACTGCCCGCCTTTTACGACAAATTTTTGATAGTGCTGATTTTCAATTTCAACACCAAACGTCTTCATCAGGTTGAGCGTGATGTCGATATAAGGTTTAGAAACCAGATCGCCTTTAATACGAATCACCGTATCTTCCGGCGCAAGAGGCGCAGTCATTAACAGTGCGGTGAGGAATTGGCTGGAAACGGAGCCATCAACGTCAACGTTGCCGCCAGTAAAGCCGCCCTGTAAACGCAACGGCGGATAATTTTCTTGTTCCAGGTAAGTGATCTTCGCCCCGCCCAGGCGCAGCGCATCCACCAGATGACCAATCGGGCGTTCTTTCATACGCGGCTCACCGGTCAGCACAATATCATTGCTACCCAGACAAAGAGCTGCCGCCAGCGGACGCATTGCCGTTCCGGCGTTACCGAGGAACAACTCCAGGGCACCTTCTGCGTGTAATGGACCGCCGTTACCGATAATTTCGCAACGCGTACGATCGGCTGAAAGCGTATAGCTTACCCCTAACGCTGTTAATGCATTCAGCATATGGCGCACGTCATCGCTATCCAGCAGATTGGTTAATACTGTTTTGCCGTGTGCTAATGCCGCCAGCAATAAAGCGCGGTTAGAAACGCTCTTGGAACCGGGCAGATTAATAGTGCCATCGACACGGGCGATGGTGTGTAACGTCAGGGATTCCATGAACTCAACTCTCTACAACAGAAATAAAAACCCCACAGGCTGGCTGTGGGGATTAAGCAAAATTTCGGCATTAACCGTGACGGCGTTCGAACTCAACCATGAAGTCTGTCAGCGCTTTAACGCCTTCCAGCGGCATGGCGTTATAAATAGAAGCGCGCATTCCGCCGACCACACGGTGACCTTTCAGTGCATGAAGGCCAGCAGCAAAAGACTCTTCAAGGAACAATTTGTCAAGCGCACTGTCCGCCAACTGGAACGGCACGTTCATCCGCGAACGGTTAGCTTTCGCCACGTCATTGCGGTAGAAATCGCTGTTATCAATCACCCCATATAGCAGTTCTGCTTTTTGCTGATTGATTTTATCCATTTCAGCTACACCGCCGTTCGCTTTCAGCCATTTAAAGACCAGACCAGATAGATACCAGGCAAATGTCGGCGGCGTGTTAAACATGGAGCCGTTATCGTTGAGGATGGAATAATCCAGAATCGACGGACACGCGATATTCGCTTTGCCCAGCAAATCTTCACGAACGATGACGATTGTCAGGCCAGCCGGGCCGATATTTTTCTGCGCGCCAGCGTAAATCACGCCATAACGGCTGACGTCAATCGGACGGGAAAGAATGGTTGAAGAGAAGTCAGCGGCGACCACCACATCTGCGCCGAAGTCTGGCGTTTCGTCGATGGCGATACCGTCGATGGTTTCATTCGGGCAATAATGCATATAAGCAGCATTATCAGAGAGTTGCCATTCACGCATTGGCTTAACCGCGCGCAGGCCATCAACAGTCACTTTGGCGTCAAAGACATTAGGCGTGCAGTATTTTTTCGCTTCTTTAATGGCACTTGCCGCCCAGTAACCGGCATCAACATAATCTGCGGTGGTTTTATCACCGAGAATATTCAGCGGTACCGCAGCAAACTGACCGCGACCACCGCCATGGCAGAATAATACCTTGTAGTTGGAGGGGACATTAAGAAGATCGCGAAAATCCTTCTCGGCTTCCTCTGCAACCTGAATGAACTCTTTGCCACGGTGGCTCACTTCCATCACCGACGTGCCAAGACCGTTCCAGTCGCGCAGTTCCTGTTGAGCCTGTTTAAGCACCTCTGCCGGTAACATTGCCGGACCAGAACTAAAATTGAAGATTTGAGCCATTTCCCCTCACCACGTTGCGTTGCTATTAACCCGCGGTCAATCGATTGCGACCACAGGTAATACATTATTCCTGTGGCTATCGGTTTTATCATTCAGTGACACACATCGCAATGAGTAAAACCGTTGAGGGCAAAAATGTGGCTTGCATCACACAAAAGAATCTCTCGGATTATTAGCAAAAAGCCGATGTTTTTACTGTCAGGTCACCCGTTTTGCCCGACTTGCCTTCGTCCATTCTGGATTTGCACAGCGCGGACATAATTGTTTTTCCCCCGCTTTCATATGAATGATTTCACTACAACGAATACAGGCATAGTCCGCCGACTCCGGCACCACTTTGTAACGCTGCGTACAATCACTGGGTAAAATAAGTAAACCCGGTTTCACCTTGTCATCTTCAAAGAAATAGACACTGATTTGCCCGTTGGTTTCGAGAATCGCCAGACGTACCTGCCCAAGCTGCTCCACGCTGTTCAGCCGCAGCTCCATAAAGAACTCAAATTCCGTCATGTTGGAGTTATTGAGTTTCGACCAGGCCAGCTCGCCATCTTCAATAATGACAACTGGCTTGCCTTCCAGAAGATCTTCCAGTTTTTCACTGTGCGCCATCAACCACATTACCAGGCGGTATAACAACGCCAGAGTAATAAAGACGATAAGTACCGGGACCATCGGCACATCATCATAAAACGCCACATCTCCCGCCGCTGATCCCAGCGTCAGAATGATTAAAACTTCAAACAGCGACATCTGCCGCACACCGCGTCTTCCGGTCATTTTGAGGAACAAAAAGACCAGTACAAAGGTATAAAGACTACGTAGTGCAACTTCGCCAAGGAAATCAAAAGGCACTTTATCAAATGCCATACGGTGGAGATCGAACGCCTTCATTTTTATGCTCTTAACGTGGTTTATCCGCTAAAAGCATAGTCAACAGTTCATCGGCATGGCGGCGGTGATAGCGCCTTTGAGATAAAACCCGTATTATTGCGCGCTTTCCGTACGACTAAAGTGATTTTCATGACGCAAACATTTATCCCCGGCAAAGATGCCGCTCTGGAAGATTCCATCGCTCGCTTCCAGCAAAAACTTTCAGACCTCGGCTTTCAGATTGAAGAGGCCTCCTGGCTGAATCCCGTGCCTAACGTCTGGTCTGTACATATTCGCGACAAAGAGTGCGCACTGTGTTTTACCAACGGTAAAGGCGCAACCAAGAAAGCGGCGCTGGCTTCTGCACTCGGTGAATATTTCGAGCGTCTCTCAACCAACTACTTTTTTGCGGACTTCTGGCTGGGCGAAACCATCGCCAACGGTCCGTTCGTGCATTATCCCAACGAAAAATGGTTCCCACTGACCGAAAATGACGATGTGCCAGAAGGGCTGCTCGATGACCGTCTGCGCGCGTTTTATGATCCGGAGAATGAACTGACCGGCAGCATGCTGATTGACCTACAATCCGGTAACGAAGATCGTGGTATTTGCGGCCTGCCGTTTACGCGTCAGTCCGACAATCAGACCGTTTATATTCCGATGAATATCATTGGTAACCTGTACGTCTCCAACGGTATGTCCGCAGGTAATACCCGCAACGAAGCACGCGTTCAGGGATTGTCTGAAGTTTTCGAACGCTACGTGAAAAACCGCATTATTGCTGAAAGCATCAGCCTGCCAGAGATCCCGGCAGACGTGCTGGCGCGTTACCCAGCAGTAGTTGAAGCCATCGAAACGCTGGAAGCGGAGGGTTTCCCAATCTTCGCTTATGACGGTTCGCTTGGCGGCCAGTATCCGGTGATTTGCGTGGTACTGTTCAATCCTGCTAACGGTACCTGCTTTGCCTCTTTCGGTGCGCATCCTGATTTTGGCGTAGCACTGGAACGTACCGTGACCGAGCTGCTGCAAGGTCGTGGCCTGAAAGATTTGGATGTGTTTACTCCGCCAACCTTCGATGATGAAGAAGTCGCTGAACATACCAACCTCGAAACGCACTTTATCGATTCCAGCGGTTTAATCTCCTGGGACCTGTTCAAGCAGGATGCCGATTATCCGTTTGTGGACTGGAATTTCTCCGGCACCACGGAAGAAGAGTTCGCCACACTGATGGCTATCTTCAACAAAGAAGATAAAGAAGTTTATATTGCCGATTACGAGCATCTGGGCGTTTATGCTTGCCGTATTATCGTGCCTGGCATGTCCGATATTTATCCGGCTGAAGATCTGTGGCTCGCGAATAACAGTATGGGCAGCCATTTACGTGAAACGATTCTTTCGCTACCAGGCAGCGAGTGGGAAAAAGAAGATTACCTGAACCTCATCGAGCAACTGGATGAAGAAGGTTTTGATGACTTTACCCGCGTGCGTGAGCTGTTGGGTCTGGCGACCGGGTCGGATAACGGTTGGTACACCCTGCGTATCGGTGAATTAAAAGCCATGCTGGCGCTGGCTGGTGGCGATCTGGAACAGGCTCTGGTCTGGACCGAATGGACGATGGAGTTTAACTCATCGGTATTCAGCCCGGAACGCGCCAACTATTATCGCTGCCTGCAAACGTTGTTATTACTGGCGCAGGAAGAAGATCGCCAGCCGCTGCAATATCTGAATGCGTTTGTTCGCATGTACGGCGCAGATGCCGTAGAAGCCGCCAGTGCGGCAATGAGCGGCGAAGCGGCGTTTTACGGCCTGCAACCGGTAGATAGCGATCTGCACGCGTTTGCTGCACATCAGTCGTTGTTGAAGGCCTACGAAAAGCTGCAGCGCGCCAAAGCAGCATTCTGGGCAAAATAACATCAAATAGCCTACGCAATGTAGGCTTAATGATTTGGCTGAGTTATATTACGGGGCGTTTTTTTAATGCCCCGCTTTACATATATTTGCATTAATAAAATAATTGTAATTATAAGGTTAAATATCGGTAATTTGTATTTAATAAATACGATCGATATTGTTACTTTATTCGCCTGATGCTCCCTTTTAATTAACTGTTTTAGCGGAGGATGCGGAAAAAATTCAACTCATTTGTTAATTTTTAAAATTTATTTTTATTTGGATAATCAAATACTTACTCCGTATTTGCATAAAAACCATGCGAGTTACGGGCCTATAAGCCAGGCGAGATATGATCTATATCAATTTCTCATCTATAATGCTTTGTTAGTATCTCGTCGCCGACTTAATAAAGAGAGAGTTAGTGTGAAAGCTGACAACCCTTTTGATCTTTTACTTCCTGCTGCAATGGCCAAAGTGGCCGAAGAGGCAGGTGTCTATAAAGCAACGAAACATCCGCTTAAGACTTTCTATCTGGCGATTACCGCCGGTGTTTTCATCTCAATCGCATTCGTCTTCTATATCACAGCAACTACTGGCACAGGCACAATGCCCTTTGGCATGGCCAAACTGGTTGGCGGCATTTGCTTCTCTCTGGGGCTGATTCTTTGTGTTGTCTGCGGAGCCGATCTCTTTACTTCCACCGTGTTGATTGTTGTTGCTAAGGCGAGTGGGCGCATCACCTGGGGTCAGTTGGCGAAAAACTGGCTAAATGTCTATTTTGGCAACCTGGTCGGCGCACTGCTGTTTGTACTTTTAATGTGGCTTTCCGGCGAGTATATGACCGCAAATGGTCAATGGGGACTAAACGTCCTACAAACCGCCGACCACAAAGTGCACCATACTTTTATTGAGGCCGTCTGTCTTGGTATCCTGGCAAACCTGATGGTATGTCTGGCAGTATGGATGAGTTATTCTGGCCGCAGCCTGATGGACAAAGCGTTCATTATGGTGCTGCCGGTCGCGATGTTTGTTGCCAGCGGTTTTGAGCACAGTATCGCAAACATGTTTATGATCCCGATGGGTATTGTAATCCGCGACTTCGCATCCCCGGAATTTTGGACCGCAGTCGGTTCTGCACCGGAAAATTTTTCTCACCTGACCGTGATGAATTTCATCACTGATAACCTGATTCCGGTTACGATCGGCAACATTATCGGTGGTGGTTTGTTGGTTGGGTTGACATACTGGGTCATTTACCTGCGTGAAAACGACCACCATTAATGGTTGTCGAAGTACGCAGTAAATAAAAAATCCACTTAAGAAGGTAGGTGTTACATGTCCGAGCTTAATGAAAAGTTAGCCACAGCCTGGGAAGGTTTTACCAAAGGTGACTGGCAGAATGAAGTAAACGTCCGTGACTTCATTCAGAAAAACTACACTCCGTACGAGGGTGACGAGTCCTTCCTGGCTGGCGCTACTGAAGCGACCACCACCCTGTGGGACAAAGTAATGGAAGGCGTTAAACTGGAAAACCGCACTCACGCGCCAGTTGACTTTGACACCGCTGTTGCTTCCACCATCACCTCTCACGACGCTGGCTACATCAACAAGCAGCTTGAGAAAATCGTTGGTCTGCAGACTGAAGCTCCGCTGAAACGTGCTCTTATCCCGTTCGGTGGTATCAAAATGATCGAAGGTTCCTGCAAAGCGTACAACCGCGAACTGGATCCGATGATCAAAAAAATCTTCACTGAATACCGTAAAACTCACAACCAGGGCGTGTTCGACGTTTACACTCCGGACATCCTGCGTTGCCGTAAATCTGGTGTTCTGACCGGTCTGCCAGATGCATATGGCCGTGGCCGTATCATCGGTGACTACCGTCGCGTTGCGCTGTACGGTATCGACTACCTGATGAAAGACAAACTGGCACAGTTCACCTCTCTGCAGGCTGATCTGGAAAACGGCGTAAACCTGGAACAGACTATCCGTCTGCGCGAAGAAATCGCTGAACAGCACCGCGCTCTGGGTCAGATGAAAGAAATGGCTGCTAAATACGGCTACGACATCTCTGGTCCGGCTACCAACGCTCAGGAAGCTATCCAGTGGACTTACTTCGGCTACCTGGCTGCTGTTAAGTCTCAGAACGGTGCTGCAATGTCCTTCGGTCGTACCTCCACCTTCCTGGATGTGTACATCGAACGTGACCTGAAAGCTGGCAAGATCACCGAACAAGAAGCGCAGGAAATGGTTGACCACCTGGTCATGAAACTGCGTATGGTTCGCTTCCTGCGTACTCCGGAATACGATGAACTGTTCTCTGGCGACCCGATCTGGGCAACCGAATCTATCGGTGGTATGGGCCTCGACGGTCGTACCCTGGTTACCAAAAACAGCTTCCGTTTCCTGAACACCCTGTACACCATGGGTCCGTCTCCGGAACCGAACATGACCATTCTGTGGTCTGAAAAACTGCCGCTGAACTTCAAGAAATTCGCCGCTAAAGTGTCCATCGACACCTCTTCTCTGCAGTATGAGAACGATGACCTGATGCGTCCGGACTTCAACAACGATGACTACGCTATTGCTTGCTGCGTAAGCCCGATGATCGTTGGTAAACAAATGCAGTTCTTCGGTGCGCGTGCAAACCTGGCGAAAACCATGCTGTACGCAATCAACGGCGGCGTTGACGAAAAACTGAAAATGCAGGTTGGTCCGAAGTCTGAACCGATCAAAGGCGATGTCCTGAACTATGATGAAGTGATGGAGCGCATGGATCACTTCATGGACTGGCTGGCTAAACAGTACATCACTGCACTGAACATCATCCACTACATGCACGACAAGTACAGCTACGAAGCCTCTCTGATGGCGCTGCACGACCGTGACGTTATCCGCACCATGGCGTGTGGTATCGCTGGTCTGTCCGTTGCTGCTGACTCCCTGTCTGCAATCAAATATGCGAAAGTTAAACCGATTCGTGACGAAGACGGTCTGGCTATCGACTTCGAAATCGAAGGCGAATACCCGCAGTTTGGTAACAATGATCCGCGTGTAGATGACCTGGCTGTTGACCTGGTAGAACGTTTCATGAAGAAAATTCAGAAACTGCACACCTACCGTGACGCTATCCCGACTCAGTCTGTTCTGACCATCACTTCTAACGTTGTGTATGGTAAGAAAACGGGTAACACCCCAGACGGTCGTCGTGCTGGCGCGCCGTTCGGACCGGGTGCTAACCCGATGCACGGTCGTGACCAGAAAGGTGCTGTAGCTTCTCTGACTTCCGTTGCTAAACTGCCGTTCGCCTACGCTAAAGATGGTATCTCCTACACCTTCTCTATCGTTCCGAACGCACTGGGTAAAGACGACGAAGTTCGTAAGACCAACCTGGCTGGTCTGATGGATGGTTACTTCCACCACGAAGCATCCATCGAAGGTGGTCAGCACCTGAACGTTAACGTGATGAACCGTGAAATGCTGCTCGACGCGATGGAAAACCCGGAAAAATATCCGCAGCTGACCATCCGTGTATCTGGCTACGCAGTACGTTTCAACTCGCTGACTAAAGAACAGCAGCAGGACGTTATTACTCGTACCTTCACTCAATCTATGTAATTAGATTTGACTGAAATCGTACAGTAAAAAGCGTACAATAAAGGCTCCACGAAAGTGGGGCCTTTTTTAGCGCGAGAGCCTTTTTTGTCAGCTATCTATACTTTAAGGTGACTGCCAAAACAGACTCGACGTAGCCTTCGAGCTGCGCACCAACACGGCCTCAGATGGGCCACATCTGGAGAAACACCGCAATGTCAGTTATTGGTCGCATTCACTCCTTTGAATCCTGTGGAACCGTAGACGGCCCAGGTATTCGCTTTATCACCTTTTTCCAGGGCTGCCTGATGCGCTGCCTGTATTGTCATAACCGCGACACCTGGGACACGCATGGCGGTAAAGAAGTTACCGTTGAAGATTTGATGAAGGAAGTGGTGACCTATCGCCACTTTATGAACGCTTCCGGCGGCGGCGTTACCGCATCCGGCGGTGAAGCAATCCTGCAAGCTGAGTTTGTTCGTGACTGGTTCCGCGCCTGCAAAAAAGAAGGCATTCATACCTGTCTGGACACCAACGGTTTTGTTCGTCGTTACGATCCGGTGATTGATGAACTGCTGGAAGTAACCGACCTGGTAATGCTCGATCTCAAACAGATGAACGACGA
>ENA-USYV01003088-USYV01003088.1-human-gut-metagenome-genome-assembly--contig:-NODE-3088-length-12238-cov-66.024011_pt1 | contig 12238 bp, 9 predicted proteins | sample MGYA00250066_ERZ773514 | MGnify/ENA primary metagenome ERZ773514 (study PRJEB29103, sample SAMN06112049) | human gut metagenome | biome: human gut; feature: ankylosing spondylitis patient; material... | reverse complement strand
CTGGACTGACTAGGACTTCCAAAAGTCCACCACCTACCGCATAGATCATTACAGCAATCAAAATTCCAATAAAGGAAACTGGTAAAATCTCTGGTAAAACTGTAAGAAGGAATAATCCTGCCGCTGCTAGAACATGAGCTATAATCATTGATATCCGATATCCTATTTTATCAACAAATCTGACAGAAAGAAAATCAACCAGTAGTTGTATCCCAAAATTAAAAGTCACTAACAATGTAATTTGGGAAATTGGAATATGATAGCATTTCTGAAAAAACAAAAAAAGCAGTGGTGTAAAATTATTAACGATAGCTTGTACAATATAACCTACAAAACAGGCTGTAATTGTCTTATTATATTGGCTTTTCATTTTGTCCTCCTCTAATAAATGTGATTATATCGTAAACTTTATATCTAGTCATTGTATAAAATCATATATTTATGGTACAATATAACAAATTTTATTATTTATGAGGAAATATAGCATGGAGACTTTTAAGATAACTACAGATGAAACACTACGAGAAACCATCCAGCATGGCAACAATCGTTATCCATTTGCATACTATCCTGATAATATTTGGAAATTTGACTTCCATCGCATTGACTGGCATTGGCATCATGAATTAGAATTTCTTTATACTGCTGAAGGTACTGCGCTCTGCCTTATAGGTACAAGTAAAATAGAACTACATAAAGGTTGCGGCATATTTATCAATAGCGGTGTCCTGCATCGTTTTGAAGCACAAAGCAGTACATTTGCACCTAATATTGTTTTTTCGCCAACCCTATTAGCACCCGAAAACAGCCTCATTTACGAAAAATATATTCTTCCTGTGATAAGCTCGTCTGTTCCATATCAAGTTTTCAGTCCATCCAACACATTTGGAAAACAGGTGCTACAACTTTTGTCGCAAATTTGTACTATTCAGGAAACTAAGCCGGATAATGAATTATGTACTATACAACTTTTATTTCAGCTTTGGAACATATTGCAAAAAAATATGGACTGGACTTCTGATTCTAACAGTATTCATCGATTAAATCACAAACAAGCAAGATTACAAGCTATGATGCAGTATATTCATGATCACTACATGGAAGAGATTACATTGGAGACGATTGCGGCATCGGCATCTATCAGCAAAAGTGGAGCTTTACACATTTTTCAAACTGGCATCCACTGTTCTCCGGTAGCATATCTAATTCAATACAGACTAGCACAGGCTGCTGAACAACTTTATATCACTCAAAAATCGGTTTCTTCCATTGCAGAAGAAACCGGATTTACAAGTTCCGGCTATTTCTGCCGGAAGTTTAGACAATATTATCATATGAGTCCAAATGAATACAGAAAGAAGAAAACAGAGGAAATTTCTTAATTTCTACTTTCTGTAATGTCTATGCACACTCTACAAGAAAAGCCAAGCGGGAATCCGCAAAGTTACTTGATAAAGTGGCAGGCAATGACTAAATAAAACTTTCCCTTATTTCCCTTACGATTATCTCATAAGGGAAAAAATAAGGGAAAATACATATCATTTCACTAATGAATGGGCTGGAATGCCTGTAAAATTGGGAAAGTTAGCCAGATATTTCGGCAAACTTGAATTTCACTAACCCTTAATTGGTATCCATATTTCAATGATTGAATTTTCTCTATTCCAATGAAAACGATAATCGTATCTTTCAAAGTGCAAAAACTCCTCTTGCAGAGGCGTGTAGTCCGTATTAGGTAATATTTCCTGATAAATCTTTCTGTAAGTTTCATATAGGTTATCCATAGAACCAATATGCTCTACAGCAAGATATTTATACGACTGTATGTCTTTATAGATAAAGCCGTCTGGAATTACGTTTCTTTTTGGAATAGAACAAAAATAAAACAGTTTTCCGTTTCTCTTTATCATAAAGGCATATTTTATCCAATTCTCAAATTGCGAAAGATAGGATTTCTTCAAATCAGCGTTAAACTTTCTCCAAAATTGTGTGCTGATTTGAATATTTCGTTTATGATAATTTGTAAGTTCTACTTCTTGTCCTATAACTGAAAATGCTTCTAATTCACGAATTGTATATTTCATTTCTTTTCCCTATGTGCCGTAATAATCGTATAACTATAAGCATTTACAGTTATGATACAGTTATCTATATTCACATACCAGTTCTTCCCACTTCTTGTGATTACAGCCTTTACAGAATCGATTTTAGCTTTACACCAGCCGACTACATCATCTGTATCTAAAAACAGATTTCTTTTAATGCGTTCTACGCCTAATTCTGTTGTGTGCAATTTATCCAAATTCTTTAGTAATTCATCATCTGCATTCATTTTATAATTATCCATTTCTCTTCATAAAATTACGATTGTTCTAATTCTTTTCACGCCCACCTTCTTGCCCTTCGGACAAGAAGTATCCCTCGCTCAAAGAGCTCGGTCAATCCCGATTGAGCTTTTCCTTATTGTTTCGAAATTTTTGGTGCCTAACACCATTAAACACATTTCACAAAACTCTTTTATTGTTGACTATATTTAACTGCTTTCACAACTGTCTCAATGCTATTAATTGTTAATGCGGCATCAATAATATTGGTGATAATGGTAACAATCAGAACTCTTTTGTTATAACTGCCATCAATAAGTCTCACACGGTCCCTTGTAACACCCAAAATTCCAAATGTAACAATAAAATACCATTCGGATTATTCGTCCAACATCAGCTTGCCTTTCTTAGCCTTATTTTTTAATCTCTGCATCTGTTCTTTTTCTATCTGCTGGATACTTTTTTCCGGTGTTGGCAAATCTTCCGGCATAGTGTTTTTTCGTATGAATATCATCAACATCTAATCCACCGTATAGCCCCATATATCCGGCATTTTGAAAAATTGCAAATTCCTCATTCGTAATAACTCCTGCATTATGTGCTGTCTCTGCCAACATTTGATTCCACTGTTTGATGTCTCCCCTGACAACAAGTCTTCTGTTATCTTCGTCCAGTTCATTAAAGTGGTCAGCAACTTCCTGCCTGTATGTATGTCTGGATTGCAAAATATGTCTGTCCTAATGCAATGACCTCTTTTCTTGGATCTCCATTCTGAACGATCAGATAACATGCATATCTTGACAGTTCATAATCTTTTTTTGGTTTCGTGGTGACTCCGGCTTCAACGATTTTCCTGACCTCGGGAAAATCGTCTGGAATACTGTGCCCGCTGTTTTCACATGCGATCATTGCTCTTTTAATTACTTTTGCAAACTTCTCCCATTCTTCGAGAAATGGCAGGTTCTCCCCAGTTGATGTGTATTCATAATGTAAAACATGATTGGTTCTCTGACTCCGCAGTGCCACATAACACTCGCCATATCGCATTACATGATATTGTCTTCCGCACCAGTTAAGACGTCGACCGACTGAAGTTAACGTTTCGAAGCTCAATCACTATTCAACCCTGCTTTCTTGCTGTCTACGCTTGTCAGATGCCGTTACCGGCATCATCCCAAGACTCGCTATTATCTGGTTGGCTAAACCTTGGATAAACCGGAATCCCACCGGCTTGACTACACACCCTTAGCTGGGCGCACAACTGGCGGTTTCCTTTACTCTTTCTGATCATTAAAATTCCGACCGTGATTACCGAGATTAAATATACGGTGTCAAATAAAGTTTCTACAATTGCCTGCATGATAAATTTCCTTTCTTATTTTAAAATTTTATATTGAATTACGTTGCTCTGCTAAAACAGCCTCAACCTAATTGCAAACATTTAAAAATCACGATATATGAACACTGTTCATTTTGGTTCAAAAATTTTCCCACTTTCAAAGTGGGAGAATTTCCGTTACTGATCACACACAATGTGAACAATAACTGCTTTTAATATAATGTTTTGTTGATAAGCATCAACACAGAGGACGGATCATAATCCTCGCGGATCACTGATACCAGCATGAGGGAAAACAGGATTTCTGCAAACTGCATTTCTGTAAAATTCTCATCGAATACGCCCGGACGGATCTTATGATCATTTTTTAAAACTTCACATAGTCCATTTAAAATATGTCCCCATGTACGCATCATCCTTTTCTTTCCATCATCCTTCCCTTCCTTCATGAAACCAAAGGAATGTAAAGAGAAAAATCCCGGAAACCGCTTATTGCCATATTTGAACCGTTCATAAATCCATGAAATGCAAGTTGTAACATCATGAAATACCTGCTCGTCTTCCGGGTGAAAAAAGATTTCCTGCCAGACGCTCTCGATGGTAGCACCAAGCAGCTCTGCCTTGGATTCGTAGTAATTATAAATCGTACCGGCTGAAACGGAACATTTCGCTGCAACTGATCTTATGCTTACAGCCGCCCACCCGTTTTCTTTGATCAGCTCCCTGCTGGCAGCCAATATATCTTCTTTTGAAGTAGCAAGACGATTCATAATTTTCCCCCTTTGACATTCAGGCATTTCTTTTATTTTTCATATCTGAACACTGTTCATCTTGAAAATATACACCGTCCATGTTGATTTGTCAATCATTTATTTCTGAGGCCATCACTCAAAATCTCTGGTAATATTCGTAAGCCATTTATTTCTGAAATAGTGAATAAATACCACAGGCATTTTTTCAAACTCGTCCAGTGTCATGACAAAGTATACCCAGACAGGCGGCAGTTTGAAAACATATGCTGCAAGGAAGGTAAGTGGGACCGCAACAAGCCACATAAATATGGTATCTACGATCATTCCAAATCTGGCATCACCGCCACCTCTGAAGCAGCCGCATATAAGACAGGTATTAATGCCTTCGCCCACAAAACGCCAGGTTGTCATAACTATAAAAATGCCAAGATAATAAATAGCCGTTTCTGTTAATTTATCCCGGTAGAAATTCAGTATCACAGGGCGGATCGCCAGAATAACGGCACATCCGATCAGGCTTACAATAAATGTTATTGTAAGCATTCGTTTCCCATACTCTCTGGCTGTATCAATGCGGTCTTTCCCAAGCTCCTGGCTGACAATGATCGTGGTAGCGTTGGCAAAACCTCGGCAGGCGATAGCACCGATATTTACCACCATAACAGCAACGGCATTTGCCGCAACCATATCATCACCAATATGACCAAGAATTGCTGCGAATGCTGAATTGGCAAAGCTCCAGACAACGTCATTTATCACCGCCGGAGTTGCAATTTTTATAAAGTCCTGTAACAGAATATCTGATTTAGCAAAAAAATATTTTATTCTGAATCTGACGTCCGAACTGCGCAATGAATAAATCAGACAGATCAGCACTTCTGAGATTCTGGCGATCACAGTACCAAGTGCAACACCGGTAACACCGAGCTTTGGAAGGCCAAACAATCCAAAAATAAAGGTTGCATTACAAAGTACATTGACACAAAGCGAAACAATATACGTAACCGACGGCAGCATGATTTTTCCGATGCTTCGGAGCGCACTCATAAAAATCTGTGAGAATCCCATGAATACAAATGAAAATGAAATCACCTTCAGATACTCACTTCCTGCAGCGATCGTCTCAGGACTGTTTGTAAAAATCTTCATAATTGACGTTGGCATAGTAAAGGAGATAACAAAAAATATAAGAGAGATAATCAGGGAAATCCGTTCTGCGAGCCCCAGAATCTTCTCTACCGTCTTTTTATCACCTTTTCCCCAGTACTGGGCACATAAAACCGAAGTACCTGTTGCCATTCCATAATATAAGCAGAAAAGAATAAATGTATACTGGTTCGCAAGCGATGAAGCCGACATGGCAGTCTGGCTCACGTAACCAAGCATTACCGTGTCGGCGATGTTTACCAATGTTCCGATCAGATTTTGGAGCATAATCGGAAATGCTAATGTCGATGCATATTTTAAGAAATCTTTTTTATTTAACATACAGTAGTTCTTCCTTAGTTCTTAGTATTCATATATGTCAATTGACTGACCATACGATTATACTGTCTGCAAATAATATACGCAAGCAGAAGTTATTCGACGCTCTTTAATGATTCGATCATATCTATTTTTTTCATTTTCCAATGCATCACGATATTAACAATAATGGAAAAACCGATTGTAAGTAAAATGCTATAGATATAACTTTTTGTATAAATCTGCCGGCCAAACATCATGATATCAAGTTCTGCTGTTAAGATGACAAACCGATGCAGCCATATGCCGAAGAAAATACCAAAAATTGTACCGAGCACTGTCAGCATAATATTTTCCCTGAATACATACATTGATATTTCCCCATCATAAAAGCCAAGCACTTTCAGCGTCGCCAGCTCCCTCTGACGCTCACTGATGTTGATATTATTTAAGTTATACAAAACAATAAATGCAAGCAGTCCTGCCGACACAACAAGTACATAGGTAACAATATTCATACTTGTGATCATTGATTCTATCCGATCTGATATTGTACGCGTAAATGTGATTCCTGACACTGCATTGTTATCAAGATATTTTGCCGAAAAATCATTTTCATAAGAAATATCTTCCGGGTCTTTATTTACAACAAATATTTCATCATACGCAATCTCTTTCCCAAATAATGACTGGTAGCATTCCGGTGTCATATAAACATAATGGAAATAATAATTTTCCGCAATATGCATTACCTTAACAGGTTTATAATTTAAGCTTGAAACCTCCAGATAAATATCGTCACCCTCGGATACGTCCAGCAAAGTTGCCAGCTTTTCTGAAATGATCACACCTTCATCATCTAACGTGTATTTTTGCCCGGATATACGATTCTGCAAAGATACAAATTTATCTAACTCATCCGCGTCGGATGGGATGAACAAATACGTGCTTTGCTTCTTTTCTCCATTGGCTCCACAACATGCATCAATCGTAGATTCATGACTGAGCATAGCTGCCTTTGTCGTCGACTCCTTAAGAACACTGTCTAAAACTTCCTGTTTCTCTTCATCCGTATCCGCATCGGCCAGTGTCATCTTAACCTGGTATGTATGAATGAAATTATATTGCCTGTCTCCGATCGTCATGATGGAATCTTTTACACCAAATCCAACAAGCAGTAATCCCATACAACCGCCAATGCCAAGTACAGTCATAAACAAACGTTTCTTGTATCGGAACAGATTTCTCACTGCTGCTTTATTTGAAAAATTAAGATGTTTCCATATAAATGTAACTCTTTCCAGAAAAACCCGTTTTCCGATTTTAGGTGCAGCCGGTCTCATTAATTCTGCCGGTGCGGCAAGAAGTTCTTTATAGCATGCCGCGAGCGTGGCAGCTGTGGTGCTGACAACTGCAGCGATCATTGAAATCAGAGAATATTTCAAATGGATCGGTGTCACAAAATCTGTCAATGTAACATATGCGATCTTATAGGCATTCATAATGACTGCCGGAAAAATAATCTGTCCGATCAAAGTACCGATCGTGCCGCCTAACATCGTAGCAAGAAATGCATACATGACGTATTTTGCTGCAATACTGGATTTCCTATATCCCAACGCTTTCAGTGTACCGATCTGAACACGTTCTTCTTCCACCATTCTCGTCATCGTTGTCAGACTGACGAGTGCTGCCACAAGGAAAAATATAACCGGAAAAACATTTCCAATATTTCCTATACGTTCTGAATCCTGGGCATATGCAACACAGGTAGTGATATAATTACGGTCGAGTACATACCACTCCGGTACATCAACATCCGCAAGATCTGCTTTCGCCTGGATAATGTCAGCCTTCGCATCTTCAAGCTTTTGATGATTTTCTTCATATTCGGCATCATATTCAGCCTGACCATCTGTCAGCTTTTGTTCATTTTCTTTGATCTCATTTTTTGCATCTGCCAGTTTCTTCTCATTTTTATTTATCTCTGACTGTGCATCATTTAATTTTTTCTCATTTTCTGCGATTTCGGCTTTCGCTGAATCTAAGGAGGCTTCATTTTCTGCAATAGTGTTTTGTGCAGAAGCTAATTCCTGCTCTTTCGCCGCAATGGTTTGTTTTGACTCGGTTAATACCTGTTTTTGTGCATTAAGCTTCGCCTGATTTGCATTTAATTCTGACAGGTTGTCTTCATATGCCGACATACCTGCCGTGTAGTCTGCCATGCCGCTGTCGTATGTTTTTTTCAATGCAGCAAGCTCTGCCCATTTTGCATCTAATGCCTTTTTTCCTTCTTCATAAGCCGCTTCATTTTGTAAAAGCAATGCTTCGTTTTGATCAAATTCAGCAATACCAACCTGCATCGCATCTCTTTGTGTGATTTTAGCATCTCGTTCGGCGATTTTAGCATCTCGTTCGCTGATTTTAGCACTATCCCCCGGAGAAGCGTCTATCTGTGTCTGAAGCTCATCTATCTTTTCCTGAAGTTCAGCGATTTGTGAATCCATTGTTGCGACGAGTGCTCTGTAACCATCGATCTGCCCACGATTCGCTTCAAGTTCTGTTCTTGCCTGTTTTAAATCCTCACCGGAAGCATCCAGTTCCGTCTGACTGGCATTTAAAGCATTTTCCATCTGCTCAATCCCTGATTTTAATGTTTCTAATCCGGTTTTTGCATCTGCAAGCTGCCCTGCAGCACTCTCAAGCTGCTTTCTTCCATTGTCTAATTCTGTATTATACGCTGCGATAGAAGCCTCACCATCTGAAATCTGCTGCTTCGCCTGATTGATCTGATTCTGTCCATCTGCAAGCTGTGTTTTTGCGTCTGCCAGTTCCTTTTCACCGTCAGCAACTTTATCCTTAGCTGCATCAAGCTCCTTTTCCCCATCACTGACCTGCGTTTTCGCATCTGCAAGCTCCATCTGGCCTTCTGCAACTTCCTTCTTTGCATCTGCAAGCTGTTCCCATCCATCCTCTAATTCCTCTTTTGCATCTGCAAGTTCTTGTTCACCATCAGAAACCTCTGTCTCAGCTTCAGCTATCGCATCCTGTGCCTCACGTACAACTTCGGCATATCGTATTTCGCATCGATCCCCTGCAATATCTTTGATTTTCTGTGTAACTTCATCAACAGCATCTTCATAAACATCACTATAACAATCCAATGCTATCGCACCATCAACAAGAACATCGATTTCCGTAAATGCTTCTAGCGTAAAATTATCTTCCGGAATAATCAGAAATCCTGACATGGAACCATTACCAATCGTGCTGGAATCCCTTGTCAGATCAAGATAATATGACGATTTTCCGAATCCGGTGATCGTATATGTCTGCGTATTGACAATGTCTTCAATTGCCTTGTCATCTCCGGAGCTGATTGTGATCTTATCTCCGATTTTATACCCATAATTTTGTTCCAAAAGCCAGTCTGCCAGACATTCTCCGGATTCCTGTGGCATCCTGCCTTCTGTCACAGTAATTTTATTTATATCTGTTGTTTCTGACATTAGCTTGATCACATGCTGCTTTTCATCTTTCTCCGTCAGAACATCATATGTATACACAGGTATCGCAGATTCTACACCTTCAATTGCAGAAATGGCTGTAACATCATCTTCCGTTAATCCTAATGTAGACAGCACTCTGATATCCATTAACTTACTGTCGTCAAAAAAGATATCCGCTGATTCCTGCATATCCGGTTCTGCTGCTTTCACCCCTGCAAAAAAAGCAGTCCCCAGCATAACGATCAGGCAAATAGATATGAATCGATTGTATGTCTTTTTTATGGACATAAAAAAATCTTTGGTCAGTGCTTTCTTTTTCATAGCGATCACCTACCATTCAATCTGTTCAACCGGTGTTGGCTCACTGTTTCGTATAATATTCCTTACCTGTCCATTTTTAAAGCGGATTACCTGATCTGCCATCGGTGCAATTGCCATATTATGTGTAATTACAACAACTGTCATTCCTTTTTGCCTGCATGTATCCTGAAGTAATTTTAAAATGGCTTTACCTGTCTGATAGTCCAATGCTCCTGTCGGTTCATCACACAAAAGAAGTTTCGGATTCTTTGCAAGTGCCCTTGCAATAGCAACACGCTGCTGTTCCCCTCCGGATAACTGTGCAGGGAAATTCAACATTCTGTCTTGTAATCCGACATCCGTTAAAACTTCTCTCGCATCCAGCGGATCTTTGCATATCTGCAATGCCAGCTCAACATTCTCAAGTGCAGTCAGATTTTGAACAAGATTATAAAACTGAAATACAAATCCTATGTCATCTCTTCTGTATGATGTCAGCTGCCTGCTATTAAACGAGCTGATATCAACACCGTCAACGATAACATGTCCGCTTGTAGCCTTGTCCATTCCCCCAAGAATATTCAATACGGTTGTTTTTCCGGCACCACTTGGTCCGACAATGACCACAAATTCGCCTTCGTTTATTTCAAAATCCACGCCATCTACAGCATGAATTTCGACTTCTCCCATATGATAGGTTTTTTTCACATTCTGAAACTCTACTAATCTACCCATACGCCTACCTCTGTATATAGTATATTTTGACAGTTTCCTTATATATTCAATAATACCATCTTTTTCAGGTTTATATATAAATAAAAAATAAAGTTTGTCTAAATATATTATATTCGTTTTTTTCTACATACGATCCTGCAGCTATGTATCATTTATTCTTCGCACAGGCTGCCTCTATGTTCATTAAAAAAAGAAAACAGGTTCAGATACACTGAAATTATTTTTCAATGTATCTAAACCTGCTTTTATTTAAAGTTTCGAAGCAATCATATACACAGGCAGGATTCATTCTTAAAGTACGATCACTGCAGCATCAAGCCCCTCAACTTTTCCATCAAACGGCTCATCTCTAAGCAGATTATATTTTCCCTCATACTCACTAAAGTTTTTTGCATTACTGCTGCAATTAAAAATCAAGGCAATTGTCTCTTCGACGTTTTTCCGGATCAGGACAATTGTTTCTTCCTCATCCTTTGTAATTGACCCGATCAGTTCGCCTTCTGAAATACACGCATGTTTTTTTCGAATCCAAAGCAGCTGTTTATACCATTCATACATCTCTTTGTCCTGATATTCTTCATCCCAGTACATGCCCCGCCTGCAATCCGGATCATTTGCCCCCGGCATCGCAAACTCATCTCCATAATAAATCATAGGCATTCCCGGCAATAACAGCTGAAAAGCCGCTGCCAAATGCTGTTTTTTCTTATTGCCATTACAGAGATGTAAAAATCTTGCTGTATCATGGCTGTCAATCAGATTCCACATAAGAGGATAACATTTTTTATTTAAACGTCCCTTCAAATATCCCAGATTCTGTATAAACTGACTGACATGGATCTTCTCATCTGCCAGCAGATCGATCAGATTCAGATAAAACGGATAGTTCATGACCGTATCCCATTCATCTCCCTCAAGAAAATCTCCTGCATAATGCCAGATTTCTCCAATGATCAGCATATCCTTTTTTACAGCCTTGACCGCTCTTCTAAAATTCTTCCAGAAATAATGACTGATCTCGTCTCCTACATCCATCCGCCATCCGTCAATATCACATTCCTTAATCCAATAGCACGCAACATCCGTAAAGAATTTCTCAACTTCCGGATTTTTCAGATTTAGCTTAGGCATTCCCCCATAGTAGCCAAAACATTTGTAGTTTGGAATCTCTCCTCTTTCACTTTCAAGTGGAAATTTCTCAATATAATACCAATCCAGATATTTTGATTTTTCTCCCTTTTCCATGATATCCTCAAATGCGAAAAATTCTCTTCCTGTATGGTTGAACACTGCATCCATGACGATTTTCATTCCACGTTTATGAGCTTCCTGCACCAGTTCCCTCAGATCCTCTGTCGTTCCAAATGAAGGATCGATCTGATAATAATCGATGATATCGTACTTATGACTTGAATATGATTTGAAGATAGGTGTCATATACAAAACATCGATTCCCAGATTCTGAACGTGATCCAGATGTTCAATAATTCCTCTGAGGTCACCATGCAGATCATCCATAGACGAAATCGGTGCTTTATACCATTGTTCCTTATCTACCTGCTGTGATGCTGCAAAACGGGCCGGAAAGATCTGGTACACGACTTTATTTGCTGCCCAGTCCGGCACCTCAAACATTTCCTCTTCCCGGAGATTCTGCGGGCAATCAAACATTCTGTCCCTGTTTGTGATGCATTCCTTATAAAACTCATAATTGCCGTAATATATTTTTTTACCCTGTGTGTCCGTAAATTCAAAATAATATCTGAGACATATCAGATGCATCTGAAGCTGTGCTTCATAATAATCATGAAACTG
>ENA-USYV01003062-USYV01003062.1-human-gut-metagenome-genome-assembly--contig:-NODE-3062-length-12364-cov-3.359160_pt1 | contig 12364 bp, 10 predicted proteins | sample MGYA00250066_ERZ773514 | MGnify/ENA primary metagenome ERZ773514 (study PRJEB29103, sample SAMN06112049) | human gut metagenome | biome: human gut; feature: ankylosing spondylitis patient; material... | reverse complement strand
GGTCATTTTTCACTTGAAATATTCATGATTTTCTGTAAAATAGGAAAGGATTGATATCATATTGTAGTTTTTATGTTTTTCAGGAAAAGAAAGGTAATTCAACATGATCAGTGCAAACAACGTGACGCTGCGCCTCGGCAAAAAGGCGCTGTTTGAAGACGTAAACATCAAATTTACAGAGGGCAACTGCTACGGCCTCATCGGTGCCAACGGCGCCGGCAAATCCACCTTTTTAAAGATTCTTTCCGGACAGCTTGAGACCACCAATGGCGATATTGTCATCACTCCCGGACAGCGTCTTTCCGTGCTGGAGCAGGATCATTTTAAATATGATGAATATCCGGTTCTTGATACGGTGATCATGGGGAATGCCCGACTGTATGAGATTATGAAAGAAAAAGAAGCGATTTATGCAAAAGAAGATTTCACGGATGAAGACGGAATAAAGGCAAGTGAACTTGAAGGTGAATTTGCTACGATGAACGGATGGGAAGCTGAATCAGACGCGGCGTCTCTTTTGAATGGTCTTGGAATCGAGACAGATCTTCATTATAAAATGATGAAAGATATGACAGGTCCGCAGAAGGTGAAAGTGCTTCTCGCACAGGCGCTGTTCGGTAATCCGGATATTTTGCTTCTTGACGAGCCGACAAACCACCTTGATCTGGATGCGATTGCGTGGCTTGAGGAGTTTTTGATTAATTTTGAAAATACGGTGATCGTTGTGTCTCATGACCGTTATTTCTTAAATAAAGTATGTACGCAGATCGCAGATATTGATTATGGAAAAATACAGCTTTATGCGGGAAATTATGATTTCTGGTATGAATCAAGTCAGCTTCTTATCCGTCAGATGAAAGAAGCAAATAAGAAAAAAGAAGAGAAGATCAAAGAACTTCAGGACTTTATTTCCCGATTCAGCGCAAATGCTTCAAAATCAAAGCAGGCGACATCGAGAAAGCGCGCCCTTGAGAAAATCCAGCTTGACGAGATCAAACCGTCCAGCAGAAAATACCCGTATATTGATTTTCGTCCGAATCGTGAGATCGGAAACGAAGTGCTTACGGTAGAAGGTCTTTCTAAAACGATCGACGGCGTGAAAGTGCTTGACAATATCAGCTTTACTCTCGGTCACGATGATAAAGTCGCTTTTGTCGGAAGTAATGAAGTCGCAAAGACAGTTCTTTTTAAGATCCTGATCGGAGAGATGGAACCGGACGAAGGAACTTATAAATGGGGAGTGACAACTTCTCAGGCATATTTCCCGAAAGATTTCGGCGGAGAATTTGACAGTGATTATAATATCACAGAATGGCTGACACAGTATTCCGAAGAAAAGGATGTCACATATGTTCGCGGATTCCTCGGAAGAATGCTCTTCTCAGGCGAGGACGGTGTGAAGAAGCTGAAAGTTCTTTCAGGAGGAGAAAAAGTACGCTGCCTTCTTTCTAAGATGATGATTTCAGGAGCAAACGTTCTTCTTCTTGATGAGCCGACAAACCATCTTGACATGGAATCGATCACAGCTCTTAATAATGGACTGATCAAATTCCCGGGAGTTTTACTTTTTACGTCTCGGGATCATCAGATCGTACAGACGACTGCAAACCGTATTATGGAAATCGTTCCGGGTGGACAACTGATCGACAAGATTACGACATATGACGAGTATCTTGAAAGTGACGAGATGGCAAGAAAGAGACAGACATATACTGTTTCGACTGAGGAAGATGATTAAAGGTTGATTAAATTTGAAATATCCTCTTTCTTTTTGGAAATAATTCTGTTATAATGTAAAAGCTGTGTATGGAAATCATGCACAGCTCTTCATGGAGACGTATCGAAGTGGTCATAACGGGGCGCACTCGAAATGCGTTTGCCCTCCGGGGCACGAGGGTTCGAATCCCTCCGTCTCCGTTTGAAAAATGAAGCCGAGAGTCAGAATGCAGTTGACTCTCGGTTTATTTTATCTTTTTCTTTTTTTTGTCTTTGGCAGACAAGAGGAAGAAAAAACCACATCAAAATATTTTGATGTGACATGTTGACAAACCACTTTACAAGACTTATGATGTATATATCAAAAATAATTGATGTGAGGAATGACGGCGATGACTGATTTTTCAAAAGACGCAAAAATCTTTAAGGCTCTTTGTGATACAAAAAGGCTTACTATTTTAGATTACTTGAAGAGTGGCGAAAAATGTGCGTGTGTTCTGATTGAAAACATGAACATCGGACAGTCAGCTTTATCTTATCACATGAAAATACTTTGCGATTCCGGCATTGTTCATGCAAGACAAGAGGGAAAATGGACACATTACAGCCTAAGTAAAAGCGGAAGTGAATACGCGTCAAAACGATTGCTAGAATTAACAACGCCAAATACTGAAAATCAATCAAATTGCTGCAAATAAAAGTCATCGAAAGGTGGCTTTTATAAAACTTTATCACATCAAAAATATTTGATATGTTGTATGAAGGAGGGACTTTTTTGGAAGTAGTCAATTCAATATGGTCGTTTTTCCAAGACCAAATATTAGGTATGAAGTGGTTAAATGGTTTAATCGGTAAGGGTCTATCACAACTAGGGCTAGACATTGACAGTCGATTAGGCGGAAGTATTCAATTCTTTTTGTATGACGTAATTAAAATCACAATTTTGTTATGTTTATTGATTTTCTTTATTTCGTATATTCAAAGTTACTTTCCGCCAGAACGAAGTAAGAAAATTTTGGGGCGTTTTCATGGCATCGGAGCAAATATTATATCCGCATTGTTAGGGACAGTTACACCATTTTGTTCCTGTTCGTCTATTCCGCTATTTATAGGTTTTACAAGTGCGGGATTGCCACTGGGCGTAACATTTTCCTTTTTGATTTCTTCCCCTATGGTTGATTTGGGAAGTCTTGTATTGTTAATGAGTATTTTCGGTGCTAAAGTTGCCTTTGCTTATGTGATTGTAGGTTTGATCATTGCCGTCATCGGCGGCACCTTCATTGAAAACTTACATATGGAAAAATATGTAGAAGATTTCGTCAAAAATGCAAGTAGGGTTGATATTAGTTCCCCTGCCTTAACCAAAAAGGACAGAGTTCAATATGCGAAAGAACAAGTGATGGGAACATTCAAAAAAGTATTTCCATACATTTTGATCGGTGTGGGGATTGGAGCAATTATTCATAATTGGATACCTGAAACATGGATTGAAAGTATTTTAGGAAGTAATAACCCGTTCGGTGTTGTTTTAGCTACGCTTGTCGGTATCCCTATGTACGCTGATATTTTCGGAACAATTCCGGTTGCAGAGGCATTACTTGCAAAGGGAGCACAATTAGGTACGATCTTATCATTTATGATGGCAGTAACGACATTAAGCCTGCCGTCTTTAATCATGTTGAAAAAGGCAGTAAAGCCTAAATTATTGACTTTATTTATTGCCATTTGTACGTCGGGTATTATCATTGTAGGTTATCTCTTTAATATTTTTAGTGCGATATTTATTTAAAAGGAGCGAATAAGAAATGAAATTATTTGGAAAGAAAAAAGAAACAAAATCATGCTGTTGTGGTGAAAATTGCACGTCAGAAACAATGCAAAATACAGAAAATAAGAAACAAGAGCAAGGGATCAAAATATTGGGTTCGGGCTGCGTAAAATGTATGGAATTAGAAAAAGCAACCAGAGCGGCAGTATCTGAACTTCGATTAGATTATGAGATTGAACATGTTACAGATTTTGCGGAAATCGCCGGTTACGGAGTAATGACGACACCTGCATTAGTGTTTAACGGCGAAGTTATATCCTATGGGAAAGTATTGACTGTAGAGGAAGTGAAAGCGCTGTTGAGTAAAAAATAAAGCAAAGGAAGGCCGGTAATTTATTTATGAAAAAACCTGAATTATTGTCGGATAAGGCAGGAGAAGCTTCTGGATATGACCTACAACAAAAAGTAAAGATTTTGAAAAGAATTTGAAAAGATTTGTTTAAAAATCAACTTCTGGTTTCACAATAAGGAAAAAAGTTATATAATGTAGAAGTTAAAAGAGGGAAGTAGATTGTAGCAGAAAAGAGGTTATCCATATGACAATAAAGAAGGCAACACTTGTTCTTGAAGGCGGAGCGACAAGAGGAATATTTACTTCGGGAGCGCTTGATTATCTGATGGAGAGAGATCTGTATTTTTCGGATGTGATCGGCGTTTCGGCGGGCTCGTGCAATGCGGTGGACTATGTTTCGCGGCAGCCGGGAAGAACGAGAGACTGTATGATACCGACTGACAAAGAAGGAAAATATTACTATGGGATCAGAGACTTCGTCAAAGAGAAAAGTCTGATGAATATGGATCTGATCTTTGATAAATATCCGAAAGAACTGCTTCCGTTTGATTTCGAGACATATTTTAACTCGGAGATCAACTGTCAGATTGTTACGACAAACTGTCTGACGGGAAAAGCGGAGTATATGACAGAGGATAGTGATAACGACCGTCTGATGAAACTTTGCAGAGCGTCGTCAAGTATGCCTTTGCTTACTCCGATCGTTAATATCGACAATGTTCCGTACCTTGACGGAGGACTGGCGGACTCTGTTCCGATCAGACGGGCACAGCAGATGGAAAATGAAAAGATCGTCGTGATTCTTACGAAAAATCAAGGTTACAGGAAGTCGGTTCTTTCTCCGACGATGCAGAGAGTATATAAAAGAGCGTATAAATCATATCCGAATTTGATCAGGACGATCTTCAGAAGAAGTTTTGAGTATAATAAAACGATGAATTATTTAGATCAGCTTGAAAAACGAGGTGAGATATTTATTCTCAGACCGCAGGTAAAGCCTGTTTCAAGACTTGAGAGAAATAAAGAAACGCTGCATGCATTTTATGAACACGGATATAAGTACACAGAACGAAAGTTTGATGATCTTATGGAATATTTGGAAAAATAAAAGCAGAAATCTTTTTCACGATAAATGAAACGATAGTTTACAAGATGAGAAATGTCGGAAAATCAAAAAGGAGAGGGTATGATGGGAAAAACAGAGACTTTAGAGTATACGCAAAATCGAGAATTATCATGGCTTCGTTTTAATCAGCGTGTGTTGGAAGAGGCGCAGGACGAAAGTGTTCCTCTTATGGAGAGGATGAAATTTGTCGCAATTTTTACAAGTAATCTTGATGAATTCTTTATGATTCGTGTCGGCAGCCTTTACGATATGGCAGTAGCTGACAGTAAAAAACAGGATATCCGTTCGGGAATGACTCCGAAGCAGCAGTTGGAGGAGATTTATAAAGCGGTAGCTCCTCTTTATAAGGAGAGAGATAAGACATATGCGGAAATAAAAAAGCAGCTTCAGCCGTATGGCGTATGTGGGTTAGATTTTAAAGAATTGGAGCAGCAGGAAAAGAAGTATGTGAAAAAATATTTCAAAGAACAGGTGCTTCCGGTTTTATCGCCTCAGATCGTAGATGCAAACCATCCGTTCCCTCATCTGCTTAATAAAGATATTTACGTCGTGGCGACGCTGAAAATGGAAAATAATGTCATGCTCGGCATTGTGCCTGTGCCACAGTACATTTCGGACGTTCTCTATCTTCCGGGGCATGATGTGCGCTACATCCGAATGGAAAAAGTGAGCATGGAATATCTGGAACTTGTTTTTGAACAGTATCAGGTATCTGACAAAAACTATATTTGCGTAACGCGGAATGCGGATATCGCACCGGATGATGAAGCGTTGGCAGATAATGAAGATTTCCGTTATATTATGAAAGAAACACTTCATAAAAGACGTAAAATGGCAGTTGTAAGACTTGAGACAGCCGCTCCGCTCGGAAAAGAGATGGAAAAATATTTCTGCGACCGGTTTAAGATTACGCCGGAATGTATTTTCAGGACGAAAATGCCGATGAAGCTTGGGTTTATTTTCGCAATCGCAGATAAGATTCCCGAATCTATGAGAAAAGCGCTGATCGACGAGCCGTTTACACCTCAGCCTGCCGCTGCGCTTGCCGAAGGGATCAGCGTGATGGAGCAGGTGAAACGCAAAGATGTTTTGTTGTCTTATCCATATGAGAGTATGGATCCGTTTTTGCAGCTTATTAAAGAAGCTGCGTTTCATCCCGATGTTATGACGATCAAGATCACGATCTACCGTCTGGCGAAAAAGGCCCGCCTTGTAGAATACCTTTGTGCGGCAGCCGAGAACGGAAAAGAAGTAACTGTATTGATCGAACTTAGGGCGCGTTTTGACGAGCAGAATAATATTGACTGGTCAGAGCGTCTGGAGGAAGCGGGATGTCGTGTGCTGTATGGATTCGACGGTTACAAGGTTCATTCAAAACTGTGTCTTATCACATACAGGAATCGAAATGAGATCCGTTATATTACCCAGGTAGGAACGGGAAACTATAATGAAAAGACGGCAAAAATGTATACAGATTATTCGCTTATGACATCACATCAGGGAATCGGCGAGGATGCGGCCGTATTCTTTAAAAATATGTCAATCGGCAATCTGGACGGAGAGTATCATCATCTGATCGTTTCACCGTTTAGTCTGAAACGGAAAGTTTTAAGACATATGGATGAGGAAATTCAAAAAGGCGCGGATGGACGTATTATTATGAAAATGAATTCTGTAACGGATATGGATTTTATCCGAAAAGTACAGGAAGCGTCTGCAGCAGGGGTAAAAGTGGATCTGATCGTACGCGGAATCTGCTGTATATTGCCGGGAGTGAAAGAAAATACGGAAAATCTGCGGGTTACGAGCATTGTAGGAAGGTATCTGGAACATCCGAGAGTGTTTGTGTTCGGAACAGGAGAAACGGCGAAAGTTTATATCGGATCGGCAGATATGATGACGAGAAATACAGAGAAACGTGTGGAGGTTGCATGTCCGATTTATGACGATGCAATTAAGAGACGCCTGATCCATGATCTGAAAGTGATGCTTGCAGACAATGTAAAAGCGCGTATTATGACAAGTGACGGTACATATAAGAAAAAAGAAAGAAAAGGAGAAGCGGTCAACGCGCAGGCTGCATTTATGAAGGCTGCGTTGAATGCACGCCCTCCGAAGACGCTTCCGAAAGCAAAAAAGGAAAAAAAATCAATCTTTCAGAAAGTATTCAGCGCATTTGGAAAAAGGAATAGATCGTGTTGAAAAAAGGTGAGAAATACTTTCGGAGCAGGAAAGGAAACTAAATACATTATATGAAAAAACAACTCTATATCGCCGAGAAACCCAGCGTAGCGCAGGAGTTCGCAAAGGCATTAAAATTAAAGACAAGAAGAGCGGACGGATATTTAGAATCCGACGAAGCAGTGATCACATGGTGCGTCGGACATCTGGTTACGATGAGCTATCCGGAAGAGTATGACCCGGCATTGAAAAAATGGAGTCTTCAGACACTTCCGTTTATTCCTTCGGAGTTTAAATATGAAGTGATCCCGTCAGTGGCGAAGCAGTTTCAGATTGTCAGTTCTCTTTTAAACAGAGAAGACGTTGACACAATTTATGTGTGCACCGACTCCGGACGGGAGGGAGAGTACATTTACCGGCTTGTAGAACAAAAGGCGCAGGTGTCGGGGAAAAAAAGACTTCGCGTGTGGATCGACTCACAGACAGAAGAGGAAATCTTAAGAGGCATACGGGAAGCAAAAGATCTGTCAGAGTATGACAATCTAAGCGCTTCCGCCTATCTTCGCGCGAAAGAAGACTATCTGATGGGAATCAACTTTTCACGTTTGCTTACGCTGAAATACGGAAACAGTATTTCTAATTATCTGAATACGAAATACTCGGTGATTTCGGTAGGACGTGTAATGACATGCGTTCTCGGAATGGTTGTCAGGCGTGAAAGGGAGATACGGGAGTTTGTAAAAACTCCTTTTTACCGTGTGATCAGCACGATCGATGCGTCAGGTCACAGTTTTGAAGGAGAATGGCGGGCAGTGAAAGGCTCGCGGTATTTTGAATCGTTTGATCTGTATAAAGAAAATGGATTTAAGACAGAAGAAAAAGCAAAAGAGCTGATCGCCTATTTGTCGGAAGAAAAGCCGATACAGTGTATCGTTGAGTCTGTGGAGAAGAAAAAGGAGAAGAAAAATCCTCCCCTTCTTTATAATCTGGCCGAACTTCAAAACGACTGTTCGAAGCGGTTTAAGATCAGTCCGGATGAAGCGCTTCGGGTCGTGCAGGAATTATATGAAAAAAAACTTGTTACATACCCGAGGACAGACGCCAGGGTTTTGTCGACGGCAGTTGCAAAAGAGATCAGCAGAAACTTGAACGGGCTGTCAAAATATCCTCCGGCACAGCCGTATTTGCAGGATATCCTTTCTTTTGGAAGTCATAAAAATCTGGCGAAGACAAGATATGTAAACGATAAGCAGATTACAGATCATTACGCTATCATTCCGACAGGACAAGGTTTAGGAGCGCTGAATTCGCTTTCGGCAACGTCTCATAAAGTATATGATCTGATTGTGAGAAGGTTTTTAAGTATTTTTTATCCGCCGGCAGTGTATCAAAAAGTGGCGATCATATCGAAGATAAAGGAAGAGAGTTTCTTTTCCAATTTTAAAGTGCTAGCTGAGGAAGGATATTTGAAAGTGGCAGGCGTTCCGCAGGGAAAACGAAGTGTAAACAAAGGCAAAAGCAGAACCGATGCAAATGAAAAAGAGGAAGATGCAGAACAGACGGCAGATCAGGACCTTGATACGGCGCTGTTTGAAGTGATTAAAACGCTGAAAAAAGGAAGCGTTCTTCCGGTTGGAGCATTAGATATAAAAGAAGGGGAGACGTCGCCTCCGAAACGGTATAATTCAGGATCGATCATCCTTGCTATGGAAAATGCGGGGCAGTTGATCGAGGATGAAGATCTTCGCGCTCAGATAAAAGGAAGCGGTATCGGAACGAGCGCGACCAGGGCGGAAATATTAAAGAAACTGATTCATATTAAATACCTTGCCCTGAATAAAAAAACACAGATCATAACACCGACTTTGCAAGGAGAGATGGTATTTGACGTAGTGGATCATTCGATCAAATCACTTTTAAATCCGGAACTTACGGCAAGCTGGGAAAAAGGTCTTACGTATGTGGCGGAGGGAAGCATTACTCCCGATGAATATATGATGAAGCTGGATCGTTTTATAACGAACAGGACGGTGGGAGTAAAAGGACTCAATAATCAGTATCAGTTAAGAGCCTGTTATGATAAAGCGGCAGGTTATTATAAAAAGAGCCGGTAAACGGCGGAAAAGGAGATAAATATATGAATGCATTGACAGTAAAGGAACTTTATACATTAGAGGAGACAATCGCAAAAGATCTTTTTGACAAAGTGACATATCCGTGGGAAGTCCTTCCGAATATCGGTTCATTTATCAAAGAACTCGGGAATACGTTAAGCAGTGATGAATATGAAAAAAGAGGAGAAGATGTCTGGATCGCAAAGTCAGCTAAAGTTGCGCCTACCGCATGTATTAATGGTCCGGCGATCATCGGGAAAGAAGCGGAAGTGCGTCATTGTGCGTTTATAAGAGGAAACGCGATCGTGGGAGAAGGAGCAGTCGTAGGAAATTCGACAGAGCTTAAAAATGTCGTGCTTTTCAATAAAGTACAGGTACCGCATTATAATTATGTCGGCGATTCTGTTCTCGGATATAAATCTCATATGGGAGCAGGTTCTATCACATCGAATGTGAAGTCGGATAAAAAGCTTGTTGTTGTAAAAACATCGGAAGGAAATATAGAAACCGGCATGAAGAAGTTCGGAGCAATGCTCGGAGATGAAGTAGAAGTAGGATGCGGAAGCGTCCTGAACCCCGGAACGGTTGTAGGAAGTCACAGCAATATTTACCCACTGTCTTCTGTAAGAGGATTTGTTCCGGCAAACAGTATTTATAAAAACAAAAGCGAAGTCGTAGAAAAATATTAATACAGGCAAGACAGACAAACCGATGTGGATAAAAACAGAAGTGTCGTAAAAATAGTGGCATATAAGGGGGAAAGGAAAAAAGAGATGAAGAAGATCGGATTTATCGGTGTGGGGATCATGGGAAAATCCATGGTGCGTAATCTTATGAAAGCAGGGTATGAACTTCATATTTATGCCCGGACAAAAGCAAAAGTCGAGGACGTGATCGGGGAAGGAGCGATCTTTCATGAAACGATTTCCGAGTGCGTAAAAGACTGCGAGGCAGTGATTACGATCGTAGGATTTCCGCAGGATGTAGAAGAAGTATATTTCGACAGCGGAAATATTTTGGACAGTGCGAAAAAAGGTGCATATTTGATCGATATGACGACCACGAGTCCGCAGATTGCCGAAAAGCTGTATGAAGAAGGAACAAAACGGGGATTTCATGTGCTTGATGCGCCGGTCACAGGCGGAGATACGGGGGCAAGAGAAGGAACTCTTTCTATTCTTGTCGGAGGCGATAAGAGCGATTATACGAACTGTCATGAACTGTTTGAAGCAATGGGAACGAATATTAATTACGAAGGTTCGGCAGGATGCGGACAGCATTGCAAACTTGCAAACCAGATCATGATCGCGGGAGCTCTTTCCGGTGTATGCGAAGCGCTGACATATGCAAAAGAAAAGGGACTTGACCTGAATGTGTTCTCGAAATCCGTAGCGACAGGGGCAGCCGGAAGCAGACAGTTTGATCTGTTCGGACCAAAGATCATAGAAAAAGATTATGCGCCGGGATTTTTTATGAAGCATTTTATTAAAGATATGAAGCTGGCGCTCATCGAAGCAAACAGAAGCGGTTTAAATCTCGAAGTTTTAAGCCAGGTTCTTGCCATTTATGAAGAGCTTGAAGCAGACGGCAACGGAGATCTCGGAACACAGGCACTTATCAAGTATTACGAGTAAAAGCAAACTATACAGGACGCGGACAGAAAGGGTAGAGAGGACTATGCTGGAGATCAAAGAATTGACAAAATATTATGGAAAGAATCTGGCGGTAGATCAAGTGACGTTTACCGTCCCTAACGGTCAGGTAGGGGTTCTTTTAGGGCCGAACGGATCGGGAAAATCAACGATCATCAAAAGCATTGCCGGTTTATTGCGGTATCAGGGTGAAATTCGTATTAAAGGGATTCCTGCCCGGCAGATTCCTGCGAAAAGGAAGTTTGCTTATGTTCCGGAGATTCCGAATATGTTCGATGCGCTGACGGTAAGGGAGCATATCGAATATGTGAGAATGGCATATGACAGTGAAATTACAGACGAGGAGATCGAAAAGATACTTAAAGCGTTTGAGATGGATGACAAGCAGGATAAGCTTGGCAATGAATTATCAAAAGGAATGATGCAGAAAGTGAGCATATGCTGTGCCCTTGCGGTAAAGCCGGAAGTCATCCTTCTTGACGAACCGATGGTCGGACTTGATCCGGCGGCGATCAAGATGCTGAAAGATGTCGTGTTAAAACTGCGTGATAACGGAGCGACAGTTCTTATCAGTACGCATATGCTTGAGATGGTAGAGAACTTGTGGGATGTGATGATCGTCATGGAACAAGGGCATATTGCCGGTTCTTACACAAAAGCAGACGCGCAGGGAAAAGAGCTGGATGAACTGTTCTTTGAGATGACAGGCGGTGAGAAAGCATGAAAGCGTTAATATATTTGATAAAGAGAACAGCGGCAAATAACCTGAAAAAGGCAGTCAGAAAACCGACGACGCTTCTTGCGTTGATCTTTGGGGCCGCCTATGGAATCTTTCTTATCGTGATGCTTGGAACACTTGCGGTTACAGTTCGGATCGATTCTGTTCAAGGACTTGTCATTCTTGTGACGGTGTGGACGATCTACATTACAGTAGGAAACTTTATGTCCTATGCTTCTCGAAAAGGAATCTTGTTTCGGCCGGCTCATTCTCAGTTCGTATTTCCCGCTCCGATCAGCCCCAAACTTGTTTTGATACAGGGAGCGTGGATGAATTATCTGATGTCATTTTTCATATGGATCGTGTTGGCGATCGGAGGCTTGACGGTTTTTCATGTGGAATGGTGGAAGATGCTTTTCTTCTTTCTGATAGGATGCGGCGTAGAGTGTGCGGTAGAACAATCTGTTATGATCATTTTATATACGAATGATAAGCTTCCGCAAAAATTGATAAAAGGGATCTGCTTCGGAATGAAAGTGTTTTTGATTGCATTTACGTTGATGATCGTACTTTATTTTAAAGAAAAAGGTCTGTCAGTAGAAAGCGCTCTTTCGTTTATCAACTGGCCGGTCCTTCAGATGATTCCGGTAGTCGGATGGCAGATTGCGGTATACAGGTTGGTTTTACTCGGTCCGACAACTCTGAATGTAATTTGTACTGTGATCTATTCGGTGTTT
>ENA-USYV01003058-USYV01003058.1-human-gut-metagenome-genome-assembly--contig:-NODE-3058-length-12383-cov-32.144320_pt1 | contig 12383 bp, 9 predicted proteins | sample MGYA00250066_ERZ773514 | MGnify/ENA primary metagenome ERZ773514 (study PRJEB29103, sample SAMN06112049) | human gut metagenome | biome: human gut; feature: ankylosing spondylitis patient; material... | reverse complement strand
GATCACGTAAGTTCCCTTACCAGCCGTGTATAAGCTCAATCTTGTGCATCCCGCGGGCACGGTTATGACGTATAGTAAAATCCATCTGTTCAGCCAGGTCCTTACGGACAACAGCAACAACACTTGTCAGTAGTGTTCAACCACATAGACAACAACGGCAAGACCATTTCGGACAAGAACGATATGTACCGCAATACGTTCTATCAACGGATTCACAACAAGGTTACTTCCTGGATTCGCCCGGGATTGTTTCTTTCTTCGGTTGTGCTAGTTATCTGTTCCGCTCCCCTGTTCTTGAATGCCCGTTTGGCTGAGCGTATGCAGCAGTTGCAGGACAACGATATGGAATATCGCTATTTGCTGATACAGGGCTGGGTAGAGGGAGGAACCTTTAATATGCTGGAAAGCAAATTCAATTGACAACGAGATAACGGTTTCATCCAAAGCCTGACCTATTCAGTGATCGATTTTGAGTACCGCAACAGGAAATAGGCGGAAGCGTTGGAACGTGCAAGGTTGCTCAATGAACAGGCCTAGCTGTTGAGAAAGGAAGCCGATAAATTCGCCAGGCCATAAACAAGAGAAGAGGTTGAATTCTAAGTCTTCTCCAAAACAGTATCTCTAAAATCTTGCCTAAGTTTACGAACATTAACGTATTCTTGGGTAAGTTCGTATATGTACACAACAATTCATCAGAAGTGCATAGCTGCTTCCTAAACCTAGAATGTTTTGACGTTAAATCCTTTTTATCATGCTACCAATGTTACAAATGCAACCTGCCTTCGTATCACAGCAAAAGACCTTGCTATGATTTTTGCTCTTCCCGCATTGATTACAGATGTTCTATGTTTCTCTCCGTTATTTTCCTTTTATAATATGCTTTTGTCTGCCGCTCCCAAGAAATGGCAGTAATGGCTGCCCGGGTAAGGTATACTTTTACTTCTTGTTAGCCGATGGAGAAGTTTGCATTCTTTCCCGTATAGAAATACCTGAAGTATGTTCAAATGGGGGAATCCCACAATAACAGGCAAGTATCCTCGGATTATCAAATCTTTGAAAATTGTCAGTAATACATAGTAATACAATGGCATTGACGATTCCCATACCTTTTATACTTCTTAACTGGCGACTATTAGTTGCTCCATAGCCTTTTCCACCTTCAGGATCTTTTCCTTTATCGACTTGAACTGTTTTTCAGAAAAAGCAATGGATTCTGGCACATCAGCCAACTTAGTCATCTGGGAGAATATTTCCAATAACTTTATGCCTGATACTTTTTGCTTAACTAGATTGTCATGTACAATAATCTATCCTCGCAGTCTCACCAAGTCTTTGTCAAGCAATTTGTATAGTTCCAGTTGTTGATAGTGAATGCCGTATAGTTTGCTATTCTTTTAGCGTCAATGCGGTCATTTTGGTCTCGTTGCAAGCTTTATGAAACTAAAGTCTGGGAAAATCCCATGGAAATACTTGAAACTGATAATTATGTGACATAACTTCCTATGTTTTCAGTACAGAATAAGAGTTTATAACCAGCTATCCAATTCAATAAAGATTGAATTCTCTCTGGAGTGTTATTAAAGGACTTGTAAGACAACTCTTCCTCGCCCGCGGACATTAATGATGCATTGAATGTTTTTTCCTACATCAAAAGTTATACTATTGTCTACACACGCTACCTTTGCAATATCTTTTTTGCGTGTTTTCCCTTCTCCACACCGCATACAGATATATGGAAAACACAACAAGATAATAATGAGTATTTTCTTCATAACAACAAAGTATTTAATGTAAATAAATACTCATCAAATCCACACATTTTATCAACATATCCGCCATGCGCTTATGCCCTGCCAGAGTTAGATGACGGCCATCCCAAATCTAATAAGTATCTTTAGGGGTAGGATCGTTTTTCAAGAGTTCATCAAACATTGTATTTTAAGAAGATATATAGCATGATAATCATATGCAATTCGCTTTACAATCGTAACACAACGACGAACCACACTGTCCTGTTCCGCAAGGTTTTTGCTTTTTCGCATATTGCCAACATTAGCCACAAAAGGTGCGACTAATATTATTTTCAATTTTGGATTAGCCTTCAATGAGCAATCCTACAAAGCACGATAATGCCTCTTCCAAGCCTTGAAATCAAAAGCTTTTTCATTTCCTCTTCTCAAGTAGTGATGTATATCATTCGTACTAATCAAAACAGAAAGAACATTCAAATTTATCTCAATGACATCTTTCTCTCATCTTTTTTCCAGATCCAACAGAGTATTCCCACTGATATCCCGATTAAAAAAGTTATACTCTTTTTCCGGATAATTACCTTGATAATAACTGGCTCATAAATACATATAAACGCTTCCATAAATATGATTCATATCTCCAAGATTACGTTCAGATGAGGGTTTCGGACTACACACATTTCCTCAATTTCCATCTGTAATAGAGCCACCTATAAACAGCACACGCAGCCTGCTTATATTCTTCAGGACTTTTTGTGCATACTGTTGAAAATACGAATATTTTCAGCGGCTTGTTTTCCAGATACCCAAGGAGCAATTTCCCCTGTAACAAAGAAGAGATCGGGTAAATTCAAGTCCTTACGAAAATTAGCCACCAACTCTTTAATCTCTTCTCTATACATTTTCGGTCGAGAACAGTCCGATTCTCCCTGATGCCAAATGATAGCTTTTAAAGTTTCATGCTTCATAGCCAATCGGATGAGAGTCCCCCCTTTATAACAATTGTCTTTTGTACCTTTTTTCAGGACTGAATAGAAGAGCCGCCACGTGTATGGGCTACAAGTCCTGTTTTCGCTGCCATCGTTTTGGCAAAGCTATAAGGAAACTTACACCTTACATTTTTATATTCTTTATGATGGTTGAATAACGGTTAAGCGGATTTGTTGCTTTTTCAAACTCATTCTGGGCGTTAAACAAGTATACATTAAGGATAGTACCAGAGGTCTCTTCTATTAAAGTCCCGGACCCAGCCATATTGGGCTGACTAATGCAGAGATACAAATCGTAATCTTGCGCCCGAGCTTTTTGGAACAGTAAAAGAAACAGAAAAAATAATCTTTTTCATATACCTACTTATTTATATTTTTACATTTCTTCCCAAAACTATTACCCATAAAATACTTTATTGCTTCTATAGTAAAGGTAGGTTTCACCCCTTGAGGATAGACAATAACTTCCTCTGATTTTTTTAAATCTATTTGATAGACACCTTCCTGCAATCTGGTAACATTAAAATTACGTTTACCAGTAAAAACAGGTACGGTAATGTCTGTTACAATAATGCATGGTTCCCCTGCCAAACTCTTGACCGAGAAAAATTCTGTCTTTCCTCCTTTTCTGCTTGCCGTTATCAGAAAAGCACCTTCTGTTCTCATATTCTGAAAAGCAAGATCTTTCCACTCATCAGGCACAGCAGGAAAGATACGCAACTTTCCTCCCCAACTTTGCAACAGCATGTCGTGAATGGACTGCGCTCCTGACAAAGGAGTTTCAATAACCGGTCCCGATTCGCGATAAAGTGTATTCACCGACATGAAGTTCATCTCTCCAAAATGTTCAAACAACTTGTTTAAATAGTTTAGCGCATCATTCCCTTTTCCCAAAGCTGCCGCAATAGAAGCAGCACCGGTATAGGAGTATCCCCGGTGAGCAGCCGATTTACTCTGCCAATACTTCAATGATTCATCTATCAGTTTGTACTCTTCGGGATCATCCCGATTGACGAGATAGAGTGGATAGGCAGCTAACAAGTGTGAGTAATGACGATGCGAATGAACGTAAGGGACATCACGACCTATCATCAACCCTTGTCCCGGCATAATGGGATAAGGGGTAAGATCTCTTAATATCTCTTTCCAAACAGGAATCAATTCATCATTTATCTGGAGACGGTCGGCAATCTCAAGCAAGGTCTTGCATCCCCAATTAATCAAAGCAAGGTTAAAATTACAGTCTTCCGCATTGCCATATTCGGGCGAATAGGTAGAAGGCAAATGTAATTTACCATCATTCCCCCTACGAAGGAAATGCCGGTAATGATTGGTCGCCTGCTTCAACAGTGGAAAAAGTTTCTCACGCAACAAAGTATCATCCATCTTATAACGGTAAATGAGCCACAGATTATGACACGCCCAATTCAGCAAACCTATTTGTGCGCCTTTGTCCTTGACTGGGTCAGCAACCTCTTCCGAGAGGCAATCCAGATTCGAGGTACAAGCAATCCCTATAGCATCATCTCGATAGGCCACAGGCAGGTTCTTTTTCAAGTTATCCGTATGGTTGTAGAGCGCATTTTCCAACGATGCAGCCAAGTCCAAATGATTGGATGCATTCAAAGCCCAATAGGTGAGCTGCACATTCAAGTTCCACCATGCGTTAGGCCAAGGAGTGACCGCAAGCCACGGCCCACAATTGTCAATCAAAGCGCGATCACTACGGGTAGCACTACCATATTTGTACATCTGTGCCCAATAAAAATTTTCTTTTTGCACATCCGGCAGGGTGAGGAAGCTTTTTGGATAGAAAGCATGCCACCACTCCCGGTGCCGCTTTATTAACTTTTTCTGACCTGTTTGCATAGCTTCAACCAAATTCTGTTCGGCTTCTTGCACGGCAGTAAGTTGTGGAAAGCTATGTGCAATAGTAATGTAATAAGTATGCACAGCTTTCCTCGCTTCTTCCTTCCATGCAATTGCCGTCTCACCTCCGGCATTCAACTTCTGTATAGAGAGGCCAGACTTCACCTCAGGAGCAGGGTTTAACCGATAGTCGTCGGCTTTGAACCAACTTTCTTTGGTTTTTGAAAAAAGGTAGCGGGGACTTTGTGCATCAGCAGGTATCCATTCCCAACGGAATCCCCTTTCCCCCTCACTGGCTTGCACATCGACCAGCATAACCATTTGGTTGGCATGCACTAAAGCCCGCAATTCGATAGTACCTTGAGTCGTGTTGACACATGCAGTAGTTTCAGCATTCCAAAGGTCAAGGCGCATGCTACCGCCCAAGATACTGCCTTGCGGACGGAGAGCAAAATGTCCGGTGAGCAAACGGGGAGTATTGAGACACCCGCCTCCCGGACGGTGATCTTCCACATCGCAACGCCCGGTTTCCAAACGGATATAATTTTTGTCAGGCTCCTTATAAACCATCAAACCCAACATACCATTGCCCATGAAAGCGGACTCGTACCAATATTCAGGCAGAGTTTCCCAAATCATGTCTTGACGTTGCATGAATATGTCCCAGTCGATTTTGTTCTTTACTTTGACTGATTGAGCATCCACCCGTTGTCCTGCCGCCAACAGGCAGAAGCAGACGGAAAAAATTATCCATGAATAGTTCATACTACTATGATTTTTGCAAATTATTTACGATAAAATAGGTTTATATTTCTCATTTCTTTTAATGACCGCAAACATCCTTGCTACAATTTTAGCTCGCAACGCATTGATGACGGACATCTTGTTCTTGCCTTCGGCAACTTTCCTTTCGTAATACTTCTTCAGTTCTCCACCAATTCGATATGTTACCGCTACGGCAGCCAAATGAAGAAGTCTTTTCATCACCTTGTCGGCCCGATGTGACACCCCTGCTTTCGAGTGTTGGGAACTTCCGGAAAAATAAGAAAATGGGGCTACTCCGACATAACAGTAAAACTTCCTCAGATCATCAAAACGTGTAAAAGTCTCCGTTGTGATTATCATATTGGTTGCCACCACAAGTCCCACTCCGTCTATGGACATCAACAGTTCCCTCTGCCTGGAGAGTACAGGAGAAGAAACTATCACTTCATCCATTTCGTCCGTAATGGCTTGTATGGCCTCCTCCAAGTCCTCCATCAACGCCTGCAAACGCTTCATCTTGCGTTCATACAAGGCTTTCGTCATATAACCCTTTTGGTCTTTCACCTGTCCTTTGTTTTTAGCCAAATCGTCACATATAGAGTACGTTCGGATTCAAGTTGTTTCAATCTTTTATATCCCCAGTAGGACGTTCATAATACTGTACCTTGTCCTGAAAACGGCTGACATAGATAGCTATACGCCTGGCATCCACCTTGTCATTTTTTCCTCGCTGAACACTTGACGAGTATTTGATTTCAGCGGGGTTCTCAAGCCAAAGCCTGCATTCTACTGCTTTACAAGCGTAAGCCAAAAGGAACGTATATTGACCGGTATGCTTAGCACAGACAAGCATTTGACCATTGTCTATGCCATACCTTCTTCCAATTGGTGCGGCAATGACATGATCGCACCTTGATGGTTGACCGTTTCCTCTTCATGTACAACCTTTCCTTCAAACATAACACAGAAGTCCAGCTTCTTTTTCGATACGTCCACACCGATAAAATAAAAATTTGCCATACTTTTGTCTTTAATGTTTTCTGTAGAGAAAGGGCTTGAACTTAACCTAACTACCTTAACAATGGATGTTAACCTACTATCTGGGTCTGGGTTCAAACAAGCAGGCAGTCCGCTTATGAAAATGGAGCTTATATCTCCCGGCTATTCTTAGGTTCACTTCCTGCGTTCTTTCTTTGCTTCACAAATTTATCCTTTCTATTTTATCTGTAATCTTTGGATGCAAATCTAAGGTAATTATTCTATATTTTGCATGAAAGAGTTAATACTACACAACATCAGCTATATAATCAGAGTCCTTTACTGCTCATACGTACTGTCACCTTGCCATCCGTAGCTTTGAACAAGCACTCCGCTTCAAGCATTGTAATACCCTTAATAGGTTTCTCTCCTTTATAAGTATTGCTGTAATTAGGACAGATGCTTTTTTTTCGAGAAATTATCAAAATTCTCTTGCGTAATCCATAAGAATAGGGGCTGAGAAGTCAGCCCCGACGAGCTTTCTATATACGACAACCGCATAAATATGCTAATTATAGTAAACCATATTCATTTTTATTATAGTTCATTTCTTATATCGTATTTTTATTTATGAGGTAGTTCCTGGAAAAACTAATACCTATTGATCTTTATTCTTTTAAATTGATGAAAGAAATTACCATTTGGGATTTTGATCACCTAAATTTGCGTTGCGTTCAAATTCTACAGCAGGTATTGGAAATAAGTAATCTCGATCTACAAAGATGCGGGTATAGCGTACTATACCAAGTATGTCGTCATATACAAAATTCAATTTATCCTTTGCAAGTCCCCAACGTCTTAAGTCACTGAAACGGTGACCTTCACAAGCCAATTCTACAGCTCTCTCCTGTACTATACGCTGGAAAATCTCTTCTTTGGAATCAGCTTTGAGCCATGAGGCGCCGCTATTTAATGCTGGCATATTGGTAGAAGGGCGTTGACGTACCTCATTGATCATAGCTATGGCATCATCTGGTCTGTTTTCTTCGTTATAACATTCTGCAAGCATTAATAATATATCAGCATAACGAATCAAAGGGAAATCTACTGGTGAATGGGAACGGTCTAAAAGTATTCCGTTCATATCACCTTCCGGCACGAATTTGCGCCAATAATAATTATAGTGACTTAAATTATCACGAATAAATCCATCGGAATTACTTAATGCTGTTGTAGATATGACATATTCCATTTCTTTGGGGGTACGCCCATCACAACCAAGAATGTGAGAATATGGAGTAATTAGCGTTTGTTCCAAACGAGGGTCCCGGTTTTCATAAGCTTTACGAATAGTCTCCATTTGAGCTGGATATTGGGCTACAGTTTTTTTGTCTTCACTTATCTTTGCTTCAAATATCTGTTTACGCATTTCTTGGTCATTTCCGGTGAGTCCGGGGAAATAGTCATTCCAATTGAATTTAGAACCATCTTTGTTTTCATACATGTCAGCAAGAATATCTGTAGGCATACAGCTATTCCAACCGCCCCCAAAAACAGAGCGGGTACCCAGTAGAAGTGCGTACGGCATACCTAAATCTTGGTTAGTGCCGCATATCGCTTTAATGCTAAAAATCATCTCAGAAGATTGGTCTGCTGCCAATGTAAAGAGTTCAGAGTAATCGTTATGTAATCTGTAACCATAACCGCGGCTCTGTGGGTCCTTTACGATTTCCTCAAAATCAGCCAATGCACCGGCATAATCTTTAGCGAAGAGTTTTGCTTTACCACGAAGGGCTATTGCTGCTCCACGTGTAGCACGTCCATGTTCGGAACTTCCCCATTTTACAGGTAATGCGTTTATTGCTGCCTCCAAATCGTCTAAAATGAATTTGCGAGTATCTTCTACAGATGAGCGTGTTTTTTTCATTTCCATGAATTCATTGGAGACAATGGTTGTTTCGTCATACAAAGGTACGCCTCCATAGAAATCTAGTAAATGGAAATAATACAGGGCACGTATGAATCGGGCTTCTCCTTTATAAATGGCCTTTTTGTCATCTGCCATATTTACATTGTCGATATTCTGCAACAATAGGTTAGCTTTGAATATACCGTCATAGGAACTTTGCCATTTACTTTGTATATATTCTGTTCTATCCGTATAAATACCTCTTATAATATCCGACATTTGCCCATTGTTATAGCCACATGCCAATTCACTTAGTGCATCTATAATATAGTAAGCACCGAATACATTTTCGTTTCTCAATGTAGCATACATGGCTACCATACATTGATGGACATGATCTTCTGTTTTCCAGAAAGTACCGGCATTCAATTGATCATGTGGGAACTGGTCCAAATCATAGCAACTGCTTATTAGAGCGGTCATTACTAAAAATAATATATATTTCTTCATATGTTTAATCTTGTTTAAAATGATACATTTAGACCAAACGATGCTTGGCGAATGGTAGGATAGCTAAATCCTGAAGTTTCCGGATCCATACCGGCATAATCTGTAAAGGTGAAAAAGTTTTCTAAACTGCAGAATACACGTACGCGATTCAAAGAGGCGGCTTTTACCCAAGCTTGCGGTAAAGTATATCCCAATTGAATGTTACGTATTTTAAGATAACGTTTGTTGGTTTCCCACAGGGTACTATTGCGGGTGTTTCGACTATCGTTGATTAAGAATCGTGGATAAGAGGCGAAAGTTGTGCGGCCTTCATACCAGCGTCCTTCTGCTACTTCTTTACCAATCTGGTATCCTGAAGGAGCCAAAGCAGTGGTATGCATTGTTTGGTATTGTACTTTGTTGTTACCGGTGCCTGACATCAAAATAGAGAAGTCTAATCCTTTCCAGTCGCATCCTATATTGATGTCATAGAAAAAGCGTGGTGTATTTCCGTGACCTCTGGCTACACGGTCATCATCGTCAATGACATAGTCATTGTTGGCGTCTTTGTAAAGTACGTCACCTAATTCCGGACGTTTGTATTTAGAGAAAGGATTTATTTTGTTTCCGTTCTTATCCAATGGAGCATTGTCAATGAGAGACTGTACATAGTCCAAGTCTTCTTGCGTCTGGATGATACGGTCAGCTATCAAGACGTATTGAACATTGATAGGATATCCTTCCTTGATCATGGTACTTCCACTGATACTTGGTTCATTTCCTTTAAATTTGGTCACTTTGTTGTCGACGAAAGTAATATTAGTGCCGATATTGAAGTGAAAGTCATTGATTTTATCCTGCCAGTTGAAAGTCAATTCAAACCCTTTATTCACGACTTCTGCACTGTTTTGTGTAGGGATGCCTGAGTTTCCGTGTACCAATGGTGCGGGAAGAGCAATCAGAATGTCCGATGTTTTTTTGTAGAAATATTCGGCTGTACCTGTCAAACGGTTATTCAATACTCCGAAGTCCACACCAAAGTTGGTGACAGCAGTGCTTTCCCATGTCAAGCTACCATTTGCCAAAGAACTTTGTGTCATACCTAATTGATATTGGTCTCCTAATCCATACATCACTTTGCTATAGGTAGCTATGGATGTATAGTTGTTGATGGCATTGTTTCCCAGTTCGCCATAAGAAGCACGTAGCTTTAAGGTATTTAACCAAGCACGAGTTTTTTCCATAAATGCTTCTTGGTCAATACGCCATGCGGCAGAGAATGACGGAAAGTATCCCCAACGGTTCTTTTTCAAGAAACGGGAAGATGCGTCAGCACGTAAATTCATTTCTAACAGATATTTATTATCCCATCCTAAATTGATACGGCCGAAGTAAGAACGCATTGTCCACTCTGAATGTGATCCACTAGTTTCCGCATCACCGGAAGCACCATTGATAACATCTACAGAATCATCAATCGGGTCATATTTTTTTCCGGAGAAAGTACGGTCACGTCTCATTTCTTGACTGGCGCCAATCAAAGCGATTAAATCAAGGCGATTATTGAAAAACCTATTTTCGTAACGTATAACACCATCCATGAACATTCGCTCTAATTTACCATTCTTGGCATAGATATATTGTCTGTTACCATCTTTATTACTTATAGTTTCTGTGACGAAATTCCAACTATCTAAAAGATTGTTCTTTTCCCAGTCGTCATAATCTGTAAGTTCATACGAATAGGAACCTGATATGCTTAAGCCTTTGAATGGGGTGATTGTTCCATTGAAAGCTGCACGGAAATTGCGTTCTTTCTTATTTCCGTCAAGGCTGTATAAATTCTTTAAAGGGCTAGTTTGTGATAAGTCTTCTCCCTTGGCTTGTGCGCCGCCAAAACGACCGTCTGGATGACGGGGAACAATGCCCGGTACAGTACCTGCTATGTCTCCAAACAGAGAGCCTATTTTATTTGAAGCAATTGCATTGTTGGAAAAGTATCCGTTTAATTTTACGCCTAATGTAAACCATTTGGTAGGTTTAGCTTCTACATTCGAACGAAAACTATACCGTTCATATCCAGATTTTTCAACAATACCTGGATTGTTATTATATCCAAAAGATGTGTATAAAAATAACTTATCTGTACCACCACTCATAGAAAGATTATGATTAGTAGCTACGGCTGTTTTGAATAATTCTTCCACCCAATCTGTATTCGGGAAAAGTAATGGATTGCGTCCGGCATCATTTCTCCAAGCATCAATATCTTCTTTGCTATATTTGGCATATTCTCCCGAACCGGAATTTTTCCAACCTTCGTTTTTGTACTCCATGAAATCAGCATAGTTGCTCACTAAATCAGGAGTTTTGCCTACAGATTCAATAGAAGCGTATCCGGTATAGTCAATGTTTATTTTTCCTTCTTTTCCTTTTTTGGTGGTGATTAAAATAACACCGTTGGCAGCACGGCTGCCGTAGATGGCAGCTGAAGCAGCATCTTTTAATACGGACATACTTTCTACATCTTGTGGCGCTACAGTATTAATGTTACTTTCTACACCATCGATGATGATTAATGGAGAAGAATTGTTTAGAGTACCTTGACCACGTACCAAAATGGAAGTGTTGTCATTACCTGGAACATTGCTGCTGGATGTTACTAAGATACCTGCTGCCATACCAGCTAATCCGGAAGATAAATTTGTGATGGGGCGTTTCTCTGCAATGTCTTCCATATTAACGGACGATACAGAACCGGAGAGGTTTACTTTCTTTTGGGAGGCATAACCCACCACTACCATTTCTTGTAGTTCCTGTGTATCATCTTGCAAAATCACCTTCAGGGGTAGCCCGTCCCATGTAATCTCCTCTGTCCGGTAGCCCACGAATGAAATTTGAATAATATTTCCTTTCTGCACTTTACTTAACGAGAAGTTCCCGTCAACGTCGGTAATAACACCATTGGTTGTGCCTTTCACTATCACGGACGCCCCGACAACGATTTCTCCTGCAGCATCCTTGACGATACCCCTGCAGGTGTCGCTCTGCTGTGTGATTTTCACTTCGGCAACGCTTGGATTAGCAGCTGCGTATACCACTCCGGTAGAAATACATGCAAGGAGCAAAATTACACCAATCGATTTTAAATATTTTAGCATATAACAACGTTTTTAATATTAATTAATCTATAACATTATACATCATCGTGCAATACAAAAATATCACCTAATTCGATCCAAATACAAAATTATTCATTATTTCTGTATTACCCTTTTAGCTCTATTATTTATATTTTCTGTCCATATTATCGCTTGCCAAATATATCATTGTTTATATACAAATTTTTATGTCTTGCTAAGTTATAAAGGTTGGTTTCTGGACCTTTGATAACCCTGTTTAGTATTCCACTTTGTAATCTTTGTGTAAATGTCCTCCTTTCCAAGCTTTTTTGCTAGTCCAGTCTGCATATGCATCTGTCCAAAATGGATCATTAGCGGGAAGACCGAGAGGTAGAAAACTTAAGGTTGCCATATAAAGGCTGCCAGTAGAGGTGTAACCATCAGCACATTCTGGCTGATGACCGTTGAAGCCGAGCACTAACCAACCATCCTTATCGAAGTTCTGATTTCC
>ENA-USYV01003043-USYV01003043.1-human-gut-metagenome-genome-assembly--contig:-NODE-3043-length-12430-cov-51.367522_pt1 | contig 12430 bp, 5 predicted proteins | sample MGYA00250066_ERZ773514 | MGnify/ENA primary metagenome ERZ773514 (study PRJEB29103, sample SAMN06112049) | human gut metagenome | biome: human gut; feature: ankylosing spondylitis patient; material... | reverse complement strand
AAAAACAGGTGCAGATTCCGGTCGTTGCAGACATTCATTTTGACTATCGTCTTGCAATTGCAGCAATGGAGAATGGAGCAGACAAGATCCGCATCAATCCGGGAAATATCGGAAGCACAGAGCGTGTGAAGGCTGTGGTGGATGTCGCAAAAGAGCGCAACATTCCAATCCGTGTAGGGGTAAACAGTGGTTCCTTAGAAAAAGATCTGGTGGAGAAATACCATGGAGTGACGGCTGAGGGACTGGTAGAAAGTGCTTTGGATAAAGTGAAACTGATTGAAGATATGGGATATGATAATCTTGTCATCAGTATTAAATCTTCGGATGTTATGATGTGTGTGAAAGCACATGAACTGATCACAAGCCAGACCGATCATCCGCTGCATGTCGGGATCACGGAAGCCGGTACGATCATCAGCGGTAATATCAAGTCAGCCATCGGACTTGGATTGATCTTACATCAGGGAATCGGTGACACGATCCGGGTTTCCCTGACAGGAGATCCATTAGAGGAGATCAAATCTGCCAAATTAATTTTAAAAACACTTGGACTCCGCAAAGGCGGTGTGGAAGTAGTATCCTGTCCTACCTGTGGACGAACACAGATCAATCTGATCCAGCTGGCCAATCAGGTAGAAAATATGGTTGCCGACATTCCTCTTGACATTAAAGTTGCCGTTATGGGATGCGTTGTTAATGGTCCGGGAGAAGCAAAAGAGGCAGATATCGGAATCGCCGGAGGAATCGGAGAGGGACTTATTATCAAACATGGCGAGGTATTCAAAAAAGTGCCGGAGTCAGAACTTTTAGAGGCACTCCGCTATGAACTGTTACATTGGAATGAATAATTATGGCAAAACTATTTTTTGATGTCTTTCCGACACTGGATGTGTCCGGGGATATGAAGAAAATTTTATCTGAGATGGAAGTTACCAAGGTAGGGATGAATCATGAGAGAGATCATATCCGTGTCTATCTTTTGGGCAGTCATCTCATACATAAAAATAACATTACGCAGTTAGAAAAATCCATTGAGGAGCAGATATTTAAGGGAAAACGGATGAATGTCCGTATTATCGAAAAGTATCAGCTCTCCGAGCAGTATACCGCCCGCACGCTGATGGATATGTATAAGGACAGTATTTTAGAAGAGTTAAAAGCCTACAGTCTGATGGAATACAATCTGCTGCGTGCTTCCAAAATGGAATTTACGGATGACAGTCATCTGCATCTTGTACTGGAAAATACGATCATTGCACAGACACGCTCCCATGAAATTGTGGAATTTTTAGAGAAAATCGTGTGTGAGCGCTGTGGCATGAACCTGATTGTTGACCTCGACTTTGAGGAGCCAAAGGAGAGCAAATACAAGAAAAACAGTGATCTTCAGATTCAGTTTGAAATCAAAAACATATTAAAAAATATCAATTTGAAGGATGAGGACGGAGAGACAGTTGCAGTTGCTTCAGATGCCAATGAAAAAAGTGCAGTTTCCGGTCAGACTACAACATCTGGAGACAGTGGTTCTACAGGTGGTGGAAACGCCGTAAAACCTGCAAAAAACGATGCAAAATCTGCAAATGGTGCAGGAAATACTGCAAAAAAACCATACGACGGACCGCGGAAAGAGTTTAAAAAACGTTATGATGGTGGTGGCTTTGGCGGAGGTAAAAAATCCGATAATCCGGATGTAATTTACGGTCGTGATATTGAGGATGGAGAAACCATCCCATTGGAGAAAATCGTGGGTGAGATGGGTGAAGTTACCATCCGCTGTCAGGTCATGACGGTTGAGACGAGGGAGATCCGTAACGAAAAGACAATCATTATCATGTCGGTCACAGATTTTACGGATTCCATTGTCCTGAAAATATTTACAAGAAATGAAGACAGGGATGAGCTTCTTGGCAATCTGAAAAAAGGGGCATTCTTAAAAATCAAAGGTGTCACGACAATCGATAAGTTTGACAGTGAATTAACAATCGGTTCGATCGTTGGAATTAAGAAGATTGCTGACTTTACGACCACCCGTATGGACACCAGTCCGGAGAAGCGTGTGGAATTGCACTGTCATACAAAGATGAGTGATATGGATGGTGTGTCCGAGTGCAAGGATATTGTAAAACGTGCGATGAAATGGGGACATAAGGCGATTGCGATCACCGACCACGGCGATGTACAGGCATTCCCGGATGCAAACCATGCACTGAGTCCGGATGACGATTTTAAGGTTATCTACGGTGTGGAAGCGTATCTGGTGGACGACTTGAAGGATATTATCACAGATTCGAAAGGACAGAGCCTCGATGAAACCTTTGTGGTGTTCGACTTGGAGACGACCGGTTTCAGCCCCGATAAGAATAAGATTATTGAGATTGGTGCAGTGAAAGTAGTCGGTGGTGTCATTACAGACCGCTTTTCGACATTTGTAAACCCGGAAGTGCCAATTCCATTCCGAATCGAGGAATTGACCTCAATTAAGGATGATATGGTCATTGATGCACCGAAGATTGAGGAGATTCTGCCGGAATTTATGAAGTTCTGCGAGGGTGCGATCATGGTTGCCCACAATGCGGAATTTGATATGAGTTTTATTAAGAAAAACTGCAAGGATCAGGGGATAGCGAGAGAGTTTACGATCATAGATACAGTGGCTCTTGCCAGAATCCTGCTGCCGAACCTGAATCGTTTTAAACTCGATACCGTTGCAAAGGCATTGAATGTCTCACTAGAAAACCATCATCGTGCGGTTGACGATGCTGCCTGTACGGCAGAAATTTTTGTGAAATTTATTGAGATGTTAAAAGAACGCGGTATGGAAAATCTCGATGATGTGAACCATATGGTTTCCACCTCCCCGGAAACGGTCATGAAAATGCCAACCTACCATGCAATCATTCTGGCGACAAATGACATCGGACGTATCAATCTGTATCGTCTGGTTTCACTTTCACACCTCACGTATTATAATAAGAGGCCACGTGTGCCAAAAAGTGAATTTGTCAAATACAGAGAGGGACTTCTTTTAGGCTCTGCCTGTGAAGCTGGAGAATTATACCGTGCGATTGTGGGCGGAAGACCGCAGGAAGAGATCATAAGACTTGTAAAGTTCTATGATTATCTGGAGATACAGCCACTTGGAAACAATGAGTTCATGTTGCGCAGTGACAAGGAGCCGGTGAATACGATGGAAGAGCTGCAGGATATCAACCGCAGGATCTGCAAACTTGGGGAAGAATTTAACAAGCTTGTGGTGGCTACCTGCGATGTGCATTTCCTTGACCCGGAAGATGAAATCTACCGCCGTATTATTATGGCCGGAAAGGGATTTAAGGATGCTGACGAGCAGGCACCGTTATATCTTCGAACAACCGAAGAAATGCTAAAGGAATTCGAATATCTTGGAAGTGCCAAGGCAGAAGAGGTCGTCATTACAAATCCGAACAAGATTGCGGATATGTGTGAGAAGATTGCGCCGGTAAGACCGGATAAGTGTCCGCCGTTTATTGAGAACTCGGATCAGATGCTCCGCGATATCTGCTACAACAAAGCACACAGCATGTATGGCGAGGAGCTGCCGCCAATCGTAAAGGAACGTCTTGACAGGGAGTTAAATTCCATCATTTCCAACGGATATGCGGTTATGTATATTATCGCACAGAAGCTTGTGTGGAAGTCAAACGAGGATGGTTACCTTGTAGGTTCCCGTGGCTCGGTAGGATCTTCTTTTGCAGCGACCATGTCCGGTATCACGGAAGTAAATCCATTGCAGGCGCATTACCGTTGCGAATATTGCAAATACAGCGATTTTGATTCACCGGAAGTCAAGGCATTTTCCGGAAGAAGTGGTTGTGATATGCCGGATAAGATTTGTCCGGTGTGTGGCAAAAAGCTGGTAAAAGATGGATTTGATATTCCATTTGAGACCTTCCTTGGATTCAAGGGAAATAAAGAGCCGGATATCGACTTAAACTTTTCCGGTGAGTATCAGAGTAAAGCCCATGCTTACTGTGAGGTTATTTTCGGTTACGGACAGACGTTCCGTGCCGGAACGATTGGTACACTTGCGGATAAGACTGCATTTGGATATATCAAAAATTATTATGAGGAGCGCGGAATTCACAAGAGAAACTGTGAGATTGACCGTATTGTACAGGGATGTGTCGGCGTTCGAAGAACGACCGGACAGCATCCGGGAGGTATCGTTGTTCTTCCGGTGGGCGAGGAGATTAATACGTTTACTCCGGTACAGCATCCGGCAAACGATATGACGACTGCAACGGTTACGACTCATTTTGATTACCATTCCATCGACCATAACTTATTAAAACTGGACATTCTCGGACACGATGATCCGACCATGATCCGTATGTTACAGGACTTGACAGGACTTGATCCACAGACGATCCCTTTGGACGATCAGACAGTCATGTCGCTGTTTATGAATACCTCTGCATTGGGAGTAGAACCGGAAGACATCAACGGTATTCCCCTGGGATGTTTAGGAATCCCGGAGTTTGGAACAGATTTTGCGATGCAGATGGTTATTGATGCGAAACCGACCGAATTTTCGGATCTGATCCGAATTTCAGGACTTTCGCATGGTACGGATGTGTGGCTGGGAAATGCACAGACTTTAATTGAGCAGGGGATTGCAACGATTTCTACTGCAATCTGTACCCGTGATGATATTATGATTTATCTGATCGGTATGGGACTTGACAGTGAGCAGTCCTTTACCATTATGGAGTCTGTTCGAAAAGGTAAGGGATTAAAGGAAGAATGGAAGGAAGAGATGCGGGCACATAATGTACCGGAATGGTATATTGATTCGTGTTTAAAGATTAAGTATATGTTCCCAAAGGCACATGCGGCAGCTTACGTTATGATGGCGTGGCGTATCGCATACTGTAAGGTATTCTATCCGCTGGCTTATTATGCGGCATACTTTTCGATTCGTGCGACTGGTTTCAATTATGAGATCATGTGTCAGGGAAAGGAACGTCTGGAATATTTCTATAAGGATTATACCAGAAGAAAAGATTCGCTTTCGAAAAAAGAGCAGGATGTCTACCGTGATATGCGGATTGTGCAGGAGATGTATGCGAGAGGCTTTGATTTCACGCCAATTGATATTTACCGTGCACTGCCGGATCGTTTCCAGATCATCGATGGAAAACTTATGCCGGCGTTAAATACGATCGAGGGTATGGGCGACAATGCTGCAATCGCGGTTGCGGAAGCAGCAAAAGACGGAAAGTTCTTATCCAAAGATGATTTCCGTCAGAGAACCAAAGTAACGAAATCTACCATCGATCTTATGGCAGATCTTGGACTGCTCGGTGATATGCCGGAGTCCAATCAGTTGTCGTTATTTGATTTTGCATAAACATTTGTTTTGCCAGATAAAGAAAGCGCCAGGAAAAGTATGAATTTTCCTGGCGCTTTCTGTTCCCTTATATTGCGAAAAATTGTTTTGTGATAGAATCTGCTTATGGATTAAAAATCTGTACATTGCCCGGAGCAGCCACAGATGTATAATAAGGGGTTTTGGTCGTGAAATCTTTAAAATAAACATAAGTGGAAGTTACATTAATGGCAGTGTAGTTGCCTTCTTTTAATTCCTGATAATTGCTTCCATCTGTATTAATACAACAGATGGCCGGATTTGTCTTATCATTTTTCTGGAAGAAAATCTTATCTCCGGCAACGTTGTAGCAGTCGACACGGCAGTCCGTGACCAGCGTTTTCTCCCCATTTGTCAGATCGACTTTGGCAATGCGGTAATCGTTTTCACAGTCCATAAAATAAAGATTGTTTCCATCTTTCACCGGCATCCAGCAGTTCCCCTCATAGATGACTTTTGCGTGGTCATTGGAAGTGTCCATCTCATAGATATTATGATTGTCTGTCAGTCCGTTATAATAAATATATTGTCCGTCGGTACTTGCGGTAAAGTAGGACTGTTTTTCTACCTGTTCTTTTTCCTTGCCATCAATTTTGACTTTGTACAGCGTGGTTGCATCAGTGGTATCGTAATGCAGATAGTACAGATAATTTCCAACCAGGGAAGCATACATACACGGATCATCATCTAAAATTTCAGGCTTTCCCTTTCCGTCAATATCCAGCCGGCATAAACTGTTGGTATTGATCGGGAGGAAGGAAAATGAATCAGCGCTTTTTCCCTTAAGTTTACAATAATAAATGTAGTGGTCATCCACGTTGATGTAGCTGACACTCTGATCCTCTAACTTTTTGAGGTTTGTGCCGTCCGGGTTCATGGAGTACAGACAGTAGTTGTCGGCAGGGTTGGCAAAGTAGACAATACCATCTTTTTCACAGAAATATCCTTCATTATACAGATTTCCCGCAGTGTTGCCGTTGACATAACCGTCATTATACTGAATGCGGTCTATGTACCGGTAGAGAAAAACACACCCGGCAGCAAGAAGGATCACCAACACAAAAAGCAGCCATTTCCAAATTTTTTTCATAAGTAAATCACCCCTTTGATTTATAATCTTTATCTATAAAAAGTATAGCATTTCTGTATACCATGACGCAAGTGTTCTCTTGCAAGCAAACTGTGAATGTAATATATTATAAATAATAAATGGAAAGGCTTGGATTTTTTATGAGAGATTTATTGGAACTAAGAGATGAGATCGATCAGATCGACAGTCAGATCGTGGATCTGTATGAACGCAGAATGGCAATTTCTGAGGAAGTTGCTGAATATAAAATTGCTGTGGGAAAGAAAGTATTTGACAAGCAGCGTGAGGTTTCCAAGTTGGAGACATTGAGCAGAAAAGGAACTACGCCATTTTTAAAACATGGTATCCGTGAACTGTTCGAGCAGATCATGTCCATGAGCCGGAAGCGTCAGTATCAGCTTCTGACAGAACATGGACAGACGGAAAAAACCGATTTTAAAGAAGTAGATCATCTGAATTACAAAAATGCTAAAATCGTATTTCAGGGAACGGAGGGCGCGTATTCCCAGCTTGCGCTGAATGAGTATTTCGGGGAGAATGCAGACAGTTATCACGTGGATACGTGGCGGGATGCGATGGAAGCCATCCAAAACGGAGAGGCCGATTACGCTGTATTCCCAATTGAGAATTCATCCGCCGGAATCGTTTCCGAGAACTATGATCTTATGGTGGAATACAATAATTATATCGTGGGAGAGCAGATCATCCGTATCGACCATGCTCTTTTAGGTCTGCCGGAAGCAGACATGGACGATATCACCGACATTTATTCCCACCCGCAGGCGTTGATGCAGTGTTCAAAATACCTTGAGAGCCACAGAGACTGGGAAAAGCACAGTCTGAAAAATACGGCAATGTCTGCCCAGAAGATCAAAGAGGATGGAAAAAAGAACAAGGCAGCGATCGCAAGCACCCTGACTGCGGACATTTATGGTCTGAAAGTGCTTGACGAGGCAATCCAGAACAATAAAAACAATTATACAAAGTTTATCATTGTGGCGAACAAGAAGATTTTTGAATCGAGAGCCAATAAGATCAGTATCTCTTTTGAAGTTCCGCATGAGAGCGGTTCGCTGTACCATAAGCTGTCCCATTTTATCTACAACGGAATCAACATGAACAAGATCGAGTCCAGACCGGTGCAGGGAAAAGCGTGGGAGTACCGCTTCTTTGTTGACATTGAGGGAAACCTCAATGATGCAGCCGTACAGAATGCGCTGCGGGGGCTGACAGAGGAGACGATCCGTTTGAAAATACTTGGCAATTATGTGAGTGCAGAAGGGAATGAATAAACTGATGAAGAGTCCAAAGAATCTGATTTTATATAAAGATTTTGAAAATGGAAACTTATTTTACAACATGACCTGGATCATGGAGAATTATGAAAATGAATATTATAATAAAGAGGATGTGGAGTCTCTACTGTATGAGAGTTTGAACCAGTTAATGGAACTGGCAGTGAGTCATGGCTTTGAGGGGAATCTGTGGCACAGCTTTCTGGCATTTATTTTAGTCAACAATGAGAATGCCTACAGCAAAGCCTGTGAGATCCGCGGAGAAGTGGAAGGCTCCATTAATCAGATCGTACTGCATGATTTTGAGATTATAAAATCGCTTTTTGATTTTGACTTTGAAAAGCTTGCTGCCTATTTTGAAATGGACTGCATGGATGCAATGTTAAATTACCAGAGCATGAGCGAGAGCGGAAAGATTTTCAATAAGAGGATCAAGGAACGCATCAATGAGTTAAAATTAAAGTTAGAGGCAGCTTCAGGTGTTTCTGAATTTAAAGATGCTGTCACCGCATTTTACAAAGATTTCGGAGTTGGAAAACTAGGACTTCACAAGGCGTTCCGCATTCAGCACAGGGAAAAGGGAGACGTGGAGATCGTGCCGATCACAAATATTGCCCATGTGAAATTAGACGATCTGGTCGGCTATGAGCTTGCAAAACAGAAACTCATCGACAATACGGAAGCATTTGTCAACGGAAAACAGGCAAATAACTGTCTGTTGTATGGAGATGCCGGAACCGGAAAATCCACCAGCATCAAAGCTATTGCAAACCAGTACTATGACAGAGGCTTACGTCTGATCGAAGTGTACAAGCACCAGTTCTGTGATCTGAATGATGTCATCGCACAGATCAAAAACCGCAATTACAAGTTCATTATTTACATGGACGATCTCTCTTTTGAAGAGTTTGAGATTGAATATAAATATCTGAAAGCAGTGATCGAGGGCGGTCTTGAGAAAAAACCGGACAACGTACTGATCTATGCAACCTCCAACAGACGCCACCTGATCCGTGAAACATTTTCGGATAAAGAGGAGGTGCGTGAGGATATGCATACTTCCGATACTGTACAGGAAAAACTATCCCTGTATGCAAGATTTGGTGTTTCCATCTACTTTGGCGCACCGAACAAGAAAGAATTCCAGAATATTGTCAAAGTACTTGCAGAAAAATATCAGGTTTCCATGGATGAGGACACTTTGCTTGCTGAGGCCAATAAATGGGAGCTTTCCCACGGTGGATTATCCGGCAGGACGGCACAGCAATTTATCAACTATTTACTTGGAAAAGAATAAAAAATTGGTATAATAGAGTTATACAAAAGAAATGAGGAGGCAGACATCTGGTGATCCATACATTCGCAGCAATTTATATCGGTTCTTATGAAGTAAGTATTAAAATATTTGAGATTTCAGGAAAGAAGAAAATCCGTGACATCGATTATATCCGGAGCAGGATTGAGCTCGGAAGAGATGCATATTCCAAGGGAAGTATCGGATATGAACTTGTGGAGGCGCTGTGTGATACGCTTGCCGAGTACAAAAAGATCATGGACGGCTACCGGGTGGACAGCTACGAAGCATATGCTGCCGCAGCCTTGAGAAACGCTGAAAATGAACTTTTTATCTTAGACCAGATCCGCATCCGGACAGGACTTATCGTAAAAGTTTTAAGTAACTCTGAGCATCGCTTTATCAGTTATAAATCGGTTGCCATGCGGGAAGATTTTGAGCGTATGATCCAGAAAGGTGCAGCAGTCGTGGATGCCGGAGGCGGCGGTATGCAGATCACGGTATTCTCAAAGGGAAAAGTAGTCACAACACAGCATCTGGCACTCGGCACCATGCGTATGAGGGAGCAGCTGGCAAGAAAAAGTAATAATCTGGCACAGTATGAACTTCAGGTAGAAGAACTTGTTGACAAGGAACTTGAAGTTTTTAAAGCTATGTATCTTCAGGAGACGAAGATCAAATACCTGATCATCATCGGTGATTATATATCAGAGATCAGCAGAAAAGTAGAAAAAAACAAGGAAGACAATACCATAGAGGCAGCAAAGTTCTTAAAGTACATCAGAAAGCTGGATGAGAAGACATTAGAGGAAATCTCGGAGGAATTGAACCTTTCGAATGAGAGTGATGCGCTTGTCATTCCATATATGATGATCTTTAAATGCATGGCGGAGAGCATCGGCGCAGAGAGTCTCTGGGCACCGGGAACGAATGTCAGCGATGGTATCGCATTCCACTATGCACAGAAGAATAATATGATTCGGGTGGAACATGATTTTGAGGCGGATGTCTTATCTGCCGCAAGAAATCTTTCCGAGCGTTACATGAGTTACACCCCACATATTGATGCACTGACGCAGATGGCAACCCTTATTTTTGATACGATGAAAAAAGTACATGGACTTGGCAGAAGAGAACGGCTGCTTTTGCAGGTGGCTGCCATTTTACATGACTGCGGAAAATATATCAGTTTTGCCAACGGTCCGTCCTGCTCCTATGACATTATTATGGCTTCCGAGATTATCGGACTGACACACAAAGAGCGTGAGATCATTGCAAACACAGTATTATATAATACATGGCCGCTTCCTGCCTATGAAGATCTCGCAGATAAATTGGATCATGACAGTTATCTGACTGTTGCAAAACTTTCTGCAATCCTTCGTGTATCCAATGCAATGGACCGAAGCCATAAGCAGAAGTTTAAGAATGTAAAGGCGGCAGTCAAGGGAAGAGAACTTGTGATCACAATTGAGACAATGGATGATATTGCTTTGGAAAAAGCACTGTTTGATGCCAAAACGTCATATTTTGAAAATGTATTCAGTATAAAGCCGGTGATCAAAGAGAAGAGAGTCTACGGCTGACAGTCAACCAATGGAAAGGCTAGGTTTATCTTATGGAGAAAGAACAGGATTTTAAAAAACCGGAATATTACGAAAACAGGGAGTTAAGCTGGCTGAAATTTAATCACCGTGTATTAAACGAGGCGAGAGATAAATCCATTCCGCTTCTGGAGCGATTAAAGTTTGTCAGTATCACTTCGTCAAATCTGGACGAATTTTTCATGGTGCGTGTCGCATCCCTGAAGGATATGGTACACGCCAATTATAAGAAAAAAGACATTGCCGGAATGACGGCATCGGAACAGTTAGAGAAGATCAATGAGCGCACGAGAGAGCTTGTCACGCTTCAGTACAATACCTATAACCGTTCTCTTGTGCCGCTTATGCACCAGCATGGGATCGTTGTGATGGATGCATTCGAAGATCTGAGTGAGGCGCAGGCTGCATTTGTGGACCGCTATTTTGAAGACAATGTATATCCGGTACTCACCCCGATGGCGGTGGATGCCTCAAGACCATTTCCACTGATTCGGAACAAGACATTGAACATTGCAGCACTTCTTTCCAAGAAAAAAGGAAAAGCAGAAAAAGAGGAAATTGAATTTGCAACCGTTCAGGTTCCAAGCGTGTTGCCACGCCTGGTACATATCCCTTCGGAAGATGGAAATGAAAAGACCTTCATTTTATTGGAGCAGGTCATTGAGCGGAATATTGATAAACTGTTTTTAAACTACGATGTACTCTGCGCATATCCTTACCGTGTTATGCGAAATGCTGATCTGTCGATTGATGAGGATGAAGCGGCGGACCTGCTAAAAGAGATTCAGAAACAGTTAAAAATGCGTCAGTGGGGCGAGGTTATCCGTCTGGAAGTGGAGGATGGCATTGACAAAAAGCTGTTAAACTTCTTAAAAGATGAATTAAAAGTGGCAGAACAGGATATTTTCCAGATCAACGGACCAATTGATTTCACATTCCTGATGAAAATGTATGGATTAGAAGGCTGTGACGATCTGCGGAATGAGCCTTACACGCCACAGCGCGTGCCGGAGATCGTACCGGGGGAAAATATTTTTGATGAGATCCGAAAAGGAGATATCCTTTTGCATCATCCATACCAGACGTTTGATCCGGTGGTTGATTTTATACGTCAGGCATCTGTGGATCCGGATGTACTTGCCATCAAACAGACACTTTACCGTGTCAGCGGCAATTCACCAATTATTGCTTCATTGGCACAGGCGGCTGAAAACGGCAAGCAGGTTTCTGTTTTAGTGGAGTTAAAGGCGCGATTTGATGAGGAAAATAACATTGTCTGGGCAAAAAAATTAGAGCAGGCTGGCTGCCATGTTATCTATGGTCTGGTTGGACTGAAAACCCACAGCAAAATAGCGCTGGTTGTCCGGAGGGAGGAAGATGGTATCCGTCGTTATGTGCATCTTGGAACCGGTAACTACAACGACTCCACAGCAAAGTTATATACAGACTGTGGTATTTTTACCTGTGACGGTGCGATCGGAGAGGATGCAACTGCCGTATTCAATATGTTGTCCGGCTACTCCGAACCATTGTCGTGGAATGAACTTGCGGTTGCACCAATCTGGCTTCGCACGAAGTTCACAAAGCTGATCCGTCGTGAGACGAAGCATGCAAAAGAGGGAAAACCTGCAAAGATCATTGCAAAAATGAATTCGCTCTGTGATCCGGGAATCATTGAATCCCTTTATGAAGCGTCTGCAGCAGGTGTTAAGATCCAGCTGATCGTCCGTGGAATCTGCT
>ENA-USYV01003039-USYV01003039.1-human-gut-metagenome-genome-assembly--contig:-NODE-3039-length-12437-cov-21.079126_pt1 | contig 12437 bp, 17 predicted proteins | sample MGYA00250066_ERZ773514 | MGnify/ENA primary metagenome ERZ773514 (study PRJEB29103, sample SAMN06112049) | human gut metagenome | biome: human gut; feature: ankylosing spondylitis patient; material... | reverse complement strand
TGGCGGCCTCAGTCCGGAACAATTTGAAAACAAGAACCTCGCTTAGGCCTGTGTCCATATTACGTGGGTAGGATCAACGATAGCTGTGGAAGTCCACTTTTCTTTGGCAACGGCCAGATACCCTATAGCCAGGGCAATAGCCACAATGACAGAGATGATAATTGTCATCTTGCCACGCCACAACTGCACCAGTAAATCAATCAAATCAATCTGTTCCGGGTCATGGTTTTGCCCAGAAACATTATTATTTTCTACTCTCATCATTACCCTAACGGACGAAATAATTTTAAGTCGCCATAGTTTAGCGATAATCGCCATGAATGCTATAGGATAAATGATAAAAATAATGAATTATTACAAAGGGAACATAAGAGAATCAGGGCGAAAATCGCCCTGATAACAGGATGTTAGTCGCTGCCAAAGAGATCGCGGGTGTAGACTTTGTCTGCCACATCCTTAAGCTCTTCTGCCATACGGTTGGAGATAATGACGTCGGCTTGTTGTTTGAAGGTGGCGAGATCACGTTCCAGGCGAGAGTTGAAGAATGAGTCTTCTTTCATCACTGGCTCGTATATGATCACTTCAACGCCTTTCGCCTTGATACGCTTCATAATCCCCTGAATGGAAGACGCGCGGAAGTTATCTGAACCGCTCTTCATAATCAGACGATAAATACCCACCACTTGCGGCTTGCGTGACAAAATGGCATCGGCAATAAAATCTTTACGTGTACGGTTTGCATCGACAATTGCCGAAATCAGGTTATTCGGCACAGACTGGTAGTTCGCCAGTAACTGCTTGGTATCTTTCGGCAGACAATAACCACCATAGCCAAACGACGGATTGTTGTAATGGTTGCCAATACGCGGATCGAGACAAACGCCTTCGATAATCTGGCGAGTATTCAGACCTAAACTTTCTGCATAGCTATCCAGTTCATTAAAGTATGCTACGCGCATCGCCAGATAGGTATTAGCGAAAAGTTTAATCGCTTCTGCTTCAGTGGAGTCGGTAAACAGGGTCGGGATATTTTGCTTAATCGCGCCTTCCTGTAACAACGCAGCAAAACGTTCTGCGCGTTCTGAACGCTCACCGATGACAATACGTGAAGGATGGAGATTATCGTAAAGGGCTTTACCTTCACGGAGAAATTCCGGAGAGAAAATAAGGTTATCGATACCCAGACGTTCTTTAATTGATTTGGTGAAACCTACCGGAATTGTAGATTTAATCACCATTACCGCTTTGGGATTAATTTCTGTCACATCACGGATGACCGCTTCCACGCTTGAGGTATTAAAATAATTTGTTTTCGGGTCATAATCGGTAGGCGTGGCAATAATAACGTAATCGGCATTTTTATACGCGTCATACTTATCTGTCGTAGCGCGGAAATTGAGATCTTTAGTCGCCAGATACTCTTCAATCTCCTTATCAACAATCGGTGACTGCTTCTTGTTAAGCATGTCCACTTTGGCCTGAACGATATCCAGTGCAACCACTTCGTGATTTTGCGCAATCAGAATACCATTTGAAAGACCAACATAACCTGTTCCTGAAATTGTTATTTTCATTAGCTCTGACTTCTTCCGGTTAAACATTTAGAGTGGTCATTAATCCACCACCACAACTTCATCTACTGCGGGATTTTTAACGCTGATGTAGATGAACTGTCAAGGCAGCGATTCTGCCCGTATCATAAGACAGGGAAGATGCCTCACATACAATGCGGACTCCCGTGCCGGAGGGACTGAATTCTGTATAGGAGTCCATTTTCCACACGACATCTTCTGCCATTTGTGTCAGCTTTCCACCAAACACACAGTGGTCGATATCTACCATGCAGAAATCATCAAATGCACCCATACCGATTCCGTCATAACCATCCATTGCACTGACTGCCAATCGAAAATCCGAAAAGGTATTTTTATCGGCACTGCTCGCTTTTCTGCCATTTGTCTGATACGGCACTTTGGTCATGCGTCCGTTTCTTTCTTCATATTTCCACAGACAGAACCGTCCGTCTTTTTTCAACTGTTCCGGAAGTTTCTCATACATTCTGTGCTCCTCCTTCCCCGCTTATTTTCTGACATATCATTTCTCCGTGGCTCTTGCCGATAACCACACCTTAAATTCGGAAACAGGAACCAATACCCGCTTGCCTACACGGACGATTGGAAAATCCGCTTCTCTGGTCAGTGCATACGCTTTGCTCAGGCTGATTCCCATCTGCATTGCCATTTCCTGTACGCTCATCGTGACTTTATCCATAGCCATCCTCCTCTCTGCATTCCAAACATGAATTGCTCTTGTTTTCTATCACAGTATACTTTATAATATTACCAAAGACTATTTTCTATTGGTAAGAACTCGTACCGAAAGCAAGTTCTATCGGTAAGAATGGGGGGTAGAATATGAACGAAGATTTCAGTTTGGGGAAAATGAGTGCGGATGCACGGCTGACCGCAACTTTCAAATACTATGCAAAGACAGAACAGAATGGAGAAATCATAATCACCGCCTGTCTGGGCAAGGGCGATGTTCCGAAACTCAACCGTGGATACGGCTTGGACGGAAATGAGCTCTGGCTTTCTCTGAATAACCTGTACCAGAGTATCCGTGGAAAAGATGACTACACTGCTGCCGATGATATCATTTCTTGGTGTCAGCAGTACGCACACCCCTACTATGCCTCTGAGGACATCGAAGAATATCGATGGGATATTGAAAAGGATACGGAATACTGGGATTTTTCCACTAATATTCTTGGCAATTTCACTTTTGATGTTCACACCATGCGGGAAGATCTCGAAAGCCTGTACCGGGATACCCTTGTAATTCTTATGTTCAAAAAGTGTCTGGAACGGCTTGACGTTTCCACGGATCTTGCACAGATCACATGGACAAATGAATTTGCAGATTTTAATTCGTTTCCTATGCAGAAACACCTCGGTAAAATATCAGCTTACCTAAATAAAATGAGTGGCGTAACTATGAAGTTGGGACTGGATGAAAATGGAGAATTGAAGGTCATGCCGGATTTCCACTCTGTTTTTGACACTGCCCGTTTCGCCCTATCGCAATATGTATCTATCCCTACAGATTACCCCATTGCTTATGCCGACCGTGTGGGCGTTGCCGCTTGTGAGTGCTGTGGCCGTCTGTTCATCAAAAACGGAAACCGCCAGAAATACTGTGACAATCCAGAATGCAAAAAGGAACGAAACCGCAGAAAATCCCGCACTGCTTATCGCAGAAAGATACAGGAAGAAAATGATAACCGCTGGGCGTGACCACGGCTGTTTTCACACTGGGGCAAGATGTGGCAAGTAATATAGGTTATTTTCTATATAGGCTCTATAAGAATAACCTAAATCATCTGCCACAAGCTGCCCCAACTATTTTCCCATAGAAAAAGGGCATCGGTTCATCACCGACACCCAATGTCATTTTATCCTTACTCTCCGCAGCGGAATGCTGAATTTCCCGTAAGATTTCTAAGCAGAATCTTTCTCGCTGTCTTATACTCTTTTCCGATAAAGCCAAGTCTGAGCAGAAAACAGCGGAAAGCATATTTGTCATTATCCGTTTCGGTCGGCTTTGATGATACCCTTTTTGCATCTCTTGCCATATCACACAGCCTTGAGATAAATTGCGTGTAGGCTGCAATCTCATCTCCATCCACTGTGTATGGAAACCATATGAAATTTATTTTTTCATCTGTAATTTCAATCTCTGTGCTGTCCATCCGAAATGCACGTTGAAAAAGTGTCTGCTTATTTGCTATGATCTTCTGCAAATTTTCCAATGCCGTATCCGTAAGACTATCTTTTGGAATTGCTATTGTCAGCTTCTCCTGTTGCACTGGCACTTCTTCGGTTACTTCTGCATCGTCCTGAAACCCACACTCTCGTAACTGCAGAATCAGGTCTTCCACCGTTTCTTCCTCTACTCCCTCCGGGATATGCAGTACTCCCTCTTTGTCCAGTCGGTATCCTGCAATATCATATGCACAGCTTGGTACCCGTTCATAATGCGGTGCTGTTCCAAGTAGGTTTCCAATCTCCTGTGCCAGTTTCGGTCTCTGCTTCGATTCCAATGTAAATCTGATTTCATTCTTCATAATATGTACCCGCCTTTCTTTTTCGGTAGTACATATATCACTCTGATGGCACAGAATTGCAAGACAATTCGGATTATATTTCTGCCAAAATGTACGCAGAAAAACTGTGATTTTTATACTGTTTTTTACACGTTTTTTTTGCGTATTTCGTTACTATCCGGCAAAACAAAATCAGCTAAAGTGATGACATTCAGCGGATATTTTCACATCAACCGACCTTGACGGGTATCCCCCCTGTTTAATTCTGCGAAAATTCGCACGAAGGGGGCCATCGGTCTTCAGGCAGAAAGGTTGTAGAGATTTGGATACCCCTGTCTCATTTTCATGTTTTTATTGATTTTTTCACAGAAATGTGATACCTTTATTTTATTCTGGAGGTAGGAACATGAGCGTAAGCTATAAAAAATTGCAACACATACTAATTGAGCGTGAAATATCGCATTCTCAGCTAATGAGAGCCGCTAATATTTCTGCTAATATAATTTCAAAAATAAAAAACGGACAATACATTGCCCTTGATAAAGTTGAAAGCATTTGTACTGCCTTAGATTGCACTCCAAATGATATTCTTGTATTCCTTCCCGATTCAGAAGTCAAAGATGATACACATTCAAAGAAAGCAGAAAAATTTTCACAGGAGGGATAATTGTTTAGTACTAATTCAAGCGCATATAAACTTTTTAACGAAAACAACCTTGATTTTATGAAAAGATTGCCAGACTCATCTATTGACCTAATTTTGACAGATCCCCCGTACAATCTATCCCAATTTTCTAGAGGAAATATTCATTTAAATAACGGTAAAACAATCAATAACAAAATCGCCGAATGGGATAGCATTCCTTTAAATCCAAATGACTATATAGAACCGTTTACCAGAATAATAAAACCCACGGGGAATATATTCATATTCACTAGTTATTCATTACTTGGCAAATGGTATGATGCATTTAACCCGTTATTCTCAACATTCCAGATATTCGTTTGGCATAAGACAACTCCCACACAAAGTGTATACCACAACAGTTTTTTGAACAGTTGTGAACTAGTTGTGTGTCTCTGGAATAAAGGTCACACTTGGAATTTTTCTTCTCAAGACCAAATGCACAACTTCTTCGAGTGCCCATCATGTATGTTTCCCGAAAAAATCATCTCTCCGAAACATCCAACGCAAAAGCCACTTGAACTTATTGAGCATCTTCTGTTAATTTCCTCTAACCCAAATGACATCATCTTTGATCCATTCATGGGAGTTGGCACTACAGGCGAAGCTGCATTAAAGAATAACCGACGTTTTATTGGAATCGATATAGATGAAAAATATGTAAAAGCATCTCTTAAAAGGCTGTCTATATACTAACATTTCTTATGACCAGCAAAAATACAAAAGTGACATGAACACTATCCCAAATAGTCTCATGTCACGTATTACTATGCTGTCTTTCGTTTAATAAGAATACGAAAATATGGTGCTTTACCATTTATTTTCAAATCTTTGTCATCATCACCTTTCCTAAATTTGATAATCTCAAACTGCTCAGGATCATATTTATTTAAGAAAGTAATCGGCACCCCCATTGCCCCCATATAATCCATCGGAATATCTTGCGTTTTATTCACATTTATTCCCCGATAATTATCATAAAAAGGATATGATTCCTCATTTCCCTCATATTGCTTAACCAATTCAATGGGCTGATGTCTCTTCTCATTATCCAAAGAAGTTAACCACATACAATTATTCGGTGAAATTATTCTGTTTCCATTTTCATCAACCTTTGTTTCTGTTCCATATAATTCATAGCTTTCTGGAACAATAAACCCTGATATACCTCTTCCAAAGCAAACTCCTAACCATGCCTTATTGGATTGAATTAATGGAAAAACCTCTTTATAAGTAATCGCATTTATATTGCTTATAACCAAAAAATCTTTATCATATTTATCTAATTGACTGATATACTCACGGAACAAAGAAAACGGAGGATTGGTTACCACTATGTCACTCTGCTTTAATACCTGTATACACTCATTGCTCCGAAAATCTCCATTTTCTTTTAATTGTGTAATAGTTATTTCTTTTCCATCATAATTGTAGAATCTTGCATCTTCTCCAAAATATGTTGCATTCAATCCTTTTAATCCCAATTCTTCAAAATGCTCATAAAAAAATTTCCAAAAATTTGAATACTCCGGATCGTCACAATTACAATAAACCACCTTATCTCTAAAGTGTTTTGTATAATAAACCACTTCTTTTTCAATATCTATTAGTTGCGTATAAAATTCATCTTTCTTATTAATCTTCGCCTTATCTAACAGTGAATGATCGACTTCTCTTTTTTTCATTATATTTTCCTACTTCTTTATAAGCTGGTTAAACAAGTCTTTACCAAGCATTTTTAGTGATGTTCTTGCAACATCCATCATAACTTCTATCATATCCTTTGCATCCCAATGACCGCCTTCGCCTTTGGTATATATTGAAGCTGCTTGAAGCATTATTGTTGCTCCATTACATTTAACAAATCTGTTTTCACACAAATTTGTGTTGATTGGCATACCATAGTTTGCTGCAGTTAATCTATCTAAACGATTTAACATTCCATCATTGTATACTAATGTTACTTTTCTTCCATCTGGTCTTGTAACAATAACATTTTGAGTCAAAAAATTTGACCCTTCAAGAAATAGAATATATGGAAAGTAATTTTCAGACAGCATAAAATTTGCAATTTCGTTTACATTTTTATAAGCTCTTTCTATAGCATTGCCCGCTGCCATGAGATCTTGATTATTATTTTTTCCAACAAGCTTTCCCGCCTTAATATTCTCAATATCTTTCCCTTGATGCTTAGCTTCAGATACAACTACAACACGCCAATTTCCATCATCATCTTGGACTTCAATAATTCCACCATCTGGTTTTATACTCGCACTTTCCACAAAAAGTGTTTGTCCTAAATACTTATCTACTCTTTTTAATGCTTCATTAATCTCTTTTTTTGATAAATCCTTTCTATATCTAAAAGTCAGCATCGGGAACTCATACTCTAGCTGTTTTTTTACAAATAAAGACGTATTTCCAACCTCTGCATCATGTATTTGAGCATCTTTATGAAATATTGTAACAGGTCCCTGACCTTCTTTTTGCTGCATTGTTAATCTGTTAGATTGTCCCTTTTTCATTTGCAGTATCTCCTTTTGTATTATATTCAAAAAAATCTTGTATATTTTCAACTTTTCTATATTGTGTATTCTGTCCCAGTTCTTCCATTAACGAAATATGCTTTGCAAAATATTCAAGAGATTTATTATCACTGTCACACATCAAACAGTTTCTTCCTTCATTTATGCAAACTCTTCCCACAGTTCCACTACCTGCAAAGAAATCTAACACGGTAGCTCCCGGATATGATAGTGCTTTTATAAATCGTTCTATAATAGCTACCGGCTTTTGAGTTGGATGACCTACACGTTCTTTGCTATTTCCATTTAATCTTCCAATTTCCCACACATTGGTTGGGTTCTTTCCTTTTCTTGTTGTCTCAGGATTTAATCTTTTATCTCTTAATGCAACTTTTAAATCTTCTTCTGAATATGGTACTCTGACTGAATCCAAGTCAAAGTAATAATCATTTGATTTTACCAGCCATATAGCTTCTTCATGCCTATTTGCAAAAAAACGATGTGCTGACATACCATTTTTATAATACCATATGATTGTATTTACTAATTTAAATTTTGTATTTTTACGAATATACTGAATTATATCTAACAAATCTCCTGATTTTGCATCTCTAAACTGTATACCGCCAAAAATAACCATACTTCCATTATCGGATAAAACTCTATATGCCTCATCAATCCATTTTGATGCCCATTCGATATAATTTTCGTAAATATCCCACCCTGCCAATTCCAGATTATACGGGGGATCAATGCAAATCAATTGAATCGATTTATCAGGTAATTGTTTCAAAAAAACTCCACAATCAGATATACTATGTAAAAGCTTTATTTCTGCAGGCATCTCAAAATCAGAACTTGTTTTATTTTTTAGGCTTTCCTCTTTACGCATTTTATTCAAAGACATTAAAGCGTGATTATTATGGGATTTATTATGAATCGCCATGAGAATCCCCTCCCTATCCTAGTAACACGTTTTATATATCACCCCGTTTTTTCCTCCCTCTCCGGAGTTCTTGCGGCTTCTGAGTATTACTTGGAATTAGCCAAAGAATACCTTTTTGAATTGCACCTTCGACTCTCCCTTCACCGCACAGTATTCTAACTCTGCGACTTGAAATATTCCATTTTTGAGCTATTTCATTTGATGTTAAATACTCCATATTTTTTTCTCCAAGCACTGTAATATTATATTCCAAATTCGGAATAAATTCAACCAAAGATAACTTCAATCAAATTTCTGGTTATGAACTTAAATATTAACTAGCAATCAAGAAGTCACATCTATCAAATTTTTTTCTTTTTTATTTTATTCTCTTTATCTGTAATAAAATAATTTATCCACAGGTAATCAAGCAAAATACCTGTAATAAAAATCTTTATACCACCATTCTCATTGATTAAAAGCAATATAAAACTGACAGATGTTCCCAAAACTGTATACAGTTGAAGTCTTTGTTTTATGTATGATATTTCTATTTTTTTTGGATTTATATATAAATGAAATGCAAAATAGAAAAAACTAAAAGCAAAAAATATTATGCAAAACAATATCTCTATATTAGGAAAATATACTTCTCGTTCCAATATAATTTCAATAACACAGACAATAAAAAAAATGATATATTCTACATTAATAGAAATAATTATTCCATATATATACGATAAATGCGTCATATTTTGTAATAACTGTCTTGGGTTATCATATTTACCTCTCGATATGAAATGAACAAATTTAGTACCTGAATCCAAATACATAAAAAACCACAATAGCCCAAATATTACCATAGAAAGCAATCCCACTTTCACTGCAATCGTCTCATTAAATTTCATCATTATCGCTCCGATTATAAAGGGTGTCATGAGAGCAATCGCAGCACGCTTAAATCCCCATTTTGTTTCTGTCATCCAATAGTCCATCATCTTTCTGTAATTTCTTACAATCGCACAAATTAATTTTTCCATTTTCACTCCTCGTATATTTGTACATATTCACAAAAGCCAAATAGATCAGCGGTAATTACTTTATTGTAAAATATTTAAAATTCCTATTTCACTACGTTCTGTCTATTTTCACAAAAAACTGCCGTGACACACCTTGCCTCAATCCAAAGTATAAAACAATAATAATGTACTCCGTTTAAAACATTTTTTCTCTGTCTGCAGCAAGTATCCCATTACTAACTTATCCCCATGTTCATCAAAGGTCAATGTTTTTTTCAAATCCATAAAATCTCTCCTTAACGTAAAAAAGCTGAGCACAAGTCTCAGCTTGGTCCCCGATGTCAAAAAACACTGGGCAACTCTGTTGCATTTAGTATATCCAACCCTCAATAAACATGCAATAGTTTTTATTTTTTTTCGCATTTTCATCGTTACAAGTTCTACTACATTGCCTGTAAGTAGTCCCTTACTACTAAGGAATCCGCCCAACACCTTTGCCTTTATCCCACTTCCAGCCATGAGCCTTAGTAGTCTAAACCGTAGTAATTCCAAGACTTTCCGCCATATTATGCCGTACTCTGCCCCAGTCTGCGAGGGTATGCATTATCATAAAACTGGAGTGCCGTGGCAAATAAATAGTATTTTTATCATGCCTTAAAAACTCCTTGAAAATGCTGATTTTCCCTGATTTTACGCCACTTTCTACGATTTACTGTGATAGATTGTTTTCTTCGTTTTCGTCGCATATCATGGCATAAATTCGTATATCTTGTCATCCAAATTTAGTAAAAATCTTAGTAAAACAGCTTAATTTTCTCATTTTACTAAAGACTTTTTCCACTTAGGTTATCTTTTAGTTGTATCAATTTTCTTAATCTTTTAAGCCATCTTAGCATATTTGCCAAGTTCTTCCTTGGCATCCTCTGCTCCCAGATGCGTATATGTATTCAATGTTACCCCAATGTCCGAATGTCCCATAAGATACTGAAGCGTTTTAGGATTCATCCCGCTTTTTGCCATATTGCTGCAGTAAGTATGCCTGCAAACATGCGGCGTGATTTTTGGTAACGGCTCTTTATAGATTCGATTATGCTTAGCCAATGCCCACTCAAAATGCTTTTCCCAATGTAAAGCAACTTCCGGCATATCCTTCTTATCTAAAAACAGAAATCCCTTATATCCATCAATCACAGGTTCTTTCTTGGGCTTTTTACGATTTTCAACAATACGCTTAAAACATTCATACACTTCCTCAGTCATAGGAATGATTCTAGTTCCACTTGACGTTTTGGTATCTTCAATAACATACTTCATATCTCTGGTTCTTTGAAGCTGATGATTTACACTGATTTGCTTTTCTTCAAAATCAATATCGGAAAGTGTCAATCCGCAGAACTCTGAAATACGAAGTCCGGTTTTAAAGAGGATAAACATACCATCATAGTATCGTTTATAGTGCTCATCATTCTTAATAAATTCCAAGAACTTTCTTTCTTGTTTTCTGGTTATGGCTTCTCTTGTTACACTATCGTTTACAACTACTGTACATAGTTGAAACTCGAACGGATTTTTGCGAATCAAATCATCATCTACAGCCATTTGAAAAGCAGGTCTTACCACTCCCCGTACTGAATGAATGGTGCTGTATCCCCTACCATCTGCCTGAAGCTTAATCAACCATGCTTTTGCATCTGATAGTTTTACCTTATCAATCCTTAATGCTCCAAATTCCTCTTTCTTAATAATGTTGATAACAAAATTATAATTCGCAGCTGTATTATGGCGAACCCCAGTCTTCTGAGCAATATACTTTTTTACCAACTCAAGAACTGTCAAATTATCACCATAAGGAGTAATGCCATCATTTATATCCCTTAATATGACTTTTTCCTTTTCTCTAAGTGACTGGCAAGGTCTTCTTCCTACCGGAAGAGGATCTGTCGATTCCAACTTCCAACTGTAAAGAAATTTCTGTTTTCCAAAGCAGTCTGTATAAACAAATGCATATCTTCCATCCGCTCGCTGGCTTTCTCCGTTTCGTAAAATACGTCCTTTTTTATCACGTCTTTTCTGATTGCGATTTCTTTCACTCAAACGTCTTTGCTCCTTTCTACGAAGAAGCCCTAGCACGACAATCATATTATATCATACCAGGGCGGCATTTACCACTTTAAAGTGATAAAGTTTTGTATTTTTCATTTCTACAGGGAAGTGGTTTGATTAAGAAATTCTTCAAATTTATGCCGATTAATCAACGATTTATTCCCAACCTGCACCGTAAAACAATAATCAGTATCAGTATTTTCAGAAATCAGCATCCTTATCTTCTTTTCACCAATTCCAAAATATTGAACAGCCTCATCGACCGTTAACATATATTTTTCCCAAATCGGAACCATCTTTCCCTTCATTTTTGCTTCTATGTTATCTATTATGAGCACCTCCATATCTTCAAAATAGGCAGCACATTATCTGCCCATGACAAATAGAAACTCAGCTCCTATCTCTCATCAGCAGATAACAAAAAAATCCATACAGGTGACAGATCATTACTCTGCCCACATCGGTCTTGCACCGTCATTCAAATTGACCGGACTGCAAATCTCTTTACAATCCGGAAGTATCATTATTACAGATATGCTTCATCGCCCTGTGTTACTGCCACACATTTTGTCAGATTTTTCTCGCTCCATACCTTTGCTTCAATGTCATGTTTCAACACTTCTTCGCGTTCACCCTTAAAAGAGCAGGTACATCTTTGCGAACCTACCTAGTGGCTCGGCATATCCTCACGTCCTGTATGCAAAAATATTCAGTTGTCAAGGTACAACGCTACATCATTTCCAATCAATGAATAGAAAGGGAACTTTCTGATCGGATGCTATGCAACTTCAAAAGCCAATATTTTTGTAATCAGCTTGGTTTCCAGTCTGCGACGCAGCGTTTCATCAATGCAGTAATGCACCTGTCCACTTTCGTCATACAACTTTCTGGTAGACAATTTGATTATGTATCCCTCATAGTGTTTTAACACTGTATTGATGGCACTTACATCGCCCTCTGATGCTGCCTTTATAATATGGAAAGGCAACAAATTTTCCTCATTTCTGCTTTTATACATCTTTTTCATCTGCTATTCCTTCCATGATCTTCTTCAAAATTTCAAGTGAGCGTGTCCTGT
>ENA-USYV01003036-USYV01003036.1-human-gut-metagenome-genome-assembly--contig:-NODE-3036-length-12440-cov-6.936019_pt1 | contig 12440 bp, 9 predicted proteins | sample MGYA00250066_ERZ773514 | MGnify/ENA primary metagenome ERZ773514 (study PRJEB29103, sample SAMN06112049) | human gut metagenome | biome: human gut; feature: ankylosing spondylitis patient; material... | reverse complement strand
ATCTCCTGAAGATAAAGGCAGCATAGACGGACTAACATAGCTGGAAGATGAATGTACACACAAATTTGGACTTGACTAGATAACATTGGATTACGTCCTGAAAGGTGTAGCGTATAGTTCATATTACGTCCTGAAAAATGTAATGGCAGGGTATTTGTGGGAAATAATATCGAAATCGAGAAGGAAAGAAGGTAATCACATGAACTTTAACAAACAAAAATGCATTACGGCAGTGATTTTGCTGTTGGTCGCTATTCTATCCATAACCGTTATCGGAAAATACGCCTCCGCCCCGGAAAATCACCAGAAAACCATAGCCTCTCTGGATGAGAAAAAACAGACGGTCATGGAGCTGACGGCGGCATCCACGGTGACTTCGGCGCTGATCACATTGCTTCCGGGAGACACGGCAACGCCCATTGCGGAGAAAATGGCGGATGTCAGCGGGTATCTGCTGGTGGTTCTCTGTGCCATTTATCTTGAAAAATATCTAGTGACGATTACCGGATATGTGGCATTTACATACCTTATTCCGATTGCCTGTGGATTATGGATATTGAATCTGGCTTTTGAAAATGCTACGGTGCGGAAACTGGCGGCAAAACTTGCAGTATTTGGCATTGCTATTTTTCTCGTGGTTCCGGCCAGTGTAAAGATTTCTGACCTTATCGGAGACACCTATCAGGCCCAGATCGAAGCTACCATTGAGGATGCCAGGAACACACAGAATATACTGGAAAACAGTGGCGTGGTGGATGACACTAATGCGACGGAAACAACCGGAATCGGAACAACAGAAGTTCCTGGAACTGTTACAGGTAACGTGCAGGAGAAGGACAACAATAACTCCGGCTCTGTCTCAAACATTTTCGACTGGGCAAAAGATGCCATTTCCGGCGCTAAAGATTCGGTGGCAAATGTCGTGGAAAATGTGACGGTTTCTACCGAAGACCTGGTGCAGAAAGTGGAGAATTCCTTAAATCATTTTATTGAGGCAGTGGCTGTGATGATCATTACTTCCTGCGTGATTCCGATGCTGGTGCTGTTACTGTTCTTCTGGATGGTGAAGATTGTGTTGGATGTGGACCTGAGTGGAGCGAAGATCAAGGGGATGCTGCCGGAGCGGAAGGAATAAAAAAGGAGCAAGTAAGAGGTATCAACGATAGAGTGATACCTCTTTTTAAAATCCACTAAGAATTACATTCCATTTTAAATATTTAAATATTATACTATGACTAGCTGAATAAAAAATAATATTTTTCTTATTCTTAATTATATCAAAATTTGCTCAATTATATCATTTTCTAAAAGATGATGTAATTGAATTGACATAGATATAATTAAATGATACGATTTTGTTAAAATAATGTAGGACTAATAGGATAGGAAAAGTATGCGAAATTATGATTACCGTGATAAATGGAAAAAGTTATTGACACCAGAAATTGTTTCTATGCTTACGCAGATTCATGAATATAAAGGCGAGCAATCATTGTTTATTGAGGCAAGGGCTGATACTTTGGAACAATTAATGGAAATAGCGAAAATCCAAAGTACGGAAGCGTCTAATAAAATAGAGGGAATATATACGTCTGACGAAAGACTGGCTGCTTTGGTAAAAAACAAAACGAGACCAAAGACACGCAATGAGCAGGAAATAGCAGGATATAGGGATGTACTTAATACTATCCATGAGAGCTATGAACATATTCCACCGAAAGCTTCTATTATTTTGCAACTACATCGAGATTTATATAAGTTTGAAGGATATGATATAGGTGGAAAATATAAGTCAGCGGATAATGTGATTGAGGAAGTAGATGCGGAAGGAAACAAGTTTATAAGGTTTAAACCAGTGCCAGCATGGGAAACAGCAGAGGCAATGGATTGTTTATGTATGTCATTTGAAACTGCATTGGCAACAGAACAAATTGATCCTTTGATATTAATTCCTATGTTTATACTGGACTTCCTATGTATACATCCTTTTAATGATGGTAACGGTAGAATGAGCAGATTACTCACTTTATTGTTATTATATCGGGCTGGTTATATTGTTGGAAAATATATCAGTATAGAGAAGATGATTGAGAGTACCAAGGAGGCTTATTATGAAAGTTTACAGATTAGCTCTTTGCAATGGCATGAGAACAATAATGAATATGAGACTTTTGTAAAATATGTATTGGGAATTGTGTTGGGAGCTTATCGAGAGTTTTCTTCCAGAGTACAATTATTAATAACGAGTGGCTTGACAAAACCAGAACGTATTCAAGAAATTATAAAAAATACACTGGGCACTATTAGTAAGGCTGAAATTGCAGAAAAATGCCCAGATATCAGCAAAATAACAATACAGAGAACATTGGCAGAACTAATAGGAGCAGGCAAGATTGAAAAAATCGGTGGTGGCAGATATACAAAGTACATTTGGAAAAATTAGTGAAAGGGCAGAGAAATGATTACAGGTGAATTGAAGAATAAGATTGACGGATTATGGGATATTTTCGCCTCGGGAGGTTTGGTAAATCCCCTGGAAGTAATCGAACAGATTACGTATTTAATGTTTATTCATGATTTGGATGATTTGGATAACAAAAGAGCGAAAGAAAGTGCTATGCTTGGACTTCCGTTTGAAAGTATCTATGCAGAAGATGTTGAAATAGGTGATCGTGTAATTGATGGAACACAGTTAAAGTGGTCTGTTTTTCGTGATTTCCCAGCAGGCAGAATGTACAGTATCATGCAGGAGTGGGTGTTCCCTTTTATTAAAACTTTGCACAATGACAAGAATAGTGCATATTCAAAATATATGGATGATGCCATTTTTAAAATTCCAACTCCGTTAATGCTTTCAAAAGTTGTTGACACATTGGATAATATTTATGAATTAATGAATGAAGTACAATCTTCAGATGTACGTGGAGATGTGTATGAATACCTCCTCTTGAAAATATCACAGGCTGGAAGAAATGGACAGTTTCGTACCCCAAGACATATCATTCGTATGATGGTGGAGCTTATGAATCCAACAGCAGATGAAGTAATCTGTGACCCAGCTTGTGGCACTTCAGGATTCCTGGTAGCTGCAGGAGAGTATTTAAAGGAAACACGAAAGGAAGAAATATTCTACGACAAACAGAAAAAAGAACATTATATGAGTCATATGTTCTATGGTTATGATATGGATAGGACTATGCTCCGTATCGGTGCCATGAATATGATGACACATGGAATTGACAATCCCTTTATTGAATATCGTGATAGCTTATCTGATCAGAATACAGATAAAGATAAGTATACACTTGTATTGGCAAACCCTCCTTTTAAGGGCAGCTTAGATGCTGAGATAGTATCCGGAGATTTATTAAAAGTATGTAAAACAAAGAAAACGGAGCTACTGTTTTTAACATTATTTTTACGCATTTTGAAAATAGGTGGACGATGTGCTTGCATCGTTCCGGATGGTGTACTTTTTGGCTCATCCACAGCACATAAAGCTATTCGAAAAGAAATAGTAGAAAATAACAGACTGGAGGCTGTGATTTCTATGCCATCCGGTGTGTTTAAACCATATGCAGGAGTGTCTACGGCAATACTGATTTTTACTAAAACAGAGCACGGTGGAACCGATGAAGTGTGGTTCTATGATATGACCGCAGATGGCTTTAGCTTAGATGATAAGAGAACACAAGTGAAGGAGAATGATATTCCGGATATCATTGAGAGATTTACGCATATAGAAAATGAAAAGGATAGGAAGCGTACAGAAAAATCCTTTTTAGTGCCTAAACAGGAAATTGTAGACAAGGAATATGATTTAAGCATTAATAAGTATAAAGAGACGGAATATGTAGCAGCAGAATATCCACCGACATCTGAGATTATGAAGAACTTACGTGATTTGGAAACGCAGATTAATCAGGAGATGGATGAATTAGAGAAACTATTGAATAAATAAATTCGGATTTGTAGGTATGATGTAGATGGAGAAAACAATTAATGAATGCTTCTATCAAATACAGAATGGAGCCAATATAAAGCAAGGAGATGTAGAAGGGGGATTCCCTATTACAAGAATTGAGACAACAGCAAATGACAAATTCAATAGAGATAGAATGGGATATGCTGGAATAACGGATATATCAAAGTATGAAGCTTATGTGCTTGAAGATGGTGATTTGCTTATGTCTCATATTAATAGTGTACAATATTTAGGAAGAACGGTATTGTATGTTAAACAACCAGATGAGATCATAATTCACGGCATGAATTTGTTAAGACTTAAAGCACGACGTAATATTATTAATCCAGCATATGCTAGATATTGTTTTTATGGACATACATTTAGATGCCAGATTGGGAATATTACAAAGAAATCTGTTAATCAGGCTAGTTTTGCAGTTAAAGATTTGAAGCAAATAAAAATCGAGGTTCCATCGCTTGATGTGCAGAATAAAGTGGTGGTTATTCTTGATAGAGTGCAAAAAATAATCGATATGAGAAACAATGAGCTGGCTTCTTTAGACGACCTTATTAAAGCCCGATTTGTCGAGCTGTTTGGGGATCCGGTTAGTAATTCAAAAGGTTTAAAAGAATTGACTTTGCCAGAACTTGGGGAGCTTGGAAGAGGCGTATCTAAGCATAGACCAAGAAATGCACCAGAGCTGTTAGGTGGAGAATATCCATTGATCCAAACAGGTGAAGTTTCTAATGCAGGATTGTATATAGAGAATTATGAAAATACATATTCGGAATTAGGGTATAAGCAAAGTAAGATGTGGAAAGCTGGAACGTTGTGTATAACAATTGCAGCTAATATTGCAAAGACAGCTATTTTAAGGTTTGATGCGTGTTTTCCGGATAGTGTAGTTGGATTTAAAGCGAACGATAAGACAAATGAAATTTTTATACACTATTGGTTTTCGTTTTTTCAAGCCATTCTTGAAGCGCAAGCACCGGAATCAGCACAAAAGAATATCAATTTGAAGATATTAAGTGAATTGAAAGTAATCGCACCAGATATAGAGGAACAAAACAAATTTGCTACTTTTGTTGTTCAAGTCGACAAATCAAAAGTTGCAGTTCAAAAGGCATTGGAGCAGACGCAAACGTTATTTGATTCCTTAATGCAAAAATATTTTGGATAAAATAGTTTTAAATTATTGGTTGAAGGATGCTGGTATCTATATAGGAGATACCAGCATGGAAGAAAAAATCGTATCTGTATTGAATGAAATGTCAGAGTATTTATCAATTACTCAGATGAAAAAATTGCAGGAAGTAATAATCAGAATTTTTTCTGAAAATGAGGTTGTAAAAACCAATATACCTAACGAAGAGTTTTTGAAAATGTTTCTTGCCGCAAAAAGAATTGAGGAGTGCTCGGAGCGAACAATAAAGTATTATCGAATGACAATTCAAAACTTATTGTCTGTAGTCAAAACAAATGTTCGCAAAATTACAACAGAAGAAATAAGAGAGTATTTGTCGGACTATCAGAAAATCAACAACTGTTCAAATGTGACGATAGATAATGTGCGAAGGAATATTTCCAGCTTCTTTTCCTGGCTGGAAGAAGAGGACTACATTTTAAAAAGTCCGATGAAAAGAATACATAAAATAAAAACGAAAACGGTCGTCAAAAATACAATTTCAGATGAAGGAATAGAGAAACTTAGAGATCATTGCAGAGAAAGACGAGATTTAGCTATCATTGATTTACTGTATTCCACGGGAATGCGTGTGGGTGAACTTGTTAATTTGAATATAGATGATGTTGATTTAGAAGGTCGAGAATGTGTTGTATACGGTAAAGGTGGCAAGGAGCGTCGAGTATACTTTGATGCAAAAGCTAAGGTTCATTTAAAAGAATATATAGAAAATAGGTGTGATGATAACGAGGCTCTATTTGTTACGCTAGATGCACCATATGATCGCTTGAAAATAAGTGGGGTTGAAATAAGACTTCGAAATCTTGGAAGACAATTAAATTTAGAGAAAATTCATCCACATAAGTTTAGAAGATCTATGGCAACAAGAGCCATTGATAAAGGAATGCCAATAGAACAAGTACAAAAGATTTTGGGACATTCACAGATAGATACGACCATGCAATATGCGATGGTTAATCAGAATAATGTAAAAACAGCACATCAAAAATACATGTCCTAAGTAAATAAATTCGGATTTGTAGGGATGATGTAGATGAAAGTAAAAATAGGTGAATTGACAAAGATAAAGACTGGTAAGCTTGATGCAAACGCATCTTCTGAAGAAGGAAAATATCCTTTTTTTACTTGTTCCAAGGAACCATTAAGGATTTCAACCTATTCATATGATTGTGAATGTGTGTTGGTAGCAGGAAATGGTGATTTGAATGTTAAGTATTACAATGGAAAATTTGATGCGTATCAACGAACATATATTATTGAGGACGATAGTAGTGGAAAACTGCATATGCCATATCTATATTATTTTATGGAAAGCTATGTAAATGAACTGCGACAGCAGGCTATAGGTGGGGTAATAAAATATATTAAGCTTGGTAATCTGACAGATGCGTTGGTAGAGTTGCCGCCAATTGATCATCAAAAAGCTATAGTGGAGATACTAGAAAAAGCAAGGAGGATTTTGGATAAACGTAATGAGGAAATGAATGCTTTAGACGACCTTATCAAAGCCCGATTTGTCGAGATGTTTGGTAGTATTCATGAAAGTACAAAATATCCATATATTGCAGTAAAAGATTTAACAGATGTAACAAGTGGAGGTACTCCGAGTCGAGATAAAACAGAGTATTGGGATAATGGTACAATTCCTTGGGTAAAGACTACGGAATTACAAAATAATGTACTAATAGATGTAGATGAACATATTACAGAGGCAGGGCTTGCAGGTTCGTCCGCAAAGCTGGTACCAGTTGGGACTATTCTAGTTGCTATGTATGGTCAGGGAAAAACGAGAGGAATGACCGCATATCTTGGTGTTGAGGCTTCCACAAATCAGGCATGTGCGTGTATTTTGCCATCTGATAAGGTTGATTCTATGTTTATGTGGAAGTATTTTGAACTATCATACGATAAATTGCGTAGTTTAGCTCAAGGTGCTGGACAACCAAATCTAAATGGGAATATGATTAAGAATTTTCAGGTGTTAGTACCACCGATAGAGTTACAGAAGGAGTATGTTGACTTTGTCAACCAAATCAACAAATCAAAAGTTGTCGATATAGATAAAAAAGACAAATTGTGAAAAGGAGAAAGAATTAATGAACGGATACGAAAAACTTAAAAAATTATATGATGAAATAGACAATTTAATAAAGCAAAGAGTAACATCAGACACTCCGTCATTTATTACATGGCGAACAAAAACGGAAAGAACTTTGAATAGTATATATGGGAAAGGTAAGGAATTAGAGGATTTTTTACAAACAAATTTTTCGGTAATAATATTTACAGATGATGAAAATGATTATGTGAATGCATGTAAATATGGTTTAGAAGAAACGAAAGCAGTCTTGCAGGCGTATTTGGATGAACTGGAGGAAGAAGAGCACACTCAGCCTAACATAAATAGAACAAAAACATTTTCTCATAAAGAGAAAGCATTTATCGTCCATGGACATAATGCAGAATTGAAGCAAGAAGTGGCAAGAATGTTAGAAAAGCAGAATATTACTGCAGTCATTTTAAGCGAACAGGTCAATGGAGGAACGACTATTATCGAAAAAATTGAAAAATATAGTGATATAGATGTTGCAATATGCCTTTTCACGGCGGATGATATTGGTAGAGGTGAAAAAGAGCAAGAAAACAATAAAAGAGCAAGGCAAAATGTTGTTTTTGAAACAGGGTATTTTATGGGTAAATTAGGTAGACAAAATATAATTATTCTTGCTGATTCAGGAATAGAAATTCCTTCGGATTTGTCAGGAATTGTTTATACGGATAATGTACATTGGCAGATAGAGGTATTAAAAGAACTTCGTAGTATGGGATTTGATATTGATATGAATAAAGCGTTTTAGGGTAAGAATTGAGAAGGGAGAGTCTATGACGACCAACTTTGATTATCTAAAGCAAGAACCGAAATTTTCAACATTTGCAGATACGGCAATCGCTGCTGAAAAAATCATTTTGCTAGATCCGTCGGCATGTATTATTAACTGTCGTCGAGCAATGGAATTTGCGGTGAAATGGATGTATTCCGTTGACAATGAATTGCAGATGCCCTATCAGGATAATTTGCAAAGCCTTATAAATGCAGAAGAATACCGTCAAATAGTCGGACAAGATATTTGGAAACGTATGGATTATATCCGGTGTTGTGGAAATAATGTAGCACACACTACGAAAAAAATGGGACGGGATGAAGCTATGCTTTGTCTTGAAAATCTATTTATTTTTTTAGACTATGTTGCTTATTGTTATTCGGATAGTTATGAAGAGCAGAGTTTTAAGAAAGAACTGATAACATGTAGAATTGAAAAAGCAAGGCAATCTCAAAAAGAAGCAGCAGAAATTAAAGAAAAATTTGAGAAAAATCAACGCGAACTGGAACAGAAAGAGATTAATCTTCAAAAACTTATAAAAGAAAATGAATCTTTGAAGGAAGAACTTTCTGCAAGAAGACAAGAGAAAAAGACAAGCTATATTCCGAAGCCTTTGGATCTATCAGAATATGATACACGAAAATTATACATAGATGCTATGCTGATAGATGCCGGATGGAAAGAAGGAAAGGACTGGTTGAATGAGGTACCAATTCCTGGAATACCGAGCAGATCAGGAAGTGGTAGGGCTGATTACGTTCTTTATGATGACAGGAATAGACCGTTAGCGATTATTGAAGCTAAATCAACTGGTAGGGGCGTAGAGGAAGGACGTTATCAGGCGAAATTGTATGCAGATGCATTGGAGAGAGAATATCATCGTAGACCGGTGATTTTTCTGACGAATGGTTTTGAAACGCATATTATTGATGGGCAGTATCCCGAACGAAAATGTTCCGGAATTTATTCCAAGAGGGATTTGGAGAAATGGTTTAATCTGCAGTCAATGAAGACAGGATTAGATCACATTTCCGTAAATAAAGAAATTGCGGGTCGGTATTATCAGGAAGAAGCTATTAAAAGAGTATGTGAAAGCTTTGGCAAAAAGAATCGCAGAAAAGCATTGTTGGTAATGGCTACTGGAAGTGGTAAAACAAGAACGGTTATTGCTTTATGTGATGTCTTATTAAAAGCGGGTTGGGTGAAGAATATTCTTTTTCTTGCAGATCGGACTGCGTTGATTACACAGGCTAAGCGAAGTTTTGTAAATCTCTTACCGAATTTATCATGTACTAATTTGGTGGAAGAAAAAGATAACTATTCTGCGCATTGTGTATTTTCTACTTATCAGACAATGATGAAATGCATTGATACAGTAAGTGATAGCGAAGGTAAATTATTTACTTGTGGACATTTTGATTTGCTGATTTGCGATGAAGCGCATAGATCTATTTACAACAAATATAGAGATATATTTGATTATTTTGATGCTCCTTTGGTTGGATTAACAGCAACACCCAAAGACGAAATAGATAAGAATACCTATGGGATTTTTGAATTGGAAAATGGTGTTCCTACCTATGGCTATGATCTTGCCCAGGCGGTAAAAGATGGTTATTTGGTGGATTATATCTCTGTCGAAACAGAATTGAAATTTTTAACACAGGGAATCGTTTATGATGATTTATCGGAAGCAGATAAAGAAGAATATGAAGAAAATTTTGCAACAGATGATGGAGCAATGCCAGAGAGCATAGAGGCTTCGGCGTTGAATACATGGATCTTTAATGAAGATACCATACGTCGAGTGTTGAATATTCTTATGACAGAGGGTATTAAAATTAATTATGGACAAAAAATAGGGAAAACAATCATTTTTGCCAAAAACCACGCACATGCAGAAAAGATTCTTGAAGTGTTTGAGAAGGAATATCCTAATCTTAAAGGATATGCAATGGTAATAGATAATCGTATGTCATATGCACAGGGAGCTATAGACGAATTTTCGGATGCTAAGAAATTGCCACAGATTGCAATATCCGTAGATATGCTAGATACAGGAATAGATGTACCGGAAGTACTGAACCTCGTATTTTTCAAAAAAGTATTAAGTAAGGCAAAATTTCGTCAGATGATTGGGCGCGGAACCAGACTATGTCCGGGATTATTAGATGGGGAGGATAAGTCAAAGTTTTATATATTTGATTTTTGCGGCAATTTTGAATTTTTCCGCATAAACAAGGGGAAACCCTCAGCGAATATGATAGCATTACAAGGGGCCATTTTCAATTTACAATTCGAAATGGTTTATAAACTGCAGGCAGCCGAATTTCAAAAGGAACGTTTGATAGCATATAGAAAACGATTAGTAGGTCAAATGGTGGAAAAAGTCTGTGAACTGCCAAGGGATAATTTTGCTGTAAAACAGCATCTAAAATATGTGGAACTGTATTCCATTGAAGACAATTACCAGACACTGACGTTTGAAGATACATTAACTGTAAAAGAAGAAGTTGCGCCTTTGATACTTCCTGAGAAGGAGGAAGTGAGTGCGATTCGTTTTGATGCGCTTATGTATGGGATTGAATTAGCATACCTACTTGGAGAAAAGTATACCAGAGCAAGAGGAGACCTGATTAAAAAAGTCAGTGGCATTGCAAGTGTAGCTAATATTCCTGAAATACAGACGAAAACAGATTTAATTAATAAGATACTGCATACTGATTACGTGGAACGTGCGGGAATTGATGAGTTTGAAAAGATACGTGAAGAACTGCGTAGTTTAATGAAGTATATTCCTAAAACCGCGATACGCTATGATACTAATTTTGAGGATGATATACTAACAATTGAATGGAATGAATCGGAATTGGAAGACGATCAGTTAAAGAATTATAAGGCAAAGGCAGAATATTATATTCGTCAGCATCAGGATAATATTGTCATTGCAAAGTTAAAGACAAATAAGCCATTGACCACCACGGATATAGATACTTTGGAAGAAATCCTTTGGAAAGAAATTGGAACAAAAAAAGATTATGAAGCAGAGTATGGTGAAAAGCCACTGGGTGAATTTGTCAGAGAGATTGTGGGATTGGATATGAATGCCGCAAAAGAGGCTTTCTCTGAATATCTTGATAATGCGAATTTGGATAGCAGACAGATATATTTTGTTAATCAGATTGTGGAGTATATTGTTCATAATGGCATGATGAAAGATTTGTCGGTTCTTCAAGAATCTCCGTTTACAGATCAGGGAAGCATTGTGGATATTTTCACTGATATGTCAGTGTGGATGGGGATAAAGAGTGTAATTGATAAGATTAATGCAAACGCAGTGGCGTAAATAATTGATTTGTAAAAAGAGGTATAAAGATGCCAAAGTTTATTTCGGAATTTAAAGAAGGGGAGATTGTTGATTTCCCTACAAATAGGAAGTATGAGTTTGTTAGAGCGTTGAAATCGGGAGGAACAGGAAAAACGATACTGATGCAGGATACAATGCTTAATAAGTTTTTTGTGTGTAAAAAGTATTCGCCAATGCAGAAACAATATGAAAAAGAATTTTACAATAGATTTATAGATGAAATAAAGATTATGTATGCTATTTATGATATTAACATAGTTAGGATATTTGATTATTATCTTTTTCCTGAACATAGTACAGGCTATATTATAATGGAATATGTAGAAGGAAAAAATATAGATGAATACTTTAAAGAGGAAGATACTGATAAAATTAATTCTATATTTGTTCAGCTAATAAATGCTTTTACATATTTAGAAAAAAACAACATTTTGCATAGAGATGTACGACCGGAAAATGTACTTATTGATGATAGTGGAACGGTCAAACTGATAGATTTCGGTTTTGGAAAAAATGTTAATGAAGTTGGCAACGAGGAAAACAGCATATATTTGAATTGGCCAGTATCTCAGAAGCCTGAAGAGCTATATTCAGGTGTTTATAATAGCCAGACAGAGATTTTTTTGTGGGATATTTGATTAAAAATTTATTGGCAAAGTATGAAATGAACTCATTTAAGTATACAGAATTGCTAAGGAAAATGATAGAAATTTCGCCACAAAAAAGAATAAATTCCTTTTTAACAATTCAAGATGAAATTTCAAATCAGGCTATGGAGACATTCGATTTTTCAAGGGAGCAGAAGAACATTTATCGAACGTTTGCAGAGGATTTAAAAAATTCTATATCGGTGATAAAAGATTCATTAATTGTGGAAAAAGATATAGGTATTATTATAGAAAAAATGAAAAAAGTTCTTCGAGATAATGCTTTAGAAATGTATATATCTTTTTCAACAATTAATGAGATCGGAAGAGCAGAATCTGAACTCCCGTCAGGGCAACAAATCGGATGCCG
>ENA-USYV01003031-USYV01003031.1-human-gut-metagenome-genome-assembly--contig:-NODE-3031-length-12454-cov-79.441706_pt1 | contig 12454 bp, 8 predicted proteins | sample MGYA00250066_ERZ773514 | MGnify/ENA primary metagenome ERZ773514 (study PRJEB29103, sample SAMN06112049) | human gut metagenome | biome: human gut; feature: ankylosing spondylitis patient; material... | reverse complement strand
CCATGATAATGCGGCAGCTGTAGCGCAGCGCTGCGATCAGGGCCTGAAACAGCTTCACATCCACCATGCTCATTTCGTCCAGAATGACCACATCGCACTTGAGCAGGTTCTTGTCGTTGTGGATAAAGCTGACCACGCCGCCGGTGTAGTCCACCTCCAAAAGACGGTGGATGGTGCTGGCCTTACGGCCGGTCAGCTCACTCAGCCGTTTAGCCGCGCGGCCGGTGGGCGCACACAGGGCCACCCGTTCCGCCTGATCTTCCAGCAGCTGCAGAATGGCGTTGACGGTGGTGGTCTTGCCGGTGCCGGGGCCGCCGGTGAGCACAAGGCAGTTCTCGGTCATGGCTTTGCGGATGGCTTCCTTCTGCAGGGGCGCATAGGCAAAGCCCTGCGTCAGTTCCAGAATTTGAATGTTTTTATCCAGCCCGTGGGCGGTATTCTTGCCCCGTTTTGTCAGCATGGCAAGCCGGGCAGCAATGTCCTCCTCGGCTTCCAGCAGGTCGGGCAGATAAATATACGGTGTGCCGTCAAACAGCTTCACCCGCAGTTCTTCGGTGCGGATGCACTCGTCCAGCGCAGCAGCCAGCTTTTCCGGCGGCTGATGGATAAAATTGGATGCCGTTTCCAGCAGCTGGGTGCGCGGCAGGCAGGTGTGGCCGTTGCCCGCGTTGTGGCGCAGGGTGCGCAGCAGGGCCGCTTCCAGCCGCTGGGCGCAGTCGCCTTCCATGTGGTAATACTGGGCAATGCTGTCCGCGTGGCGGAAATCCAGCTGCAGCGGTTCGCCGCAGAGCAGATAGGGATTTGCCGCAATGGCCTGCATGGCCCCGGGGCCGAAGGTGCGGAACACCTCCATCGCGCGGCGCGGGCTGATCTCGAACTGCGCCAGATAGGCGATCAGCTCCCGCATGCCGAACATCCGCTTGAACTCCTGCTGGATGCGGTCGGCCTTGTCCGCCGAGATGCCGGGCACCTGCGTGAGCCGGGCCGGGTCGTTGGCGATCACCTCAAGCGCCTCGGCACCGAACAGGTCGATGATCTTATCCGCCGTCTTGGCCCCGATGTACGGCAGTGACCGGCTGGCAAGGAAGGCGTACACCGCTTCCAGATCCTTGGGCATGTCGGTCTCGCACTCCTGTGCGTGGAACTGGCGGCCATAGGTGGCGTGGTTCTCGTAGCGGCCGCGGCAGACCACGCTTTCGCCCGCGTGCAGTTCGCCCACAATGCCGCACACCACTGTGACCACACCGCCGCCGGACACCTCGAACACCATATAGCCGTTGTCGGTGTTCTCGTAGATGATGTCCTCCACGGTGCCCTCGATCTGTTCCAGCTGCTGCTCTGCCATGCGCTCACCTCCTGCCAAATTACACAATCATAAGTAGTATAACGCTTTTGGCGGGATTTGTAAATCATCCGGGCAGACTGCAGTGCAGCTCTACCGTGGAGGATCAAGTGCGCAAGTTTAAAATTATAAGCATACATACGTTCTATTTTGATTGTTTATCAGGTTGCGCAAGTTCTACTTCGTGCGCAAGTTCAAACTTATGCAGCCTTTGGAACTTACGCAGCTTGCCGAAGTTACTTTTTAATCGTTGTATCGTTTAAAAGTTTAAACTTGCTCAGATAACGCTCCTACAGTAGCACCTGATAAAGTTCCCTGAAACCAAGGGCTGTGGGCTGGGAGTTTCTCCAGCGAATGTCCGGGAAGTGGGGCCCCGTGCGTAAGCACAGGGGCGGAACCGTGGGTTCCGGGCTGTTCGCGGAGAAAGCTCCCAGCACGCGGCCTACTCTACAGCCCGAACAGCAAAAAAGCTCCCCTTTGCAGGAGAGCTTGCGAACATTCTTTAAGCGTTTGCGGTGCGGGCATCGTGTTCCTTCTCGACGTCCTTTTCCTTCTGCAGACGTTTGCGCACCACAAAGTAGGCCGGAATGAGGAAGAAGCAGGCAAAGAACCATGCCACCGGGCTTGCGATGCAGGCGGCAAAGTAGCCCCACAGCGGCACGAACCAGAAGCCCACCATGGCGCGGGCGATCATCTCGGCCACACCGGCAAACATGGCAAGGCCGGAGAAGCCCAGACCCTGAATGGTGTAGCGGTAGATAATGAGCACCGCCAGCGGGATGTAGAATACGCTGTTCCAGAAGATGAAGCTCTGGGCATTGGCCATGATGGCAGTCTCGCTGGCATCCAAAAACAGGCCGATGAGCAGCTTATCCGTCACACGCAGGATGAGGAAGGACGCAATGCTGTACACGCAGCCGATGCCGAGGGCGGTGTACACACCCCGGTCCACACGGTCCAGGTCCTTTGCGCCCATATTCTGGCTGGCATAGGTGGTCATCGCTGTGCCGATACTCTCCAGCGGCACGCACAGGAACTGCGCCGCCTTGCCGCCGGCGGTCTGCGCGGCCACGATGTCGCTGCCCAGACCGTTCACCGCACCCTGCAGCACCACGCTGCCAATGGCCGTAATGCTGCACTGCAGGCCCATGGGAATGCCCATGCTGCACAGCTTTGCGCAGTGGGTCAGGCTGAAACAGCCCTCTTCCCTGCTCCAGCGCAGCTCCGGGTAGTGGCGCAGGATGTACAAAAGACTGCCCAGACCCGCCACAGCCTGACTGACCACAGTGGCAAATGCCGCACCGAATGCCCCCATATGGAACATGATGATGCACACCAGATCCAGCCCGATGTTCAAAAAGCTTGCCACCAGCAGGAAATACAACGGGCGCTTGCTGTCGCCCAGTGCACGCATCAGGGCGCTGGTCACATTATAAAGCAGAGTGAAGGGGATGCCTGCAAAAATGGTGCGGATGTAGATATCCGCAAGGTCGATGATGTTTTCCGGGGTGTTCGTCCACACCAGCACCGAGCGGGTCAGCGCCACAGTGACAATGGTCAGCACCACCGCAAAGAAGATGGAAAGCCACACGGTGTTGGCAGTGTAGCGGCGCATCTCCTTGTAGTCCTTTGCGCCGAAAGTCCACGAGATGGGGATGGAAAAGCCGCAGGCGATGCCGTTCACAAAGCCCAGCACCAGATAGTTCAAACCGCCCACGCTGCCCACAGCGGCCAGCGCTTCCACGCCCACAAAGCGGCCCACGATGATGGTATCGGCCAGATTGTAGAACTGCTGGAACAGGCTGCCCAGCATCAGCGGCACCGCAAACGCAAGGATCAGCTTGAGCGGACTGCCTTGGGTCATATCCTTTGTCATAGTATAAAATCCTCCTGCCACACTGGGAACCGGCTTGATGTCGTGATTTTTGCCGTGAAAAACGCCCTGCCGGAAAGGGGCAGGACGTCGTGTACATTCATGAATGATATTATAGTGGAGTGACGCAGGATTTACAAGATTTGCATTGCATCAACATTTATGAATTTTTGCCGCAAGAATTGGTGATTTTGCTTATTCCGAGTAATGCGCAAGGAACTGTTTGGTGCGCTCCTCCTGCGGGTGCTCAATGAGCTGCTTGGCGGGGCCTTCCTCCACCACCACGCCGCCATCCATGAACATGATGCGGTCGGCCACGTCACGGGCAAAGTGCATCTCGTGGGTGACGATGATCATGGTGGTCTTGCGGTCGGCAAGGTCGCGCAGGACGCGCAGCACCTCGCCGGTCAGCTCCGGGTCGAGGGCCGAGGTCGGCTCGTCGAAGCAGAGAATGTCCGGGTGCAGAGCCAGTGCGCGGGCAATGGCCACGCGCTGCTGCTGACCGCCGGAAAGCTGGTGCGGGTAGTGGCCTGCCCGGGCAGAAAGGCCCATCTGGGCCAGAAGTTCCTGTGCCTGCTGTTCCAGCTCGGCATGGATGGCCTTTTTGTTGGCCTTGTAGTCCGGGCGCTCCTTCGCCAGCAGTTCACCCGCCAGCATTACGTTCTGCAGGGCGGTGTACTGCGGGAAGAGGTTGAAGTTCTGGAATACCAGACCAAAGTGCAGCCGCTTTTTGCGGATCTCGCTCTCGCGCTGGGTGGCGGGGTCGGCAGCGTCCCACATGGTCTCGCCGTTCACCTTGATGATGCCGGTGTCCGGCCGTTCCAGAAAGTTCAGGCAGCGCAGCAGGGTGGTCTTACCGGAGCCGGACGAGCCGATGATCGCCAGCGCTTCGCCCTGTTCCAGTGTGAGTGAGATATCCTTGAGTACTTTGGTATCGCCAAAGTTTTTGCCGATGCCGGAGGCTTCAAGCAGTGCCATGATCTAATTTCCTCCCTTTCATCAGCGGAAATAATCCAGTTTCTTTTCGGCCCAGCCAAACAGCAGGGTAAGTGCGCCCACGAACACCAGAAAGAAGATGGCGGTGGAGAACAGCGGCCAGATCAAGCCCTTTGCGCTGTACTCCTTGGCCATCATGATGATCTCCTTGTTGGCAATGGTGTTTGCCAGTGAGGTATCCTTGACGAGGGTGATCACCTCATTGCCCATGGGGGCCAGAATGCGCTTGACCACCTGCAGCAGCGTCACCTTGAAGAAGATCTGGGTCTTGGTCATGCCCAGCACCTGACCGGCCTCGGTCTGGCCCTTGGGAACGGCTTCGATGCCGCCGCGGTAGATCTCGGAGAAGTAGCAGGCGTAATTGATGGCAAAAGCCACCACCGCCGCCACCATGCGTCCGCCGGAGCCGGAGGGCCATGGGTTATTCATGCCCAGCAGGCCGGGGCCAAGATAGATCACGATGATCTGCAGCATCAGCGGCGTGCCGCGGATGACCCACACAAAGGTCTTTACCGCGCCGGAAAGCGGCTTGCACCGGCTCATGGAGCCGAAAGCCACCACCAGACCCAGCGGCAGCGCAAACAGCAGGGTCAGAGCGAACAGCTCACAGTTGAGCAGAAACGCGCCGGAAAGGCGACTCAGAATCACAGACACAAGAACACACCCATCAATCCGTTTTTTGAGCTCCTTCCGTCACCTTCGGTGACAGTTCCCTCAATGAGGGAGCCTCACGCATATCGGCAACAAAAAGCCTCCCTCACCGAGGGAGGTGGCATCGCGCAGCGATGACGGAAGGAGTAATTACATTCTTATAGAACTCAGTCGGCCAGAGCCAGATCGTACTTGTCGGCCAGAGCCTGCATGGTGCCGTCAGCCTTCAGCTCGTCAAAGGCGGCATCCACAGCTGCGGCGGCATCGCTGCCCTTGCGGAAGGCCACGCCGTACTCTTCAGCGTTCAGCTCGTCCACGATCTTCAGGCTTGCATAGTCGGTGCCCTCACCGATCATGGCGTTGGCCAGAGTCAGATCCAGCACAGCGGCATCAGCAGTGCCTGCGGCAACCTCCATCAGGCAGTCGGTCTGCACGCTCTTGGAGACGTAATCGGCCTGTGCAAGGTTCTCGTCGCCCTCAATGGCGGCTTCACCGGCAGAGCCAGCCTCGGCAACCACGGTCTTGCCCACCAGATCCGCAGTGGAGCTGTAGTCGGTGCCGTCCTTCACGACCACGACCTGTGCGTTCTTGGCGTAGGCCTTGGTGGTTGCGGCGTTGACCATGATGTCATCGGTCAGGGTCATACCGTTCCAGATGCAGTCGATGCTCTTGGCATCCAGCTCCACCACCTTGGTATCCCAGTTGATCTCCACGAACTCCGGCTCGACTCCCAGCTTTTCGCACACGGCAGTTGCCAGCTCGGTATCAAAACCGGTAAAGTTGCCGTCGGCATCGGTGTAGTTCATCGGCTCATAGACGGTGTAGCCAATGACCATCTTGCCCTTTTCCTTGATGTAGTCCAGATCGCTGGCTGCGGTCTCGGAAGCGGCTGCGCTCCCGGATGCAGAGGCAGAAGATGCCACGGTGGAAGTGGATGCGGCACCGCCGCAGGCGGCAAGGCTCAGTGCCATGGCACCAGCCAGAAAAGCAGAGACAAGACGTTTCATAAAAGGCTCCTCCCTTTTTTGTTTCCCAAATGTGTTCCCTCTCGGTTTAGCATTTTATCATGCTAAAGTGTTAAACTGTGACTATAGAATAGCGCGTTTGCAGCCATTTGGCAAGAGGAAATGCAAAAGTTAGTGCAGTTCGTCTTTTTCAAGGCTTTTCTGCGTCAATTCTTTGGTCTGGTTGCACAAAGAAAAGAGGAAAAGCTTTGCGCCTTCCCTCTTCTCTCCGCTTTACTCTTCCGCAAACGCCGCCAGCGCAGCCTTCTGCAGCTCCGTCACCGAGATGGTGCACAGTGCCGCAAGGTCGGCATCCGAACCATCGTCCGGGATGCCTGCGATCTCAGTACGGGTCTTGCCCTTCAGGTAATCGCACCATCCCTCGCTGTGCTCGTACCATTCCTTGTCCAGACTGGATGCCCCGCGCATCCCGTAGCTGTCGCCCAGTTCCACCTTGGTTTTGACCATCTCCGGTGCCGACACCGTACCATCCGCACCCACGGTAAGAGCAGGCTCTGCCACATCCGCCACTGCACCGGTCACACGGCTGTCAGCATCCAGCGTCAGGGCTGCCACTGTGATGTCCACCTGCGCGGTCACATCGTGGTCATCGTCGGCGGTCAGTTCCTTGGTGTCATTGCGCACTGACACGCCCAGCACAGCGCGGTCGCCGCGGGCCGAGCCGACTGCCTTTGCATTCTCGCAGGCGCGCACCACAGCATCCCGATAGCCGTCCACCGCAATGGTGCAGGTGGAGAGCAGGTCAGCATCCTTCGGCTTGCCGTCATCGTCGGTGGCAAGCTTCTTCACCTCATCCGGGGTTTTGCCGGTAAGATAATTGCCAAAGGCATCCGCCTGCTCTGCCCAGCCCTTTTTCAGCGAGGACACCGCCGCCAGCGGGTAATCATCGCCCTTCTGGCGCTTGGTGCGATTGTCGGTGGGCATCGTCACCTTGCCGGTGCTGTCCCCCGTGACCGAGATCTCCACCTCGTCCAGCATCACATCTGCCACCCTGCCCTCGGCATCCAGCAGAACGGCAGCTGCGATGGTATCGATCTTGCCCGTGCGTTCCTGATCAGACGCTTCGGTCAGGATGCCAAGGCCGGTGCGGTATGCGGCGTTCTGGCCCGCCTGCCCCGTCTGCGATGAACTGCCGCCCATGTTCGTGCTCATGCTGCCGGAGGAACCGGGATTGCTTCGGCTGCAGGCGGTCAGGGCCAGAGCTGCCGCCAGCGTGCAGCCCAGGATCATGCGAGGTATCTTTTTCATTATAATAAAACGCTCCCTTTCCTGCCCCCATCGTAAAGAGGCTTTTGGGCTAGTTTACCCGGAAAAGGAACGTTTTATAAAACGGAACTCCTTCCGTCTGCTCACTTCGTTCGCATCCACCTGTTCCCCTTTTTGTCACTTACGTGACATCTTCCCCCGGCCGGGGGAAGTCTGTCTCCCGGAGGGAGGCTTTGGCAGTGCAGAAAGCTTTTCTTCTTCGCCAGAGGCTCCCTCTCCGAGGGAGCTGTCACCGGAGGTGACTGAGGGAGTTTCTTTACATCAAGGGGCTCAGCAGCCGCAGCACACTGTCCAGCACCGTGCCGGGCAGGCTGGTGCGGCATTCCGTCACCTGTATCTCGCGGCACTGCGGCAGCGTGGCCCGTACATCGTCCCGCAGAACTGCCACCTGACTGTTCTTTTGCAGCAGTACACCGCACTCAAAGTGTAGGAACAGGCTGCGGTAGTCCATGTTGATGCTGCCCACTACGGCAGTTACATCGTCGCTTACCCAGCACTTGGCATGCAGAAAGCCGGGCGTATATTCGTAAATGCGTACACCTGCCCTCACAAGCGGCAGATAGTACGACCGGCTCAGCCGGAACACCAGCTTTTTGTCCGGGATGCCCGGCAGCACCAGCCGGATGTCCACCCCGCGCTTGGCCGCGTTTTTCAGTGCGTCCAGCATTTCCTCGCCCACGGCAAGATAGGGCGTGTAGATATAAACATACCGCTGTGCCTGCGCAAGGATGTTCAGGTACACCGTCTCGGCCATCGGTTCCTCGTCCAGCGGGCTGTCCGCGTAGGGCTGCACGATGCCGTCCGATACCGGCGTCACCAGCGGCATGGGACGAAATGCATCATAATCCGTCTCGCTGGGGCGGAAGGCGTTCCAGAAGTTGAGGAACATCGCCGTAAAGTTCCACGCGGCATCGCCTTCCACACGCAGGGCTGCATCCTTCCAGTAGCCAAAGCGCTGCTCCGCATTGATATACTCATCTGCCAGATTCACGCCGCCGGTGTAGGCCACCGTACCGTCAATGACTACGATCTTGCGGTGGTCGCGGTGGTTCATCACCAGCGAGAGCAGCGGCACCACCGGGTTGAACGGGATGCAGCGGATGTGCGCCCGCTCCATGCGCACGATGAAATCGGCGGGCAGACCCAGCAGACTGCCAAAATCATCGTAGATCAGGCGCACATCCACGCCCTGCGCAGCCTTGCGGCGCAGGATCTTTTCAATGCCGTTCCACATGCAGCCGTGGCTCACGATGAAAAATTCCAGAAAGATGCTCTTTTCAGCCTTTTCCAGATCGGCCAGCAGCTGCGGATACATGGCTTCGCCGCAGGCAAAATACTGCGTGCGAGTGTTCTGCCACGCCGGATAGGGGCCGTACTTTGCCACATATCGGCTCTGCCCCTGCTCGCGGGCATCCAGACCTTCCAGCACACCCGGCTCCTGTACAAGGTCTTTTTTGTGGGCATCCTCCACCGCCTGCATTTTCAGGCGCAGACGCTTGGCCGGGCGTTTGTTGCCAAAGGCCAGATACAGCGCACCGCCCAGCAGCGGCAGAATGCCGATCAGCGCGATCCAGCCCACCTTGTAGGCGCTGTTCTCATCCTTGCGCACAAGGTACAGGACGATGAGCAGGCTCAGTGCGTTGAGCAGGCCGTTCACCCACACGCGGCCCGTGCCGGTGGTGATGGCAAACGCCACCCAGCACAGCCACAGCAGCTGCAATGCCACCAACACCACCGTGATGGTGATGCGGTTCAGAATGCGGCTGAAAAAGCGCACGATCGGTGAACGAAAAAGCATGGGCCTGCCCTCCTTTCCCATTTATAATTATGTGTAAGTATAGCGCGGTTTTACAACTTTTTCAAGTTTTGCGTTGTTCAAAAAAAGCAAGCCAGACCCGCAGGCCCGGCTTGCTTGCAATATCAAAAACTCTTTTACTCTGTTTTTCCGTCCTCATAGCCCACCATCAGGCCGCCCTGCTCAGCGTAGTAGCTGCACAGGCCGCCGCACTCGGTCACATCCACCTGCGCCCCTGCAAACACCGCGTGGATCATCAGCTTCAGGCGCTTGGCCGCTTCCGGGTTATCACAGTGGGCAATGTGCACTTTGCCATCGGTAAAGCCGTGATCCTTCAATTCCAGCACGATGCGCTCCAGTGCACCGTGCTCGCCGCGGGTCTTGCACAGCACCTCCAGCTCGCCGCTCTCACTGGCCTGACCGATGACCCGGATGCCCAGCATCCGTGCCACAGCGGCAACAGCAGGCTTCACACGGCCATTGCGGGCCAGATTGGCCAGCGATTCCAACGAAAACAGCAGATGTGTGTGCTTGTGGTAAGCCAGGATCGCCTCGCAGATCTCGTCAAACTCCATCCCGATCCGGACGAGATCCCGCAGACGCTCTGCCAGCAGACGCAGCTCCGGCCCGGCGGACAGGCTGTCCAGAACAAAAACACGGGCCTCCGGGTGCGTTTCCTTGTATTCTTCCGCTGCCAGCAGTGCAGCATTGTAGCTGCCGGACAGTGTGCCCGTGATGGTGGCAACAAAGATCTGCTCCGCACCCTCATAAGCAGCCAGCCAGTCTGCCACATTGGGGCAGGAGGTGCTGGTCTTGCCCTTGTAAGTACGCAGAGACCGGGCCATGTCCACAGCATCCAGAGTACCGTCATCCAGATATTCCTGTTCATCCGTGACGATCTTCAACGGCACACAGGCAAAATCCACGCCCGGCAGGGCATACAGGCTGGACGAAGAATCCACAACGATCTTGGTTTTCATAAAATGCACGCTCCAAATCTATTTTGTGATAGCAGGTCATTTTTTTATTTTCCGTGCCTTACACGCACTTCCGCCTGCATGGTTTTCGGTTCACTGCAGACATCATAGCAGTTTTTTAAAAACCTGTCAAGGGATTTTATGCATTCTTTCAAAAGTTTTAAAAATCCGTTGACCAGAGAACCGATTTGCGCTATAATACCGCCAGAAAACCATTTTCTGTATCCCGCGCAGCCCTGCTGCACCAACCTTAGAAAACTGCTTACGATATGAAAACTGAAACCAAATGCCGCGTTGCGGCCTGCGCCGCCGGGTTTGCCCTGCCCCGGTACGCCGATCTCCCGCAGATGGGGCTTTATCTTGACCAGACCGTGCAGTACGTCAACAGCTATTTCCGCACCTTCTGCGGCGTGGAGCTCACCTCTTCCATGGTCAGCAACTACGTTAAAAAGGGCATTTTGTCCCACCCGGTGCGCAAGAAGTACGCCCGCGATCAGATCGCATCCCTGATGTACATTGCAGTCTCCAAAACGGTGCTCTCAATGGAAAACATCGATGCCCTGTTTAAAATGCAGCGGGCGCACTGTTCCGCCGGGGCAGCTTACGACTACTTCTGCGACGAGATGGAGAACTGCCTTCCGTTTGTATTCGGCTGCACCAGGGAGATCCGCGACCTTGCCGTGGATGCCGCAGATGAAAAGCTGCTTCTCCGCAGCACGATCCTTGCAGCGGCAAACAAAATGTACTTGGACTGCTGCTTCAACGCCCTGCGGCAGGAGGAAAATCTCTGGGATACCATTCTGCCTGATCTGGCGTAAGAACACAAAAAAGGCCGTGCCTCCATAAAAGGAAGCACGGCCTTTGCATTTTATACGTTCAAGATCAGGTATCCTGCAGTTCCCCGCGGCTTGCAGCCTTGAGGTATGCGAAGATGAAACCGTCCAGATCGCCGTCCATCACGGCATCCACATTGCCGGTCTCGTAGTTGGTGCGGTGATCCTTGACCATGGTGTAGGGCATGAACACATAGCTGCGGATCTGGTGACCCCATGCGATCTCGTTCTGCACGCCCTTGATGTCGTCGATCTTATCCATGTGCTGCTGCTTTGCGATCTGATACAGCTTTGCCTTCAGCATTTCCATGGCGTAGTCACGGTTCTGGAACTGGCTGCGCTGGGTCTGGCAGCTGACCACGACGCCGGTGGGCTTGTGGATCAGACGGACAGCGGAAGAGGTCTTGTTGATGTGCTGGCCGCCTGCACCGGAGGAACGGTACACCTGCATCTCAATGTCTTCGGGGCGGATATCCACCTGAATGGTGTTATCCAGCTCAGGCATCACTTCCAGCGAAGCAAAGCTGGTCTGACGGCGGGCGTTGGCGTCAAAGGGCGACACGCGCACCAGACGGTGCACACCGTTCTCGCTCTTGAGCAGGCCGTAGGCGTTGGCACCCTTCACCATCATGGAGGCGCTCTTCATGCCGGCTTCATCGCCGTCCTGATAATCCAGAACCTCCACGGTCATGCCGTGGTTGGAAGCCCACTTGTTGTACATGCGGTACAGCATTTCGGCCCAGTCCTGTGCCTCGGTGCCGCCGGTACCAGCATGGAAGGTCAGGATGGCGTTGCTGTGGTCGTACTCACCGTTCAGCATGGTCATCAGCTGCAGCTCATCCACTGCCTTGCCCACAGCGTTCACAGACTCCTCTGCTTCGGGGATCATGGCGGGGTCGTATTCTTCATCCAGCATTTCCAGCATGGTCTCGGCATCATCGTACAGGCCCTGCAGCTTTTCAAAGCGGCTCAGCTTGCCCTTCAGGTCGCCCACTTCGTCAAAGACCTTCTTGCTCAGGTCTGCATCATCATAAAAGCCGGGGCGGCTCATGGTGTGCTCCAGCTCCTGCACGCGCTTGCGGGAGGCATCAATGGCAAGAGCTTCTTCCAAGTCCTTGACCGCCTTGCCGTAATCGGCAAGCTGCACCTTCAGTTCGTCAATCGTGATCATTCTCTAAATCCCTCTCGAAATGATAAATAAGATAAAGTCCTTTGTACTTGCCAAAAGACACAGTTTATACACAGATACTTCATTAGTATACCGAGAATCTATGCTAAAGTAAAGGGGTAAATGGATTATCCTGCTGGAATTTTGAAGATTTTCACCTTTTCTTTTCTCTTTCAGGGGAGTATAATACCAGTATGAACCATACAACAGGAGGAAATCATGCCGAAATATTATGGCTGTCCCTGCGAAGGCTGCGGCAGACCGCTGGCGCTGACCGATGATATTGTGGTCTGCCCGGACTGCGGCGCACCCTATCACCGCGAGTGCTACGAAAAGCTTGGCCGCTGCATCCACACCCCCGCCCATGGCGCGGGCTATGAATGGACGTTCCCGTACAAAGACGATGCTCTGCGCACCTGCCCCAGCTGCGGTGAGCGCACCCTGCGCACCGAAGAGCGCTGCCGCTGCTGCGGTGCCGTTCTTCCGCCGGAGAGCCAGTGCCCGGAGCCGCCCACCCAGAGCCAGCCC
>ENA-USYV01002992-USYV01002992.1-human-gut-metagenome-genome-assembly--contig:-NODE-2992-length-12640-cov-84.561092_pt1 | contig 12640 bp, 12 predicted proteins | sample MGYA00250066_ERZ773514 | MGnify/ENA primary metagenome ERZ773514 (study PRJEB29103, sample SAMN06112049) | human gut metagenome | biome: human gut; feature: ankylosing spondylitis patient; material... | reverse complement strand
GCGCCAGCAGGGCGCTGAACGGGTACAGCATGGCAGCTTCCTCCTTTTTTCTCCAACATACCTGTCCGGCAGAGCGTTGTCAAGCCCTTTTTTCTGCGCAGTGTTCGTGCTATACTAGAACAAACCAACTTTCTGCCGCTTTGGCAGAGAAAAGAGGAAACCATGGAGCGGTCTGGTACTGCCCGGCAGCCGCAGCTGCTGGGACAAAAAAAGGATAAATTCTGGCTGACGGTGGGCCTGTGTGCCCTCACGGCGGCCCTGTTCTTTCTGCCGTTTTATATCATCGACGGCGGCTTTTTCCACTATGCAGGCGATTTCAACAGCCAGCAGATCAGCTTTTACCGCTATATGAACGGCTTTATCAAGGGCACAGGCTACCCGGACAGTGCGTTCACCTCGGTGCACAATACCTTCTCATGGGCTACCGACCTTGGCAGCGGCGTGATGAACGCCTATTCGTTCTACCTGTACGGCTCGCCGTTCTTCTGGTTCTCGCTGCTCTTCCCGCAGGGGTGGCTGCCCTACCTCATGGTGCCGCTGCTGGTGCTCAAGTTTGCCGTGGCGGGCGGCGGTGCGTACCTGTATCTGCGCCGCTACGTCAAAAATATCGACTACGCCGTGCTGGGGGCCTGCCTGTATACCTTCTCCGGCTTTACGGTATACAATGTGTTCTTCAACCACTTTGTAGATGTGGTGGCGCTGTTCCCGTATCTGCTGTGGTCGCTGGACGAGGCCCTTTATAACGACCGCCGCAGCTGGTTTGCGTTCTGGGTGGCGGTGAACCTTGTCAACAACTACTTCTTCTTCATCGGTCAGGTGGTATTTCTGGCCATCTACTTCATCTGCAAGCTCAGCACAAGGGACTTCCGTCTCACTGCAAAAAAGTTCGGGCTGCTGGCCTTTGAAAGCCTGCTGGGCGCTGCCATGGGCAGCATCCTGCTGGTGCCTGCGATGCTCTCCATTTTGCAGAACCCGCGCACCATCGATCTTTCCTCCGGCTGGGGCTTTCTGACCTACAGCAAGGTGCAGCAGTACCTTGCAATTCTCGTCAGCTGGATCATGCCGCCGGATTCTCCCTACCTCACATCCATCTGGTCGGAGGGCGTGATCAAGTGGACCAGCATGTCGGCCTATCTGCCGCTGTGCAGTCTGGCCGGTGCCGTGGCCTACTGGAAAGCAAAGCGCGGCGACAGTAAAAAGCGCATCGTGGGCACCTGCGCCGTGTTCGCACTGGTGCCCATCCTGAACAGTGCGTTCTACGCCCTCAATTCCAGCTACTATGCGCGCTGGTACTATATGCCGGTGCTGGTGCTGGCCGCAATGACCGTGAACGCGCTGGAAAACCACAACACCGATCTGGACAGCCCGGCCCGCGGCATCAGCTGGCTGATGATCGCCACGGTGGCCTTTGCGGTGGTGCCGGTGCAGGACAGCGACACCGGCAGCTGGTCGTTCGGCGTGCTCAAGAACCCCGGCCAGTACTGTGCGGTGCTGGGCTTTGGCCTGCTGGGCCTGCTGCTGTACCGCTATCTCTGCCAGAAGTGGCGGAGCGACAGTCGCTTTGCCCAGCGCATGACGGCGGCAGTGCTGGCGTTTGCCTTCCTCTTCAGCGTGGTGCACATCGGCATTGGCAAGTTCGGCCAGTGGTATACCGACAGCGACCTTGTGAAGCAGGACACCAACGCCCTGCTGTTGAAAAACGACCTGCCCGAAGGCGATTACCGCGTGGATACGTACAAGATCCACGACAACATCGGTATGTGGCTGGATAAGAGCTGCCTGCAGTATTTTGGCAGCACGGCGGCCCCCAGCATCCTCAGCTTCTACCCGGCGCTGGGGGTCAAGCGGGATGTGCGCAGTGAGCCGGAGCTTTCCAATTATGCACTGCGGGGCCTTTTGAGTGTGGAGTACCTTATCACCACGCCGGAAAAGCAGACCGACTTTGAAAACGAAGCCGACGACGGCTGGGAATATGCCTTTGCAAAGGACGGCTATGCGGTCTACCGCAACACGAACTACGTGCCCATGGGCTTTGCCTATGATTATTACCTCACCCAGACCGAGTACGAAGAAATAGCCAAGGCCACCCGCGCAAACCTCCTGATGCGTGCACTGGTGCTTACCGATGAGGATGCTGCAGTCTACGGCAAGTACCTGACCCATCTGCCGGAAGGCAGACGGGAGGAGCTGTACTATGAGTCCTACGTGCAGGACTGCCGCGAGCGCCGCGCCACGGCTGCCAGTGTGTTCCAGATGAACAATTCGGGCTTCCACGCTGAGATCACGCTGGAAAAAGAGAACCTCGTGTTCTTCTCCGTGCCTTACGATGACGGCTTTACGGCCTATGTCAACGGGCAGGAGGCCGACATTGTGGAGGTGGACGAGGGATTGATGGCTGTGCTGTGCCCGGCAGGTGAAAACAGCATCGATTTTGTCTACCAGCCCGACGGCATCCGGCTGAGCCGTGCGCTGACTTGGGGCGGCATTGTGGTATGGCTGGCGTACACGGCGTACTTCGTCTGGCGCAAGCGCCGCACAAAGCGGGCCTGATGCACGGAAGAATGACTTTGTGCTGTAGAAAAAAGAAATTTTTGAAATTTCCTCTTGACTTTATGCCAATAAAGTGTATAATGCAATCAAACCGATGAGGCGGAAGAGAACCTGTACAGCGCATCTTCAGTGAGCCCGGACAGTGAAAACGGGCGAGAGCGGGGCAGAGCTTCGTGGGCCGCCGAGGGCCGGGCAAATGGGCAGCAAGCCTTAGTAGCTTTGGACGGAAGTCTCCGTTACAGGACAGGGGAGTGTTGGCTCTCCGTGAGAGGCTCTGCAGTTTGCAAAGCAGGGCAAGCAAGGTGGCACCGCAGAATCGAACTTTACCGATCCTGTCCTTGTGGATAACACACAGGGACAGGGTCGTTTTTTATTGCAAAGACCCGTCCCGCAAGGGGAGCGGGTCTTTTTATTTAAAATTTATGGGCCGCCCGCTCCGGGAAAGGAGCTTACTATTATGAAAAACGTTACCATGATCTCCCGCCGCAGCTTCCTCAAGGCCGCTATGGCTGCTTCCGCCGTTTCTGCACTGGCATTCACCGGCTGCGGCGGCTCCGCTTCCAGCACCGTGACTGCATCTTCCACCGCTTCTTCCGCTGCCGAGGGCGGTCAGACCTTCAAGGTGGGCATCGTCAACTATGTGGATCATGCTTCCCTGAACCAGATCGTGGAATCTGTGGAGAGCCGTCTGGATGAGCTGGGGGCAGAGAAGGGCGTTACCTTCGACTACGCCGACTACTACGCAAATGCACAGGCTGACCAGTCCAACCTGAACCAGATCGGTGCCGACCTCGTAGGGGACGGCGTGGATGTGATCGTGGCTGTGGCTACCCCCACCGCCGCAACCATGCTGGCCGCTGTGGAGGATACCGATATCCCCGTTGTCTACTCTGCTGTCACCGACCCCGCCGCTGCAGGCTTTGACGGCGAGGAGAACATCACCGGCACCTCCGACGCACTGAACACCGAGGCCATCATGAACCTGATCACCGCTGTCAACCCGGACATTGACACCATTGGCCTGCTGTACGACCTGAGTCAGGATGCCTCCACCCAGGCCATTGCCGATGCAAAGGCTTTCTGTGATGCCAACGGCATTAAGTACATTGAGAAGAACGGCACCACCACCGCTGAGGTGCAGATGGCGGCTGAGGCTCTGATCGCCGCCGGTGTCAAGGCCGTGTTCACCCCCACCGACAACACCGTGATGACCGCAGAGCTGTCCATCTACGAGACCTTTACCGAGGCAGGCGTGCAGCACTACACCGGTGCCGACAGCTTTGCACTGAACGGTGCGTTCGTGGGCTACGGCGTGGATTACGTCCAGCTGGGCGAAGCCACTGCCGACATGGTGGCAGAGATCCTCTGCGACGGAAAGACCACTGCAGACCTGCCCTACCAGACCTTTGATAACGGCATCGTCACCATCAACACCGAGACCTGCGAAGCGCTGAGCCTTGACCTTGACACCGTGAAGGAAGCCTTCAAGCCCTACTGCACCGAGATCGTGGAAGTGACCACCGCAGAGAACTTCTCTTAAAAAAGTACCCTCTCAGTCAAAACCTGACGGTTTTGCCAGCTCCCCCGCAGGGGGAGCTTTTGGCGCTTTAGGAAAAGTTTTCGATTCAATTGCAAAGTGTGCAGCTTTGCCAGAGGCTCTCCCTTTGGGAGAGCTGGCGCGTAAGCGCCTGAGAGGGCGAGGACGCCGCCCACAGCGCCGCGCTTTCGCAGAAAGCGGCGCTGCAAATGCCGTTTTCCGTCACGACCCTACTCGTGAAAAGGGGATTCAGAAAAGCCCGCAGGCTTTTCTGAATCCCGAATAAAAACCCAATTCCGCTGAATATGGCCAGAGCAAAAGCAGAGGCCATTTTAAATCGTCCAATCAAAAAGAAACATAAAAGGAGCACACACATGCTGGCGAGTATCTTTTCGCTCAACGTCCTACAGACGGCGCTGGAACTGGGCTGTATCTATGCCCTGGTGGCGCTGGCACTGTTCCTGAGCTATTCCATCCTGAACATCGCAGACCTTTCCACTGACGGCTGCTTCACGCTGGGCTGCGCCGTGGCCTGTCAGGTAGCACTGACCGGCCACCCCATTCTGGCCCTGTTCGCAGCCATGGCGGCAGGCGTGTGCTCCGGCTTTGTTACGGCTTTTCTGCAGACCCGCCTTGGCGTGGAGAGCATCATGGCAGGCATCATCGTCAACACCGGCCTTTACACCATCAATCTGGCCGTGATGGGCTTTTCCTCCACCATGTCGCTGGTCAAGACCGACACTGTTTTCTCGCTGGCAAAGGGCTCACTGAGCTTTCTTGGCGGCTGGTATAAGCTGGCCATCGCGCTGGCCATGATCCTGCTTGCCGGTGCGGCGATGCTGGGCTTCCTCGGCACCCGGCTGGGCCTGTCCATCCGCGCCACCGGTGACAACGCTGCCATGGTGCGTGCTTCCAGTATTAACCCGGCTTTCACCATTACGGTGGGCCTGTGCATTTCCGGTGCATTGTGCGCCCTCTCCGGCGGCCTGCTGGCACAGTATCAGAAGAGCTGCGATATCAATGTGGGCACCGGCATGGTGACCATCGCACTGGCTTCCCTCATCATCGGCGAGACTCTGCTTGGTAAGCGCACCATGCTGCGCCGGATCATCGGCGTGGTGTTCGGCAGCTGCCTGTACCGTTTTATCGTGGCTGTGGCCCTGCGCTTCAATGTGCCTGCCGCCGCCATGAAGCTGGTGTCCGCCATCATCGTGGCCATCGCCATTTCGATGCCGGCCATCAAGAAAAAAATCGCCTTTGAGCAGCGCAAGCATGGGGCCTGCCGCCGCCGCGTGACCACCGGCAAGGAGGGAAAGTAAGATGGAAATGCTTCAGCTGAACGATCTGCACAAGACTTTCAACCCCGGCACGGTCAATGAAAAAGTGGCCCTGAACGGTGTCAGCCTGCACATGGAAGCCGGGGACTTTGCCACCATCGTGGGCTCCAACGGCGCGGGCAAATCCACCCTGTTCAACGCCATCACCGGCGGCTTCATCGCCGACGAGGGCAGCATCCTGCTGGGCGGACAGGATATCACCTTTGCGCCGGAGCACCAGCGCAGCAAGGTCATCGGCCACCTGTTTCAGGACCCGCTCAAGGGCACCGCACCAAACATGACCATTGAGGAAAACCTTGCACTGGCCTATCTGCGTGCCGGCACCGCGCCCCACGCCATCTTCTCCCGCATCTCCCGCAAGGACAAGGAAGTGTTCCGCGAAAAGTTGGCGCTGCTGGATATGGGCCTTGAGGACCGCATGAAGCAGCCGGTGGGACTGCTTTCCGGCGGCCAGCGGCAGGCGCTGACCCTGCTCATGGCCACCCTCGTCACCCCCAAGCTGCTGCTGCTGGACGAGCACACCGCCGCGCTGGACCCCGCCACCGCCGAAAAGGTGCTGGAGCTGACCAAGAGCATCGTGGCCGAAAAGAAGATCACCTGCCTGATGGTCACCCACAATATGCATCAGGCATTGGAGCTGGGCAACCGCACCCTGATGATGGATTCCGGCCGCATCGTCTTTGACGTGAAGGGCGAGGAACGCAGCCGGATGACTGTGGACGACCTGCTTGAAAAGTTCCGCGAGAACGCAGGCAAGAATCTGGATAACGACCGCATCCTGCTGAGTAAAGTGGAAAAGTGACCCGGACAGAAAAGCACAGCCCCGACAGACCATGCAGTCTGCCGGGGCTGTATTTTTGCGGGGAAATGCACCGTAGGGAAAAGCGGTTCCCCCTGAAACAGCAAATCCCCCCTGCGCAGATGCACAGAGGGGATTTTTAATATCAGAAATTACTGAACGTATTCGACCGTGTACTCGAAGCCGTACTCTTCCTGCAGCTTCTTCACCTCGGCCTCGCAGTCCTCGATGAAGGTGGGGGCGTAGACAGAAGCGCCATTGTGGGCCTTCTTGTAGTCCTCAACGATCTGCTGCAGCTTTGCCCAGCCCTCGTTGGCCTTGTTCTGGTCGATGCTGTCGGGGAAGTTGATGATGAACTCGCGGTGCTTAGGAATACGTGCTTTCATGGTAGGTTCTCCTTATAACAGTTTGGATTTTGATTGTTGATTTATACAGAAGCACAGAGAAAAACCTGTGCAACTTGCGAAAAACGGATCACAGCCCGTATACCCGGCGGGCATTTTCGGCTGTGGTGCGGAACACTTCTTCGGCAGAGATGCCCCGCAGCTGGGCGATATACTCGCCCACATAACGGATGAGGGAGCTGTCACAGCGGGTGCCGCGCACCGGCTCCGGTGCCATGTAGGGGCAGTCGGTCTCCAGCACGATGCTTTCCAGCGGCAGGGCGCTGATGGCTTTTGCCGCCCGCTTGGCACCCTTGAAGGTACACGCCCCACCAAAACCGATGAACAGTCCCTGCTTTGCCAGCCACACCGCATCGTCGGCACTGCCGGAATAGCAGTGGACGATGCCCTTGGGCTGGTATTTTTTGAGCAGGGCGTAAACGTCGGCATGGGCGTTGCGGTCGTGCACGATGATGGGCTTGTCCAGTTCCAGCGCCAGCTGGATGTGTGCCTCAAACATGGCCAGCTGGGCATCCTTGGGCACAGGCCAGTGGTAGTCCAGCCCGCACTCACCCACAGCTACCACCCTGGGGTCCTCGTAATACGGGGCCAGAGCGCGCATCTCTGCGGCCCAGTCCCCGCCGTACACCGAAACCGTAGGAGCCGGGCCTTCCTCGCCGCAGTCGGCGGCGGGCAGCAGGCTTTCCGGGTGGATGCCAACAGCTGCCACCACCCACGGGTAACGGTGCGCCAGCTCCAGCACTTTGGGTGCATCCCCGGAGTGGGTGGCCTGTTCACACACGCCCACCACGCCCTTGCCGGGCAGGCTGCCCAGCAGGAAATCGCGGTCTGCGTCAAAAGCGCGGGCACTGTAGTGCGCGTGGGTGTCAAAAATGGGGCCGGTCATTTGCCCTCCTTTTTGGCGGGGGCCTTGTTCACCAGCCAGATGCCAACACACACGAACACCAGTGCCGCCAGATACTGCCAGCGGAACAGGGGTTCGCCGTTGAGCACGGCGCTCAGCAGTACGTTGACCACCGGGTTCACGAAGCCAAAGATGGCAATGCGGCTGACCGGGTTGTTCTTCATCAGCAGGGCCCACAGCACATAGCCTGCCCCACAGATGAAGGCCAGATACAGCATGACCACCACCGCCAGTGCGCTCTGCACATGGAGACTGCCGCCCAGCACAGTGCCCAGCACGAACAGTGCCAGACCTCCCACGAACAGGTTGATGAAGCAGACGGCAAAGCTGTCTGCTTTTTTGGTCACGGATTTGTTCCACGGGCCGGACAGGGTAAAGATGATGGTAGCGGCCATCATGCAGAACACGCCCCAGCCGCTTCCGCTGCCGTGGTTGCCCAGCGTGCCGATGAGCACGCCCGCAAAGCCAATGACACAGCCCAGCGTTTTGGCAGGGGTCATGCGGTCGGCATTGCCATAGATGAAGTGGGCAAAGATCACGCCCAGAAAGCTCTGGGTACTGTTCAGGATGCCGCCAAAGGCACCCGTGAGCATGGCAACAGCGATGTAATAGAATGCGTACTGGGTCGTGGTCTGCCACAGGCCCAGAGCACAGCACTCCGCTGCCACTTTGCCGCGGGGAAACTTGGGCAGGCGGCTCTGCAGCAGAACACTGCCCAGAAGCACCAGAAAGCTGCCCAGCATGAACCGCACACCGGCAAAGCAGAAGATGGACGCGGTGCTGCTGGAATCAATGGCAAACAGCCGGTAGCCCAGCTTGATGAAGGGGAAGGCCGAGCCCCACAGCACATTGCAGAAGATGGCCAGCAGCACGGCGAACACCGGCGTGCCGAAGATCTTATCCAGCCATTCCGCGCGGGAAAGCGTTTTGTTTTCCTGCATGGCAGCTCAGTGGATGCGGCTGCCTACGGGGGTGTCGTCGCCGTAGAAAGCGATGGAGCAGCCGCCGTCGGCGGTATCAGCAGCAAAGATCATGCCCTCGCTGACATACTTGCCCTTCATCATGGGGCGAGGTGCCAGATTGCACACAATGCCGATCTTCTTACCGATCAGATCTTCCGGCTTGAACCACTTTGCAATGCCGGAAAGGATGCAGCGCTCCCGCTCGCCGTCAAACACGGTCAGGTGCAGCAGCTTCTTGCTTTCCTTCAGGTTCTCGCAGGCGCGCACTTCGGCCACGCGCAGTTCCACCTTGCAGAAGGTGTCAAAGTCGATCTCTTCCTCGTGGGTAAAGTCCACGGTGCTCTCCTCAGCGGGGGCGGCAGCCTTCTTCTCAGCTTCAGCCTTGGCCTTGTTGGCAGCTTCGGCAGCGGCCTTGCGCTTCTCGTCCTCTTCCTTCAGGTGGGCAATTTCCTTTGCCACATCGATGCGGGGGAACAGTGCCTCGCCCTTGTGCACGGTGTAGGTCTCCTGTGCGCCGTAGGTGGTCTTGGTCAGGTCCAGAGCGGATGCGTCCAGACCCAGCTGTTCCATCATCTTGGGTGCGGTGGTGGGCAGGTATGCGTTCAGCAGGATGCCGCACACGCGCAGTGCCTCGCACAGATGGTACAGCACGCTCTCCAGACGGGCCTTGTTGGCCTCGTCCTTGGCCAGCGCCCAGGGAGCGGTCTCGTCGATGTACTTGTTGGCGCGCTGGATGACCGCAAAGATCTCCATCAGGGCCTGCGGGATGGTCAGGCTGTCCATGTCGGCCGTGACCTTGGCGGTCAGCTCGTTGACCATGGTCTCCAGCTCGGTGTCAATGGCTTCGGTACCGGCCACATTGTGCACGGTGCCGCCGAAGTACTTCTCGCACATGGCGACGGTGCGGCTGAGCAGGTTGCCCAAATCGTTCGCCAGATCGCTGTTGATGCGGGTGATCAGGGCTTCGTTGGTGAACATGCCATCGTTGCCGAAGGGAATCTCACGCAGCAGGAAGTAGCGGATGGCATCCACGCCGTAGCGGTCGCACAGGATCACAGGGTCCACCACGTTGCCCACGGACTTGGACATCTTGCCGCCGTTCATCAGCAGCCAGCCGTGGCCGAACACCCGTTTGGGCAGGGGCAGATCCAGAGCCATCAGCATGGCGGGCCACAGAATGGTGTGGAAACGCAGGATCTCCTTGCCCACCATGTGAAGGTCGGCAGGCCAGAACTTGTCGTAGTCGTGATATTTTTCGTTACCGTAGCCCAGCGCGGAGATATAGTTGCTCAGGGCATCCACCCACACATACATGGTGTGCTTGGGGTCGAAGGGCACGGGAATGCCCCACTTCACGGAGGTGCGGGACACGCAGGTATCCTGCAGGCCCTGCTTGATGAAGGCAATCATCTCGTTCTTGCGGCTCTCAGGCTGGATGAACTGGGGGTTCTCCTCGTAGAGCTTCAGCAGGCGGTCGGCATACTTGCTGGTCTTGAAGAAGTAGGCTTCCTCGTGTGCGTCGTACACTTCGCGGCCGCAATCGGGGCACTTGCCGTCCACCAGCTGGCTGTCGGTCCAGAAGCTCTCGCAGGGTTTGCAGTAGTGGCCGATGTACTCGCCCTTGTAGATGTCGCCCTGCTCATACAGCTTGGTGAAAATTTTCTGGCAGGACTCCATATGGTAGTCGTCGGTGGTGCGGATGAAGCGGTCGTAGCTGACGTCCAGCAGCTTCCACAAATCCTTGACAGTGGCTACGATCTTGTCCACATACTCCTTGGGGGTCACACCGGCATCGGCAGCCTTGTCCTGAATTTTCTGGCCGTGCTCATCAGTGCCGGTCAGGAACATGACGTCATAACCCTGCATCCGCTTGAAGCGTGCCAGTGCGTCGCAGGCGACAGTGGTATAGCTGTGGCCGATGTGCAGCTTGTCGCTGGGGTAGTAGATGGGAGTGGTAATGTAGAATGTCTTGTGCTCACTCATAGGTTGATACTCTTCCTTTCCTGATTTGGCGGGGGACGAAAAAAGCCCTCATCCTGCCGGACTGAGCCGGACAAGGACGAGAGCCTGAAACTTTCGTGGTACCACCTTGCTTCGCCGCACCCTTGCGGGCGCAGCCTTTTGCCGGGCCAAAAAGCACGGCGCAGCGCGGTAACGGGCGCACCCGTCGCAGGCTCAATTTTCACCTGCGCAGCTCCGAGACCATCTTCGGCATCGCGCGGCCTGCCCGGTTCCATCCTTCGGGCTTTCTGTCAGGCGCAGACGGTGCGTACTCTTCTCTTCACAGCCAATTTACATTGTTATGTCTATAATACGCAAAAATGGTGGGTTTGTCAACATTAAATCTCGTAATCCAGACAGAACCGTGCCTTGGTGTAGGGCCGCACCTTGCCGTCGGCCACAGCCACATGGGCGGGATGGACGGAGTAGCCCTTGAGGGCCTCGGCGCTTTCAAAGGTGGTGTCCAGCATCAGGTCAGCGGTGGAAGAGGGGAGACCGTTGATGTTGACATGCACTTCCACAAGGCCGGGGACCTTGCCTGCCAGACCTTCCAGCCCTTCCTTGATGCCTGCCTTGACGGCGGCTTTTTCGGCGTCGGACAGCTCGTCCTTCAGCTGCCACAGGATCACATGCTTGACCATAATAAAATACCTCCTGCGTTTTTTCTCATTGTAACAGGGTAAGAAAACGAACGCAAGAGGAAAGCTGCAAAGTATTATTTAGGTGCGAACAGCAGCACCACCAGAAGCACGGCACAGAGCACCGAAACTACGATGCCCTCCAGCCGGGTCAATTTGATGTACTCTTCCGTGGGCTCAGGTACCTGCGTGTACCGCCTGCGGGAGCGCAGGGCAATGGCATCTTCCGGATGCAGCGCCATAAAAATGCCGAACCCGATGCCGAAAAGGGCGGCTAAGATCGATAAGATGACTTCCATAGCAACCCCTCACTTTTTGGTTTTGTCGTCCCTGCTCAGGGCATAGCACAGATACGAGATCAGCAGGGCAGCGCACAACACGAGCGCCGCCACCATCAAAATGGAGTGCAGCGGCTCGACCCTGGGAAGAAAGGTGTTGACCAGATAGAGTGCACCGCAAAGGATCGAAGCAATGCCGTAAAATTTGCGGAAGTGCTTCTTTTCGTCCTCGGTGCTCCAACCGGTGCCGGTGCCATTGTACAGATCCCGGATGCCGCGGTACAAAAACAGTACGCCCAGTGCAGCGTTCAGCCAATCCCAGCCCGAAAGATTCAAATTCATGGTGGCTCCTTTCCGGCTGTCAATCCGCACTATGATTCCAGCTTTCGTAAGCGACAAGATAAAGAAGGTCTCCCACGATGGCGATGCCGAAGATGATACGGTAAATCAGCGATGTAACAGGTGTGAAGGCTAAGATCAGAAAGGCGATGCTGTTGAGAATGTAAAACACGCCGTTCTTTTTCTGCCAGAAGGCGCGGTACTCCGGGTCGCGGTGATACTGGTTGAACGGCAGATCGAGGAACGGGTCTTTGCCTTGAAGATCCCGAATGCCGGAGATGAACCAGATAACGGTCAGCACAAGGTTGAACAGAGTGGAAAACGAAACGAACGACTCCATGGAATACACCTCCCATCTTTTTCCACAGTATACCACAGAAAAGTGCAAAAACACAAGGACGGTATTCAACCGCGCAGCATAAAATTTGCACAAATCGGGCGTTGACTGTTGGTGAAAACAGCACAAAATAAAACCAGCCGGACGAGGCGGTTGCAAGCCCTCGTCCGGCTGGATACTTACTTCTTCGGAGTCATAAGCCTCTTCTCCTTGTGGTTCCTCATTTTCGGAGTAAACGTTTCATAGGGTGACTCTCCTTAGAAACTACTGGAAACTGAGAATCTATTTCAAGGGGACTGATTACTTAGTACATTGGATTGACCCTTCTCTTAACTGATGGAGTGCGGCACCGAGATTCGGAAGATGAATTTCATATTACCACATTCTTTCGAGTTAGATTCGCCAGGGGCAAACTACTTAGTACATTGGTAGAACTCCTTTTTTGCTATTCAAATAATGTTCTCCGTACAAAAGATACCTTCATAGGAATCATCTCCGGCGGATCTATTTGAATCGCTGGGGGTTAAGTTTATCGACAGGTTGTCGTGTAATCG